>JGI24023J19991_10002351_pt1 | contig 13862 bp, 14 predicted proteins | sample Cruoilmetagenom1_FD_19991 | JGI IMG/M metagenome (IMG submission 19991) | reverse complement strand
TATATATTTGTAGTGCTATAAAAGAGATTAAACTAATGACAACCCCAAGACCCAAATTTTGGAATTCTATTTGTTTACAATTAAGAGTTGAATGTGTTTTAGGATAATTTGATTATTTCAAAAAAAACAAATACACATTTAACTACCTCTTTATATTTACAACTTTTCTAACTTTTTTTAATAAAAAAGATAAAGTATATTTTAGAAAATAATATGAGAATAACAAAACTTGATGGTTTAAGGGGGATATTTAGTTTAATGATAGTCCCAATTCACTACACCTATTTTCCAGATTTTTTAAGTGGTAATTTTTTTATAAATCAGTCTTATACTTTTGTTGATTTTTTCTTTGTATTAAGTGGTTTTGTAATTGCTTTTAACTATAATAACATGAGAACATATAGTGATTTTTGGGTGTACATGAAAAAAAGAATTGCCAGGTTATATCCATTATTATTATTTTCGACTACCTTATTTTTGTTTTACGTATTATTTAAAAATTATATGAGTGAATTTTTCACATCTACAACTGATGAAATATTTACAACTAAAGAACTACTTTTTCAATATAGTGAAACACTATTGCTATCAAACTCTAATCCAATATTAGGAACAGGATTAGGAATTAACTCCCCAACTTGGTCTATTTCTGCAGAAATGATATCCTATTTAGTTTTTGGATTGGTTTCAATATATGCTATCGGAAAAAGAAAAAATGTTTTACTTTTTCTAATCATTTTATTTTCAGTGCTATTTTGTGTTTATAAAGGACATTTATTTGGTACAGGTGATTATGGTTTTGTAAGAGGTTTGATTTCATTTAATCTAGGGTATTTTGTGTTTTTGACTTATACTATGAAATTTAAGTTAAATGATAATTTAGAATATCTTATTCCGATATTAATTGTTATAATTTTTTATATTTTGAATACTACTAAAGGCGGTATGTTTGGGTTGTTTGTAATTCCAACATTTTTTGCACTTTCAATTGTTACATTATTAAAAACAGATGGTTTACTCAGTAAACTTCTTGATACAAAGCCTATACAATTTTTAGGAAAAGTATCATATTCTATTTATTTAAACCACTTATTGGTAATTTCATTAACTCCTAAAATAATATTTTCAATTTTAAAACTACCAAAAAACACAAACACAGAAATACTTGTATTTGTAATATCGATATTACTAGTAATTTTGTATTCACATTTTACCTATAAATATGTTGAAGTTAAAGGAGGTAAATATTTAAGAAAATTACTTTTAAAATAAATTTTATTAAAGAAAGGAAATGCAAACTATTATGATAATAATTGAAAAGTTTGTTTAGCAATTTCTAACTCTTCATTTGTAGGGATAATTAACACTTTTACTCTTGCTGACGATTGCTGTATTTCTCTAAGTGAATTACTTCTAAAATCATTTTTTGAATTATCTAATACAATACCTAAATAATTCATTTCATTACAAATCAGTTTTCTAAGTGTACTTGAATTTTCACCAATTCCAGCCGTAAACACAATGGCATCTAAACCATTCATAGCTACTGCATAAGCACCAATATATTTTTTTATTCTATAAGCGTTCATTTCTAATGCCAATTGGCAATCTTTATTACCTTTCTCAGCTTCAGCTTCAATATCTCTCAAGTCACTATAACCCGTTAATCCAAGCATTCCACTTTCTTTATTGAGAAGATTGTTTATTTCATCTAAATTATATCCTAAGGTGTTCACAAGATAAAAAATAACGGATTGATCAATATCACCACTTCTAGTTCCCATAATAAGTCCGTTTGAAGGGCCAAAACCAAGGCTATGATCTATACTTTTTCCATTTTCAATTGCAGTGATACTACATCCATTACCTAAATGAATAGAAATTATTTTTGAAGTTGTAAGTTGTAAATGCTCAATAGCCTTTTCTGAAACATATTTATGGCTTGTGCCATGAAAACCATATACTTGGATGTCAAATTTATTGTAAAATTCATTCGGAATAGCATATTTATTTGCTTTAACAGGAATGGTTTGATGAAAAGCAGTATCAAATACAGCGACTTGTTTGGCAGATGTAAAGATTTGTTCAGCCAATAAAATACCTTCTAAATTATGAGGATTATGTAATGGAGCTAAGCTACTATACATTTTAATTTTTTCTTTAACTTTAGTATTAATTAATGTAGTATTAGTAAATGAATTTCCGCCATGAACCACTCTGTGACCAATAGCATCAATTTCATTAGTATTTTTTATCACTCCTTTTTTAGAATCCAATAAAAAATCAACAATTCGTTCTAATCCTATTTTGTGGTTAGGTATCTCACAAACATCTTTTATTTCAGTACTATTTGTTTTGTAATTTAAAATTGCATCTTTTTCACCTATTCTTTCAACTATTCCTTGACAAATTACTGTCTGTGAAGGCATATCAATCAATTGATATTTTATAGAAGAACTACCAGAGTTAATGATTAGAATTTTCATTTTATAGATCTTGAGCTTGAATTGCTGTCATAATAACAGTATTGTAAATATCATCAGTTGTACAGCCTCTACTCAAATCATTAACAGGTTTGTTAAGTCCTTGTAGAAGTGGTCCAATTGCTATAGCTTTTGTTTCACGTTGTACTGCTTTATAGGTGTTATTACCAGTATTTAAATCTGGAAAAATAAATACGCTAGCTTGTCCTGCAACTTCAGAATCTGGTAATTTACTTTTACCAATGTTAATATCAACAGCTGCATCATATTGTATTGGTCCCTCAACTTTTAAGTCTGGTCGCATTTTTTTCACCAATTCTGTTGCTTTTCTAACACGATCAACGTCTTCACCTACACCAGAAGTTCCAGAAGAATATGATAGCATTGCTATTTTTGGTTCAATGTTAAAAGCTAAACTTGTTGTAGCAGAAGAAATAGCAATTTCTGCTAACTGTTCAGCAGTAGGATTCGGATTTATGGCACAGTCACCATAAACTGATACGTGATTATCTAAACACATAAAAAAGACAGAGGATACAACTGAAACTCCTGGTTTTGTTTTTATAAATTGTAGAGCTGGTCTAATGGTGTGTTGTGTAGTGTGTATTGCTCCTGAAACCATTCCGTCAGCATGACCTTTATAAACCATCATGGTTCCGAAATAAGATACATCTTCCATTAAATCACAAGCCATTGCTAAGTTAACATTTTTATGCTTTCTTAATTCATATAAGGTTTGTGCATAATCCTTAAATTGAGAAGATTCTGTGGGATTTATAATTGATATTTTATTTGTATCTAAACCAATATCCAGCTGATCTATTTTTTTTTCAATATTCTTTTTATCTCCTAATAAGGTAATAGTAACAGCATTAGAATCTATAAGCTGTTTGGCGGCAAAAAGCACGCGTTTGTCAATTCCTTCAGGTAATACGATATGTTTTTTATTTGATTGGGCTCTTTTTAATAAATTGTATTGAAACATTCTTGGAGTTATCCCTTCTGCTTTAAAAGTAATCAATCGTTCTGCCAATGCATCAATAGGAATAAATTTTTCAAAATCACGTATAGAAGTTCTAATTTTACCCGTGTTTTTAGCATAAATTCTAGGTTTTATAGCACCAATTTTATTGGTAATAGCATAAGTTCCTTCTTTAACAGATACAATTGGTACGACACCAGATAGACCTTCAACCAATTTTACTATTGATTTTTCAGGAATTAATCCTCCAGTTAGTATGATTCCTGAAATTGCAGGATAATTAGCCGATAAATTGGCTTGTAGAGCTCCTAAAATTAAATCGGCTCTATCTCCAGGAGTAATGACTAAACTATTTTCTTTTAAGTAAGTAAGGTAATGCCGTAATTGCATTGCACCAACACTAAAAGCACCAGCTTGATTATTAATGTAAGATTCACCAAATAAAATCTTACCATTAAGTTCTTCAACAATTTCTTTAACTGTCGGATTCGCTAAGGTTGGATTTAAAGGAATTACACCAACAAGTACATTGTTAGGTAGTTTTTTTTCTAGTTCTTCTTTTACAATGCTAAAATTTTCAACTTCTATCTTATTTGCAGTAACCATCAATACCTCTACACCTTTATCTTTAAAAGAATCATAAGCCATATGTAAGTAGCTAGTCAACTCATTTATAGTTTTTCCAAGACCACTAGTGATAATAATTGTTGGAATTCCAAGATTTTTAGCGATAAGTGCATTAATATCCCATTCTATTATTGAGCCATCACCTGAAAAATCTGTGCCTTCTACTAAAATAAAATCAAAACGGTCTTCAATAGATTTATATTTATCAATAATTCCGTTGATAATTTCATCATCTTTATTTTGATTTTTTTTATCAATTACATCATTTCTTGTAAAGGCATAAGCCTCATTATAATCAAGTTGCAAGTTGAAATAACTAATTATAGTATTGATGTGATTGTCTACTTTTCCATCTTCATAATCATCAATGATAGGTCTAAAGTATCCAACTTTTGCTGTCTTACCTAATAACATTTGCATAAGCCCAATAGAAATAATGGATTTACCACTTTTAGCTTCTGTTGTTGCAATATAAACGGCTTTGTTCATTTTTATAAAAATTAAGAATGCAAATTTAAGGAATTCTTCCCCCTTTAAATAGATAAATAAAGATAAAAGTAATTACTTTAACTATTAATTTAATAGCCACTTTATAAATGAAAGAATTTTATATAAACTTAATAGTTTTTTCGTATTATTGGTTGATCTAATTCAAATTTTAGAGATGTAAAAAATGAAAATTGTTCTTGCTCCAGATAAATTTAAAGACTCATTAACCGGGCTTGAATTTTGTGATGCCGTAACAGAAGGTATTCAAGCAGTATTACCTCAAGTTGAAATTATAAAAACACCTTTAGCGGATGGTGGTGATGGTACGATTGAAATTTTAGGCTATCATTTACATGGTGAAAGAATCCAATTAAGAGTAAATGACCCATTATTTAGAGAGATTGAAGCCTCATATTTGTTTATAGAATCATCAGCAATAGCATTTATTGAGATGGCAGAAGCTTCAGGATTGGTATTGTTATCTGCTAAAGAACAAAATTGTTTCCACACCACATCTTTAGGTACAGGTGAATTGATAATTGATGCCATTGAAAGAGGAGCAAAAACGATTATTTTAGGAATAGGAGGTAGTGCAACCAATGATTGTGGTATAGGTATGGCTATGGCATTAGGTTATAAATTTAAAGATAAGAATGCCAAAGAAATTATCCCAATAGGGAAAAATTTGATNANTATTGATAGCATTGACACTACAAATGTACATCAAGATTTGAAAGCAATTACATTCAAAGTTGCTTGTGATGTTACAAATTATTTATTTGGTAATCAGGGAGCTGCATATATTTATGCATCTCAAAAAGGTGCTTCAAAAGAAGAGATAGATTTGTTAGACAAAGGATTGGAACATTTTTCTGATTTGGTTAAATCCCAGTTTGGAGTAGATTTTCAAAAAATAAAAGGTTCAGGAGCTGCGGGTGGAATGGGAGCAGGATCTTTACAATTCTTAAATGCTAAATTATTATCTGGTATTGAATTGGTTAAAGAACTCATTGATTTTGACCGACAAATAATTGATGCTGATTGGATCATAACTGGTGAAGGAAAATTAGATCATCAAACATTATCAGGAAAAACTATTCAAGGTGTACTCTGTTCAGCAAAGAAATATAAAGTATCTGTAGCTGCATTATGCGGACATATTGTGTTGCCAGAGAATTCTTTAAATGATTTTGGGATATCTTATATTGATTCTGTTATTGATAGAGCAGAATCTACAAAAGATGCTATGGAAAACAGTTATGCTTATCTTGTAATGATGGCGAAAGATTTTGCTAAAAACAAGTTGGTGAAGCACTAATTTTCTTTCTACAGCTATACAGAATAGTTGAAACCTAAATAAACTACATTCTTTTTTAAACGAATATTGATTCACCTTTAGCGAATATAGATTCATGCTTATGGTTAAGAAATTTCTAAATTACATTTGTTCCATACTTAAGTACAAGTTTCAATAGCTGAAACGTAAAGTGAATTTTGAGATAAAAGTCAAAAAAATGAATTGCCAAGGATAAAGTTACATACGGGGAAAATTGCTATGAAAAAAGGAGGTATTTATTTCTAAAAAAATCTTTCTCTCCTAAGAGAAAATTCATATTATGAATTGATTTAGTTGGTTAGTTAGTTGAGAAAATTACCCATAGAAATGTGGGTAGTTTTCATTTTACACTTTTTTTCTAATATATATTGAATCCTTGCGAATATAGGCTCTCTTTGTTTTTTGACCATAAAATTCAATTAGCNTTGCTCTTGTTTTATAATATTAAATATCTTTAAAAATTTAAAAAAAANAACTAGAGAAAGTTTACATCAGTTCTTATATTAAAAAACAGGGTAAATAACATAGGAATTAAATATTTTCAAATGAAAAAGATATTAATTATTGCAATATTGGGTGTGTTTTTTCAAGGGACTTCTATAAATCCATTGTCTAAAATTCATTGGAAAAAGGTAGATGATGGCTTATTTTTGGCAGAATATTCATCCCCAAAAAAGTCTATCGTTGGAGATCAAAAAATAACCATTCTAAAAATTGATCCATCAAAATATAATTTTAACCTTTTTAGTGCTAAGAAAAAAGGAGAGCATAGTAATACAGCCAAACAGTGGGCAATTCAAAAAAAACAGATTGCTATAATTAATGCTGGAATGTATCAGGCAGATTATAAGACCAATCTTGGCTTTATGAAAGACTATAACTTTACAAATAATGGTAGATTAAATAAAGATAATACCATAATAGCCTTTAATAGAAAAGACAAAAGTGTACCAGAAATTCAAATTATTGATANAACCTGTCAAAACTGGGAGGTATTAAAAGATAAATACAATTCNTTTTCTCAATCTATTAGAATGGTTGATTGTAAACAAAAGAATAAATGGNGCCAGCAATCTAAAAAATGGAGCATGGTGGTAGTTGGCATGGATACTGATGGTAATGCATTATTCATCTTTACAAGATCTCCATATTCAGTACATGATTTTATAAATATTCTATTAAGAGCAAAACTAAAAATACATAATTTAATGTATTTGGAAGGCGGGCCAGAAGCCTCATTTTACCTAAATCATAATGATATTGAAGCTTCAAAAATGGGAAGCTATGAAACTGGCTTTTATGAAAAAGATAGCAACCATGAGTTTTGGCCTATCCCAAATGTCATTGGAATAAGTAAAAAATAATTTAATTGTCATGAAAGAAATAATGCTATTAATAATGCTGTTATTTAANCTTANTATTAAAGCTCAACATGANGCAGTAGATACCTTAAGAGTTTCTGAATTAGATACAACATTATTTATAAAAAAAGATCGTGTAATACGTCATTATAGTCCCTTACCAGATTTTCTTAGACCAAAACCTAGACCTGAATATCTTCGTAAGTTTGAAATACAAGATGCGTATTATATTATTTCTAATACTAAAGAAAGAACAGTAACTGAACAGCTTTGTATAAAAGGGATATGTGATACTAAAAAACTTTCTTGGTACGCAAAATCAGGTAAATTATTAGGAGTTCGTTATTATGAAAAAAGAGGTTCTAGAATTGAAAACCTAACTAGAAAAGGAATACCAAAGAAAATTTCTTATTTTGATGAAAAAGGTGACCTTAAAAAGATTGAATTTTATTCTAGAGATAAACTAAAAAAAATTAGAAGTTATACTCATTTTAATACATATACTACAGAATATATAAAGTAACTATCCAATGAAATTAAACAGAATTTTTAAAACATTCATCGTACTTATAATTAGTATAACAATAAATCATACCATTATGGCTCAAAAAATCACTACAAATGCTATTATTGGTGTTTATAAATTACCAAATAACAATCCAGAAGGCGGACAAAGAATAGCAATCTTTCCAGATAGTACTTTTGTTTCTGTTTATTTTGGAGGTATGCAAAAAGGTATATGGCAATTAAAAGACAGTACCGTATATTTTACAACAGTTGCCGAGCCTCAAATTGCAGTATATGGTAGAAAATTAGAGATGTTAAAAGACACTATTCAGCTAGATTTTAGTGGTAAATTTAGTCAACGTGCTAAGGTTAATTTGAACATGGAAACTAGTGATGTTATGCAGCATGTATTTAATGATGGAGCAAATTGTAAAGACTATCCGTATCTTTATAAGACAACAAAAGGTTTAAAAAAGGTTAGTTTTGCATTAAATGATGGTATTAGAACTGAAAATTCAAAGCGTTTTGGCAAGTTTACATTTAATCTATATATATTTGAAATTCCAGAAGGTTATAATGATCTTCTAGCTGTAACTTTACCACCACAATATACTACAAAGCATACATTTACTGCTATTTATAAGAATGAAGGTTTATGTTTCTCAGTTGACAAACCCACACCAAAACGACCTATTGAAAGTATTTCAAAAGAAGATTTAGCTTTCTATAAAAAGACTTCAACTCATAAATTATTGCCAAATATCTTAGAATATGGAAATGAATTTTTTCCATATATAGAAATGAATAATTATTCAAAAGAAAATGAAGATGAGTTGAAAGCCTTAATACAACCTTTATATATCATAAATCCACAAGACATCGTTTCTATCAAAGAAAAAAACATAAAAGTAGATTCTAAAAGCTTGTTTACTGCAAATTGTGATTGATTAAATAATACTAAGAACAATATCTATGAAACAAATTATATATATAATCTTACTTTTAGCGATTTTGGGATTTAAGAATTCAAAAAGTAGCATTAATTTTAATGAGTCAAGTTCTCAAAGTATTGATACTACCTTTGTTTTTGAAGGGAGTAGTATAAAAGTAATTGTTAAAAATGGAGAGTTAGTTCTTGCAGAAAAAGAATATTTTTTAGCTAATGAAACGCTTCTAGATACTACTACACTAGAAAGAACAAAATTTATACCAGAAAGTCCTGGTGCATTAGATGGAGAGTGGATTAAATATAATACCTCAGGAAGAATTAAGGCAAAAGGCCAAACAAAAAATGAATTTGGCTGTTGGATGGATAGTGGTTTATTTGAATATAATGACATTCAAGGTAATCTAATCAAAACCGTTTACTATGACAATTGGAAAAATGAAGCGGATGGTTGTCATGCTACAGTACATGATATCACTCAAAAAGAATTTTATGCTGATGGTCAACTAAAATCTAAAAAACATTTTCAAAGTGGGTATGAAGAAGGTGAACTTAATCCTGTTGGTGAATGGATCTTTTATAATGAAAAAGGAAGAATACTACGAACAGAAAATTATAAAAGGGTTTATTTTAAAACAATAAAAGATGAAAATTAAATAATAGCAATATGGATTTTATACATATTATAAAAATAATCTTATTTCTTACACTGTTTGGTATAAACTCTTGTCCATCTCTTGAATTAGGAAAGAGGTTAGATGATGCTACTTCAAAAAAAGAAATTGAATCAGTGAAATCAGATGAAATAACAGATTCTGATAACGATCTAAAAAAGTATTTGGTTAAAATAGACAGTGTAAATTTGGCGTTAAATTGGAAAAAACTTCAGTGCGGTCTTTATATTAACAAAGATGATGAGATTGGCTTTAAGTTTAATATGGTGGTAGGCATTAGACATGATGGCTATACAACTGCTTACCGTACATACTTATGTTGCGATGAAGAAAGTAAGTCGTTAAAATCTGTGGTAGACACAACAACTTTTAAACATTTGGGGAGTGCTTTTTATAAAGATAAACGAAATATTTATCACTATTATGATATGGCTGGAGGTGGTAGATTCTCTATATATGAAGGAGTAGATTATAAAACTTTTAAAGTAATTGGTGATAGTTATGCTAAAGATAAAGAGCATATTTATGGTGAAAGAGCTGGTATTTTAGAGAGTGTAGATTACAAAACTTTTACGACTCTAAAAGGAGCTGGTCCTTACGCTAAAGATAAAATAGGGTATTATTTTTGGGATGATTTAGTATACACAAAACAAGGACTCAAAGATTCAATTCGTTTATCAACTACACCTTATGCTAAAGATTTTTATAAATTATTAAAAAGCAAACGTTTAATAAAATGAATATTTATACATTTTCTAAAGCATCCATAAAAAAGTTAGCAACAAGGCAAACACTTGCTATCTATCCGATACTGATAAGTGTATTGATTGCAGTATATTTTATAATCACTCATTTTGAAGATAAAGAAGAAATGGAAAAACCTTCTACATTGATAATAATGGCAGGAGTTGGACTTTTTATGTTAATTGGAGGGTTTTTCTCCAGTAGAAAAGCAGTATCAAAAGTATTATTAGCAACTAAATTCATTCTAGAAGATGATGCTATTATAAAAGAGATACCAAATGGTAAAGACACTAAAATTTCCTTTAGAGAGATTAAAACTCAACAGCATACAAAAAAAGGGATAGTAATTAAAACTCAAAATCAGCAATTAATTATTCCCACTGAGTTGATAAACTTCAAAGAGTTAGAAGTTTTCATTAAGAATAAAACATTTTCTGGTATACAGTATTTTGATACTAAATATAAAATAAACGATATGCTATTAAAAAATATAGCTGCTATTGGTGTTCTATTTTTATTAGTAGGCACATTAATATTCGAAAATAAAACTCAAAAGCTTTTAGCGGGTATACCATTAATTGTAGTATTTATAGTTGCAATCTATGATGAGTTAAAAAATAAAGGTAAAGCAAATCTATCAAATGAAATGTTAGCTAAAGGTACTATAATGATATTGTCATTTATTGTTTATTTAATTTATATTGCTATTTATTCATAACAAAAACTATTCATATAATGAAACCCAAAACCACACTTAGAATTATTCAACTCTTATTGGTTCTTATATTATGTTTACAAGTTTATTCATGGACGATAAACACAGATAATACAAGTATAGCGTACAATAAATATGAAACTTTTTTACGAATAAAAAAACGTAGTATTACTGCATCAAATGATGTAAAATTTCTTAAGAATGAAGCCTTAGAAAATATTGATATTATTAGAAATAATGACCATAAAAAACACAAAACAGCAAATGTATTATTTGTATTACTACCAATTCAAGGTGCATTGGTTATTCTTATTTTACTTTTAAGTTTTCGTTTAAAGTTTGGCAAAACAGATGTAATTTCAAAAACTGCTACAAATATACATCCAGTGCTAACGAATATTGATTAGCCCTTTCTTTACTCTAAGTTACTGATTATTTTTGTCATTGTAAAATGTGAAAAACATATAATGATAAAAAGTATGATTAATTCAGAAAAAACAAGTGCCTTAAAAAATGTAGAAAGACTAATTATTTATACTGTTGCATTATTAGTGCTTGTTGTATTTGTTTTACAAACCGATTACTCTATTCTTACAATAATTCCATTTACATTACTGTATTTTTTTATAATAATTTTCAATATTATACTGCCTTTTTTGAAAGAGAAACAACAGAATGACAACTTTAGGAATGATGCCATTTTCTTTTCCAATACATCATCTATTAATGTTGATAAATTAAAAAAAATTAGTACTAAGAATTATTATTTTGATAATGGAATTTTTTATAAAATTAACGAAATTTCCAAAAAGTCAGTTGCGATTCCGTTTGCAGATATTATTGAGATTAGTAAAACTAGTGTTAAAATTAATAATGTTAGAATTTGGAAAGTTATTGCCCAACATGATAATAAAAAATTTACATATAAAATCAAACATAACTACTCTTTATGGAATAGTAATTTCCCGGATTTTTTAGAAGAAGTAAAGAAAATGAACCCAAACACAACTATTTCAAAGTTCAATCTTTGGAATAGATAATCATTATAAAATATAGATACAATGGATAAATTCATTACAAACCCAACAGCATTAATAAAAACCATCCTAATTACTGATAATTATATTAGAATTACTGATGAAGATTATAAAACAAAAAATGCCTTTTTAGAAAAATTCAAGACTACTAAAAAAGGAATATTAGATACAATTCATCAAATTGAATATGGAAACATATTAAAAGTGGCACCTTTTACCAAAGATAATGCTATTCAAATCTTTTTTCATGAAAATGATAAGAATAAAAAAACCTACTTAAAATTTAATACGCTAGAAGAATTTGATGAGGTGTTAAATTTTATAATAACTAAGAATCACTTTAGAAAAGACCTCGTTAAAATTAAGAGCTTTGAATCATATAAAACACAACTTATAGCTACTTCAATGTCAATACTACTATTTGTTCTAATTTATATAGATGCTCAACATGTAGAAAAAGGAGAAGTAGTTAAAATATCAGGCAGTAGAAGAGGAGTGAAAAAATTATTACTCACCGTGGCTGAAACCTTGGGTACAACAAATACCATTGCATTAGGAGCTACAATTACTACAATACTAGCTGTTTGGACAATTTTGGCATACAAAAAAGGCAATACAACTAAAGAAATATATAATTAATATGGGATATGATATAAGCTACCATCCGATTAAAGAACAAGAAATTAATGATTGGTATTTTAATATAATGCCAAACTTTAAAAGTATTAATCTAGATAAAGTAGAAGAATTGGCTGAAAAATTCAACAAAAGTGATTTAGAATTTTTAAAAGAAACTTATCACTACACGTTAAATACAGGCTTAAATACTGAGCTAGATAAAGAATTTGATTTGACACATGGTTATTTTATTGCAGTTATTCAGGGCTTGTTTAGAAAATATTTTTATACTAGAGGTGCAGCTTTTTCATTTTTGATTAATGAAAAAAGTTATTTTAAAAATTACACTAAAGGCTGGAAAGACATTCTTGAATTTACGCCCAAACAGAAAGTTTATAATCATTTACGAGGTAATTATAGTTCAGGTGTTTTTATTCCTTACAACATGGTTGTGAAATTGTTAGCTGATTATGACAATGATACTAAAATAAAACAAGACTTAGATACGTTTTATTCTGATAACCGTATAAATATATTTTTAACCGCATTAAAATTTGCTAAAGAAAATGAGCTGGGTTTATTAGAAGCTACTGAAGTTGTAGAACCGAACCCTTATGATTTGAACAAATCTAATTGTTATTCATACTTGTTAAATTGTGATGTAGAAGGTGCTTTTTTATATAGAGATATAGCTCTTGACCAAATCAGAGAAATTGAAAAACGAAAAGGCTTAAAAGAAGGTGAGGTGTCTAATAAAGTAACTTATGAAATAAATAATTATGAATTACCCAAAGAAAAACTTACTGAAGTAAAAAAGAAAAAATGTTTTTTTTTAAAACTATTTGGATAAAATAAAAAAATGAAAATTAAATCAATCATAAAATTTGTTACTTTAATTGTTGCCCTTTTCTTTATTTTTATATTTAGTTCATGTGGTACAGGCTTAAGAGTAAGTAAAGTAGATTTCAAAAAAATAAATACTAGTTTTTCAGGAACCTTTATAAATAATTCTTTTAAAACCAAAACAAGAACAGCTATTCCAGGTTTGTCAACTGATATTTCTAATGAAAGTAAAACAACTATTGCCTCACTTTTAAAACTTCATGATGTTTTGAAGTCTCAAACAAATCCTATAACATTTAAAATAAATGCTGATAAAAATTTAGTAGTTACTTATATAGATAGTTTACATATTCAAAAAACAAAAGTATTCAAGGGTAAACTTCGTAAAAGAGGTTATTATGAATATTTTCATTATAAAGAAAGAGTTGAAATACCACCGCTTTTTCCAATAATTTATGGCGAAGCACATATTTCTAGACTTCGTTTTGGTTTTTCTAACA
>JGI24023J19991_10002350_pt1 | contig 13863 bp, 10 predicted proteins | sample Cruoilmetagenom1_FD_19991 | JGI IMG/M metagenome (IMG submission 19991) | reverse complement strand
TGTTAACAGAAATACCAGCTACCTGGATGTCCCCGGATGTAAGCTCAAGAAGTCCGCATATCATCCTTATGGCCGTTGTTTTACCCGCACCGTTTGCCCCGAGAAAACCAAAGACCTCACCCTTCCGAACTCTGAAAGAAATATTATTTACAGCAGTAAATTTTCCAAATTTCTTTACCAGATTCTCAATATCTATAGCAGTATCATTAGTCATTTCTATTTGAATCCTCTTCAAGAACACGGATAATAAAAATATCCTCCAGTTCAGGATCAATCTGTTTCATCATTAACCCTTTATCCAGGGAAGATGTTTTAGTTCGGATATCACTAAGTTGTCCTCCTCCCTTACTGGCCAGATGAACTTTCTTTCCGGACATAAAAACAGGATCTCCCCTGAAAAGTTCTTTAAGACTGGAAAGAAACTCCTGGGGTTTCCTTCCGGGAATCCCGAACTCATACAAGTTTCCGTCAAATTCTCTGGATAGATTTTCAGGGATACCTTCTCCAATTATTTTGCCCTTATGCATCATATAGACATAATCACATTTTATGGCTTCTTCCATGTAGGGAGTAGATACCAGAATGCTTACCCCCCCTTCTTTAAGTTCCTGAAGCATCTCCCAAAACTCCTGTCTGGATAGAGGATCAACCCCGGTAGTAGGTTCATCAAGTATAAGGAGCCTGGGATCATGCATTAGTGCACAGGAAAGTGCCAGTTTCTGTTTCATACCACCGGATAGACTACCTGCTTTGGTCGAGGCAAAATTTTCAAGCCTGCTGAAACGATAAAGTCTCTCAATTTTTTTTTCATATTCATTCTTATCCATTCGATGGATGGTGAAATAAAACTTTAAATTTTCTTCTACTGTCAAATCTGTATATAAGGAAAAAATCTCAGGCATATACCCGGTATTATGTCTTATATAAGACTTGTCAATATCCGGATTAACAGACAGAACCGAAACTGAGCCCTTATCAGCTTTTACCAAAGTAAGGACAATTTTCATCATTGTAGATTTACCTGCTCCATCAGGTCCTATTAGTCCTGTGATACTTCCCTCAGACACTTCGAAACTTACTCCCTCCAGAGCATTGATATTTCCAAAGTTCTTTTCGATACCTGCAGCTTTTATTACACTACTCATTATTTTGTTTTTTGCAGATAAATATCTATTGGCATTCCAATTTTTAATATTTTATCCGGATTTTTAAAATTCACCTTCACAGCATAGACTAAAGCTTTTCTGTTGTCCGGTGAAAGTATCTCTTTGGGTGAAAATTCTGATCTGGAGTTTATATGCCGGACCTCCCCGGCAAAAAGATGATCAGCCACCCTGCCCTCAACGGTATCACCAACGGAAACTTCAATTAGTTCCATTTCTGACATATAAATATAACACCAGACATTATCAAGATTCACCAGATCTAATACAGGACGCAGGGGAGGAATAAATTCATCCAGTTCAAAATATACTTTATCTATATATCCATCTGAAGATGCCTTTAAAATTGTTTTGGCTTGAACATCTTTAATCTGATCAATCTGATACTGAAGGCTTTCTTTCTGACTCTTAATAAGATCAATCCTTATCTCAACCGATCGTCTGTCTCTGTTCCATTTATCCACCTGCAGCTTAAGATCCCTGACTGTCTGATCTGATACGGCTTCCTGTTCAAGAAGAGCCAGATTTTTCTGATACATAGAGTTGTAATGATTAAAAGTCTCCCCAATCTGTTCCAGACTGATCTCTGCATCCTTTTCCTGTAAATCCAGCTGATCAAAGCCTGCAGCGAGTCCTTTAAGCTGAAGAATAAGAGAACTATCATCAATATTCCCTAAAACTTCCCCTCTTTTAACCCAGTCACCCTCAGTTACAGAAAGGTCAATCAGACGATCAGTAACAGGAGAAGAGATTGTATGTGTCTCCCCTTCAATAATTCCTGTATAGGTAATTATATCTGTACTGTTACTACAACCTGAAAATAAAATTCCAGTCATAACCACAATAATTGATGTCCACAACATTTTATTCATCTTTTATCATTCCTCCACCTTACTTCCACATTGGTTCATTTATATTGAATAGTATCTGCTGATACAAAGAGAGGTATTGAATTCGTAACCCCTTCTCCCTGATATCAGCTTCCGTAAATTCCTGATCTGCTCCAAGAACATCAAGTGTCGATTTTTGCCCGGCCTTCCACAGCTGCCCAACAATTTCATACTTTTTCTTTTTTAAATTATAGATATCCAAAGCTTCAATTCTCCGGTCTCTTAAGGAATTAAGTTCATCCATTTTTTGCTGAGTATCAAAAAAGAGAGTTCTTATATAGGAATCTCTGCTCTTTATATTCTGGTTTAATGAAAGATTATCCCTGCTTAAAGACGAATTTCGTCTCCCTCCCTCCCAGATGTTAAACTGAAACTGAAGACCTGCTGTAAAATAGAACTGCCAGTCTGAACCTGTCATATTAGTTCCGGGCAGACCATAATGCATGGCTCCTGTGCCGGAAATCCTGGGATAATAACTTGCCTTATCAATTTTTTTCTTAAGTTCAATTGTACGCTGATTAAATCCAAAAAGGGATAATTTCCCATTTGCACCAAGCTTTTCTTCCAAATTATTAAGATTTTCCGGATCCAGAAGTTTTAAATATTCGGGAGGTATTATAAGTGAACCAATATCAGTGATGCCTGTAATTTCAGATAATTGGAGAAGGATCTTTCTTCTGCCGCTTTCAAGATTAATTTTTTCCTGTTCGAGTTCTTTAAGTTTACTCTGGATATCAATCAGATCCAACTCTGATGAAAACCCCTGATCTACAAAAAGTTTTACCTGATTAAGATTATAGCCCAGTCTCTTTATACTTGTACTTAATGCCTCAATATTTAATTTTGACATTGTGTATGAATATGATAACTGCAGTATGGTTTGATGTATCATATCTTCTTTCAAAGCTTTTTCCTGTCGTTTCTGATTAAGACCGTTCTCAGAAATAAGAAGTGAATATTTTCTTGAAAATCCATCAAAAATAATCTGATTCATGTTTATATTGAAATCGTATACAAAGTTTGTTCCAAGCTCGGCAGTTTTCCCGGGCATTCCAAGAGAAGACAAATCCAATGTGGGAACCTCGGATTTATACTGAACATTTCCGGTTGTACCAATTATTGGATAAAATGCTGAAAGTGCATCTTTCCTGTCCAGATTCTTTTTGGCTAAATCATCATCCAATATTGAAAGAGAGTAATCATTTAAAATAGCTGCACTGAAACACTCCTCAAGTGTATATTCAGCAGCCCCGAGAGAAACTCCTGCAGTAAAAAGAGCAATCAGCAATATAATTTGTTTCTTCATTTTTCCTTCCTTAATCGAATAGACTCCCAGACAAAGTTAAAGACCTCTTCCTCCCTGCTTTGAACAATCTGTTCCTGCTTTCCCTCATCATAATCTGCCATCAAAAAAAACATAGGTGACAGAACGAAGAAAAATATATCCAAACTAAGAATATTTACCAGAAGATTAAAGGGATCACCTTCTTTTATCTCTTTATCCTCAATAGCTTTTTCTATTCGATTCATAATTATCACAAAAGCAGATTTATCCTGAATTTTCATCGCCTCCTGGAACTTATGCATGACCTCTGTTGAATTCATCCACATTTCACCCATAAAAAATTGGAGAACCTGCTTATTTTCCCGAATAAATCCTATATGATTAAAAATAAAATCTTTCAAAATTTCTTTAAAACTTAGAGACAAATCTAAATCTTTAATAAGGGAAAGGATAAACTTCTCAACTACCTGCTTTACCACAGTGCGATACAGGTTATCCTTGGAACGAAAATAATAATGAAGAAGAGCCTTGTTTACTCCCGCTTTATCGGCAATTTCCTGCATTTTGGTACCGGCCTTACCCTTCTGCAGAAAAATAGAAAACGCAGCATCCAGTATCTTTTCTTCCACATCTTTCCCATGGTTGTAGGGCATTTGTACTCCTGAATCACATTAATTAACCATTTGTTTAAACTATATGGTTAACATAATTTTATTAGTAAAGATTGTCAAGCAACAAATAGCTTCTTATAAATAAATTACCATTGTAGAGTCCTGTCTTTTCATGATATTTTAATCGTGATGAAATACTATGTATTACAGGTTATGACAGGCGAAGAAGCTAAATTTATAGGACTCGCAAATGTGAACTTCAAATTGGATCTACCCACCTTTGATGCTTCAAACAGCCTGTTATGGCCAAGACGGAAATTGACTATCAGGAAAAAAGGTGTTTTAAAAGAGAGTCTTTCCCCAATTTTCCCTGGGTATCTGTTCTTCCAGGCAGAGGAACTTACACCTGATATTCACTGGGTTCTAAGGCATACACCAGGATTCGTGAGATATCTGAAAAACAATCAGAACATTGAGCCTATAGAAGGAGCAGATAAGGAATTATTGCTGCACTTTCTACACTTTGGGGAAATAGTTGAAAAATCCCAGGTTAGTTTTGATGAAAATAAAAGAATTAAGGTAATCAGCGGCCCAATGAAAGGTCTTGAAGGACGAATAGTAAAAGTAGATAAAAGAAAGCGTAGAGCAAAAATAAGTTTGTCTCTTTATGAAGAATCATTTACAATTGACTTTGGGTTTGAAATTCTGGAGAAAATAGAAAACAATGAGCAAAACTAATAAAATAATTATTATTGGCGCAGGATTTGCAGGAAGAGAAATTGCAGCTGAAATTTCCTCAAAGGGGATTCTGGGAGAAGTTGCAGCTTTTCTGGATGATTCACCGAAAAAAATTGGAAAAATTGAAAACGGAATCCCTATACTGGGTCCAATTAATAATGCCGTTGAAATAATAAATAAAATAAATGCAGATGAAGCATTAATTGCTATTCCAGGAGCCGGGGAATCTGATCTGCGTAGAATATATGCAACTCTTCAAAAAGCAGAATTGAAAAAAATAAGGATCCTTCCCAATGTCTCTCAAATTGTAGAGGGAGACGCTCACTTAATTCAAACCAGAGAGATAAAAGCCCAGGATCTCCTGGCCAGGAAACCTGTTCATATAGGGTTGATCGAAAGCCTTGAATATCTAAGAGGCAAAAGAGTCCTTATTACTGGTGCCGGAGGGAGTATTGGGAGTGAACTGGCAAGACAGCTACTTTCCGGAGGAGCTGACAGGCTATACTTGTTTGATCATGGAGAGAATAATGTATATGAAATTGAAAGAGAACTAAGGATTCTCCAGGAGGGCGGTGTAGGTGAAGCATCTACAATAGTTCCAATTGTAGGAGAACTTCAGGACAGAGATTTTGTAAAATTTATAATTAAACGACTAAAAGCTGATGTGATATTCCATTGTGCTGCATATAAACATGTTCCTTTGATAGAAGAAAATCCTGTTGAAGCAGTAAAAAATAACATATTCGGTACAAAAAATATCGTAGATGCTGCTGTGGAGTCCAGGGTTTCAAGATTTGTATTTATTTCAACGGACAAGGCAGTTTACCCCTCCAGTATTTATGGTGCCAGTAAAATGATTGCTGAAGAAATTGTACTTAATACTAATTCTGAAAATACAAACTTTATGGTAGTACGCTTTGGAAATGTACTGGGATCAAGAGGAAGTATTGTTCCACTTTTTACCCGTCAGATTATGAAGGGCGGCCCTGTAACAATTACTCATAAAGATGTAAAGCGATTCTTTATGACTATTCCGGAAGCAGCCTCACTTGTATTAAAAACAGGAGGTGTGGGCTCCAGAGGAGACCTCTATATACTGGAAATGGGTGATCCGATTTTAATCAGAGATCTTGCAGAACAGATGATCAGGTTTTATGGTTTTATTCCTGAAAAAGAGATTGAAATTGACTATATAGGCCTCCGACCTGGAGAAAAAATGGATGAACTCCTGTGGACTAAAGAAGATACAGTCGAAAAAACAAAACATCCGGGTATTATTAAAGTACTTCACAGAACAAGACTGAATGGCCAACTGAATAATCTTCTTATTAATCTTCGATCAGTGTGCTTTCTGNAAGAAGATGAAAACCTATATAGAAACCGCATTTACTTAAGAGAAATTTTAAAAGAGTATATTCCAAGTATTCAGATGGTGAAAGATGAACCNGAATACTGATTTTATCCCATTTGCCAGACCCTCAATAGGGACGGAGGAAGAACAAGCTGTATTAAAAGTTCTTAGAAGCGGATGGCTGACTACCGGAATAGAGACAAAAAGCTTTGAAGAAGAGTTTGCTGCTTTTACTGATACTGCCAATGCTCTTGCAGTAAACTCTGCAACTTCAGGACTTCATCTGGTTCTGGAAGCATTTGGTGTGGGTCCTGGAGATAAAGTTATTACAAGCCCCTATACATTTACATCTACTGCTGAAGTTATTCGATATCTTGGAGCGGATCCGGTATTTGCAGATATTGATCCTGAAACCTTTAATATCAGCCCCCTTGAAACAGCAAAATTACTGGAAAAGGATCCATCAATTAAGGGTATTATTCCTATTCATATTGCAGGTCATCCCTGTGATATGAATGCTCTTCTTGAACTCAAAAAAAAATATAATATATTTATACTGGAAGATGCAGCCCATGCTTTTCCGGTAAAATATAACGGAAAATTTCTCGGAAGTATTGGAGATGCAGGTGTTTTCTCTTTTTATGCTACAAAAACCATAACTACAGGTGAAGGTGGTATGATAGTCACAAATAACGAAACTGCTGCAAAAAGAATGTCTACTATGCGCCTTCATGGCATAGACAGAGAAATCTGGGACAGATATACATCAGATAAACCAGGCTGGCAATATTCAATTGTAGATGCGGGATTTAAGTATAATATGCCTGATATTTTGGCAGCTTTAGGTCGGGAACAACTTAAAAAAGCTTATATGTTTCTTGAAAAGAGAAAGGGTATTGCAAATTTTTATTTTAAAAGATTTAAGGATCTTGACTTCCTGCGACTTCCTGAAAAACATAAAAACCATGGATGGCATCTTTTTATGCCTAGAATTATCCCTGAAAAACTAACCATATCAAGAGATCTGTTTATTCAGGAACTAATAAGCAAAGGGATTGGGATTTCTGTACATTTCATTCCGCTCCACATAATGCCCTACTATAAAAATAAATATGGATATGATGAAAGTGATTATCCTGAAACCTTAAAAGCATATAATTCTGTTTTCAGTCTACCAATTTATCCCGACTTAACTGAAGATCAATTGGAAAAGATAGTTTCTGCAGTTATTGATACTGGAGTAAAATTCAGGAGAAAATTTTAATGCCTAAGGACTATGTATTTCTGGATGATATCAGTACCAGAAAAATGATCTTTGCGCATATTGTTCGATCGACAATTCCCAAAGGAACTATATCATCAATAAAAGTTCCTGACTTACCAAAGGGCTACTTCAGTATAACAGGAAAAGATATCCCGGGTAAAAACTTAATAAGTGTATTTTCCCAGGAAATGCCCCTGCTGTGCAATAATACAGTCCAGTATGAAGGAGAACCTGTACTTGCAATTTGTGGTCCTGTTAATGATAAAGTCAGAAGATTTTGTAATAATACAATAATTGAATATGATACTGATTATTCCCTGCTTGCATTTGAAAATTATAAGGAAACTCAGGTTTCCGGAATAAAAAAATTTACCAGAGGATCTGTAGATAGCAAATTCAAAGAAACAAATAAAATTATTGAAGGAGAATATTTAACATCAGTACAAATGCTGCCTATAACATATCCCATGGGGGCAATTGCAAAGTATAAAAATAATATATTGGAAATTAACACAGCATCCCAATGGCCATTTCATGTACAAAAAACTGCATCTGAAGTTTGTGGAATCCCTAAAAAAGGGATTCAGGTAAATATTGAACCCTACCATCATACTTATGACGAAAAGCTTATTCTACCCTCAATATATTCTGCAATTGCTGCTGTTCTTGCATTAAAATCCGGTAAACAAGTTAAAATTGTAGAGGAACCATTCAAAATCCTCCAGTTTAGTATAAAAAGACCAGAAGTAAAAATAATAAGAAAATCAGCTTTGAATGATTCAGGTAAAATAATTGCAGAGGATATAGAAATAAATGTTGATAATGGAGCATACCCACTATTTACTGATGAGATATTAAGCCAATTAATATTAGGTGCTGCATCCATTTATTCAACCACAAACCTTCGGATAAAAGCCAAATCAATCAGAACATCATCACCTCCTATGAATGTTTTCAAAGGCTGTGGAATTGGTATGGGTATATTCTCGGCAGAAACACATATTTCAAGAATAGCTACATTAAGAGATATGAATCCAATAGAAATGAGAATGGAACATCTTGCTAAAAAAAATCAAAAACTTCCAACTGGTGGAGTTCTTAAACAGATAAACCAGAAAGAATTATTGACCGTCATAGGTGAAAAATCTGATTTTAACAGGAAATATTCAGCTTATGAAGTTTTGAAGAAAAAACAATCAGGAAAACTCAAACGACAGGGGACACTAAGAGGAATAGGAATTGCTATAGGATATGCAGGAAATGGGTTTACGAGAAAAAGAGAAAACAGAGAAGCTTATTCAATGGAAGTACAGTTAAATCAAAATGATAAACTATCCATTTCAAGTAGTTCCAATGGGACTACCCTGGGGAATATCTGGAAAGAGACAGCAGGAAGAATCCTTGGATTAGATAGTAAATCGATTGAAATTGTAAGAGGTGATACAACTATTCTACCCAATTCCGGCCCATCATTTTTATCTAATGATCTGAGTATAATGACAAATCTTGTGGAAAAATGCTGCATTGGTATTAGAAAGCATAGATTTCAAAAACCACTTCCTATTATAGAAAAACGAAGTTTTAAATCACCCGGAAAAGATGTATGGGACTCAGAGAAACTGAAAGGAATGCCCTTCAATGCTCTCTCCTGGGGAGCGGCTGTAGTAGAGATTGAATTGGATCCTGTTTTTCTTCATCCGATTATAAGGGGAGTCTGGACAATATTTGATATAGGAAGAATTCATGATATTGAAGCAGCCCGTTCAGCAGGAGAAGCTGAAATCTATGAATCTTTAAATTGGGTATCCGGAGGATCACAACTATTCCGAACAAGGATGGATTTTATAGATATAGAGGATAATGAAAAAACAGATTTACCTGAAATTAATATAGATTTTATTAAAAATTCAAAAAGGTCCAGCGGAGGAATCTCTCAACTACCTGACACTATAATTCCTTCAGCTTTTGTACAGGCAATTTCCCAGGCAAGTGGTATCTATTTTGATACAATTCCTGTTACACCGGAAATAATTTTCAAGCACCTGGAGGATTAATGAAAATAAAATTAAAGTTAAATGGGAAAATTGTGGAATTTGATTCTCCTGCAGAAACACGATTAGTTGACCTGCTTAAAACTTCAGGGAAAATTCAGAGTCTAAGAACAAGCTGTTATAAAGGGATTTGCAGAGGATGTTCAATATTTCTAAATGGAGATCTTGTTTCCTCATGCCTGATCCCTGCATTTCAGGCCAGAGATACTGAAATAATTAGTTTCGAAGGATTAAGCAAATCTGATGAAATAGAAGATGTTTTAAACGGATTCGATGATGAAAATTTCTATCCTTGTGATTTTTGTCGTCCGGGTAAAATAATGACAGCTCATTCAATTTTAGAAAATTACAGCAATCCTGATGACTACCAGATAATGGAAGCTTTTGAAGGAATAAATTGTTCATGCACGGATAAATCGACTCTAATAAGAGCTGTAAAAGCAGGAGCTTTCTATAGGAGGAGAAGAAGACGTGCAAGAAATATATAGTAACATTTTTTATCCTTCTTCCTTAAACGAATTATTAAATATCAAAAATAGAAACCCTGATGCTGTCATATGGGCAGGAGGCACAGGAATAATGGGAAAACAGTATAAAAAGTTCCCTACCCTTCCTGGAACGATTATTCAAATTTCACGAGTTGCTGAATTAAAAAAAATCAGAAGAACTGAACGTTTTTTAGAAATAGGTGCAGGAGCTTCGATTAATAGAATATTAAATATTGGCCAGCATGTTCTTCCTAAAGCCCTGGCAAAGGCAATGCGGTTGATAAGACCTTCTACAACCAGAAATATGGCAACCATTGGTGGTCATCTGTGTATGCCCGACTTTAGATTGAATTTATTCAGTGTTATGATCCTTATGGATGTAAGTCTGGAGTTAAAAAAATCNGGAGGTACCAGATGGANACAGATAAACAGGTTTTTTAATAAAAATGGAGAAATACAATTAAAAAACAATGAAATTTTAACAAGAATAAGAATTCCCTTTGGAAACTGGAATAGAGAATTATATAAAAAAGATGGGAATCCATTTTTTGATACAGGAAAAGCAATTTCCTTTTGTATTTTAGCAGATATTCAAAAAGGGATAATAAATGATTACAGAATGGCAATTGGTAATTCCGGAAAACATACTGTTCGAAATATAGAACTTGAATCATTTTTTATTGGTAAAAAACTCCCCTTAAACTCAAAAGATATATTAATAATTACAGAAAATCATGAGGAATGGCTAAAAAACCTCACTCTTGAGCTAACTCCTTTCCAACGTGATAGAGCCATACGATTTATTAAGTGGATTCTAAAAGAACTACTCCCCTGAGAACCTTTACAGAAGCCGTATTAAAGGTTTATATTCTTCAGTAATGACTGAAGCACCTTATTTTATACACCTACATAATCATACTGATTATTCTCTTCTGGATGGAGCAGCCTCTATTAAAAAGATGGTCTCAAAGGCCAAAGTTCTTGGAATGAAACATCTGGCTATTACTGATCATGGCAATATGTTTGGAGCTTTGCATTTTTATAGAGAATGTATAGCAAATGAGATAAATCCCATTATTGGATGTGAATTTTATGTATCCCCAGGCAGCAGAAGTATAAAATCAGGGAATGATAAAAACAGCAGATCCAATCATTTAATACTTCTTGCAAAGAACTATGAAGGTTATAAAAACCTAATGGTACTGGCTTCAAAAGCCTATACAGAGGGTTTTTACTATAAACCCAGAATTGATGATGAAATCCTTGAACAATACAGTTCAAATCTTATCTGCACGTCCTCTTGTCTTGCAGGATATATACCCCGCAAGCTTTTAGATAATCAATATGAAGATGCAAAAAACAAGGCAATTTATTACCAGAAAATTTTTGGTAAAGATAATTTTTACCTTGAGCTGCAGGACCATGGTATCCCTGAGCAAAAGATTGTTAATGAAAAAATGCTAACTCTTTCCAAAGAAACAGGGATTCCTTTAGTAGCTACAAATGATATGCATTATTTGGACAAAGAAGATGCCAATGCTCAGGATATATTAATCTGCATAGGAACAAATAGAAAAAAACACGAAGATAAACGTATGAAATTCTCCAGTTCCGAATTTTATATGAAATCGAAAGAAGAGATGTTTGAAATCTTTAAAAAAACACCTGAAGCCCTTACGAATACTGTCAAAATTGCAGAAAGCTGCAATCTCAAAATTGATTTACCTGGACCTCTTCTCCCTGAATATGAAATACCTGAAGAATTCGATAATCCTGATAACTATCTTAGAGCACTGACAAATGAAGGTCTTTCAAAAAGATATCCTGAAATTACAGATGAAATAAAAGAACGTACAAAGTTTGAACTGGATATTATAATAAACATGGGATTTACAGGTTATTTTTTAATTGTATGGGATTTTATTCATTATGCAAGAAAAAATGATATTCCGGTTGGACCAGGCAGAGGTTCCGGAGCTGGTTCCATAGTTGCTTTTGCCCTGATGATTACAGATATTGATCCTCTTAAATATGGATTAATATTTGAACGATTTTTAAATCCTGACCGTGTTTCAATGCCTGACTTTGATATTGATTTCTGCTTTGAGAGACGACAGGAAGTAATAGATTATGTTACAAGAAAATATGGGAAAGACAGAGTTGGTCAAATAATAACCTTTGGAACATTGAAAGCAAAGGCAGTTATTAGAGATGTTGCAAGAGTACTGGATTTTCCATATTCAGAATCTGATCAAATTTCCAAGCTTATTCCCTCTGATCCCAAAATGACACTGGAAAAGGCTATTGAACTTGAACCCAAATTAAAAGAAATAGAGCAAAGAGGGGATAAATTCAAAGAACTTGTTGACACTGGTAAGCGTCTGGAAGGTTTGTCCCGACATGCATCTACTCATGCTGCAGGAGTAGTTATAGGAAGAAGTATTCTTACAGATTATGTACCTTTATACAGAGATTCAAAAACAGGATCGATTTCAACCCAGTATACTATGGATCTTTTGGAAGATTGTGGTTTGGTTAAGATGGATTTTTTGGGATTAAAAACACTTACCCTTATAAAGAATACGGAAACACTAATAAAACGGAAACTTCCTGATTTCTCATCCGAAGAAATACCTGAAGATGATCTTCCAACTTTTAAACTCCTGGGAAATGGGAAAAGCATCTGTGTCTTTCAGTTTGAAAGTTCCGGTATGCAGGGAATTCTAAAGCAGGCCAAACCCGATACAATTGAAGATCTCATAGCACTGAATGCACTATATCGTCCAGGGCCTATGCAATACATACCTCAATTTGTTGATAGTAAAAATGGCCGAAAGGCAATTGAATATCCAGATCCAAGTCTGGAAAAAACTTTAAAACCTACCTATGGAGTTATTGTATATCAGGAACAGGTTATGGAAGTTGCACGAATTATTGGAGGTTTTTCATTAGGTAAAGCAGATATTCTTCGTAGAGCCATGGGTAAGAAAAAAGTAAAAGAAATGGACAAAATGAAAATTGAGTTCATAGAAGGTGCTGTCAAACAGGGATATACATCAAAAAAAGCAGAAGATATCTTTGAAATGCTGGTACCTTTTGCAGGATATGGATTTAACAAATCTCATGCTGCTGCCTATTCTGTTATTGCTTATAAGACAGCATATTTAAAAGCTAATTTCCCGGCTGAATTTATGGCAGCAAACCTTACAAATGAAATAAATACCCAGGATAAAATGACCTTATACATTAATGAGACTAAGACTATGGGTCTGAATATACTACCTCCTGATATTAATCTCTCTTATAAAAATTTCGCAGTGGCCAATGGAGATATTATCTATGGACTTGTTGGAGTTAAAAATGTTGGAGCTGCAGCTGTTGAAGAAATAATCAGAGCAAGAGAGGAAAATGGTGAATATACTTCTTACATTGATTTTCTTGAGAAGGTTGATTTAAAAAGCGTAAATAGAAAAGTCATGGAGTCTCTTATTAGCTGTGGTGCTTTCGATAAATTTGAAGAGAACAGAGCAACTCTTATTCATAATCTGGAAAGGGTTCTGGAATTTGTTACCAAATTAAAAGCTCAATCTATGTTTGGTCAGACATCCCTGTTTGACAGTAATGATGACACAGCACTCCCCTCATTTAATATGGAAAAGATCCAGGAACTTCCTGTTTTGGAAATGTTAAACAACGAAAAAGAACTTTTAGGATATTATTTTTCTGGTCATCCTATGGATAAGTACAAACAAACATGGCAAAAAAGTATTAACCTCCACCTTAATAATTTAGAAAAAGCAATGCCTGATAGAAAATATACAATTCTGGGAACTATTGCAAGCTCCAGAGTTATTACTACAAAAAGAGGGCAGCAAATGGCTTTCCTTCAAATTGAAGATTTTGAAGGATCCATTGAATTAATTGTTTTTCCAAAAATATGGGAAGAAAAAAGTATATATTTAAGTGTTGACTCTATTATGGGATTTGCTGGGAAAATTGACTCATCAAGGGGAGATCCCAAA
>JGI24023J19991_10002349_pt1 | contig 13872 bp, 16 predicted proteins | sample Cruoilmetagenom1_FD_19991 | JGI IMG/M metagenome (IMG submission 19991) | reverse complement strand
CAGTTTTGCACTACCGGCTCTAGGCGGTTGGGAGGAGCCCGCCGGCTTGTGGTGATATCTGGGGTGGGTTCGGGCTCAGAGAAGGGAAGATCGCAGGTGCGTGATCATTGTTGTTTGCCTCTCCGAACGACGTGGCCAGGAGACCCGAACGGCTTAGATTTGGAAAAAAAATGCGAATTTGCCGAAGCGTATTTTTTGGCTCACATCCGCACTAAAACGACGCAGCCTGGCACGATATCTCGGCGCGAACATCGTTGATAACGCTGTTTTGTGGATCGCAAATGAAACCGCGCGCCGCAGTTGTTCGTGTCCGGCCCGCCCCCCATGAGCAAACGGGGAAATCCGGCCAAAAACAACTATTCCAAGCGTGAAACAAACAGGGTGCCGCCCTTCTCAATCGCGGGCGCCCAATTCATGCCGGACGTCTCCAGTACCTGGCAAAACCCGGCAATATTCGATTTTTCATCGGCGATCAGCAGATAGCCACCTAAGGCAACATGGGTGATCAGCCTTGCAATGAAGAGCGCGGCGCGCCCAGCGCGTTTGGTGTGTGCCGGTAGAGCTCTTCATAGTCGATTGCCATGCGGGCACGATATCGCGTGGCGGATACGTAGGCTAAGTCATTCCTCTTATGAAAGAGTGCACTTGTCCTGTTGCTTCCGGTATGGGCGGTTGCAGTCCCAATCGTTTCCGGAATAGTCGAAATGAGCATTCTCCGGCAGCTTTATGGCGACGCATGCGTCAGCAGTTGCTTGATACCCGCGCTCACACTTCCATCCGGCTCCATAGGTATCGTCCACGAAATATCCGTTTGCCGGCACCTTGACGGCAACACAAGCCTCACCTGCCTCCCGATACCCGCGATCGCATTTCCATCCTGGTCCGTAAGTAGAGTCCACGAGATATCCGTTTGCCGGCACCTTGATGGCGACACAAGCCTCACGGGCCTCCCGATACCCCCGATCGCAGGTCCAGCCAGTTCCGTATGAAGTGGCTGACAGATATGCATTCGCAGGCACTTTTACGGCGACGCAGGTCTCGTTGACCTTCCGATGAGCTCTGTCGCAATTCCATCCATCTCCCGAAGAATTGAGATGGGAATTCTGCGGCATGTTAATGCCGGTGCATGTTCCATCGATGTCCCTGTAGCCGTGTTTGCAATCCCAGCCGCGTCCATAGGACGAATCGGTGGCATATGCGTTTGCAGGCACGGTGATGGCGGCACAAGCGCCCTCGGCTTCGCGAAAGCCCCGATTGCACTCCCAGCCCTCTCCATAGCTTNTTGCGGTGGCATTTTTGGGCATCTTGCCGGAGGCACCCTGAGCCAGGGCAATTCCGGGGACTGCCGCCAGANCGCCCAAAAGAAAAAAGGAGCGAAGGGAAACATCACACGCTCGTTGCAGGTTTCTCATATGTCTCTTCCTTCATGTGCGCTGGCGTTGAACTCGCAAATCACGTGCCGCGCCTGAGTTTGTCGAGGAACGCCTGGTGCTGAGGAAAAATCTCGCAGGACCGGCCCGTATTATTGCGGAAAACGATCACAGCTCATGTATACATAGATAAACCAAAAACACCACAAATAGCGGCTCTATATTTTCTGACAAATAACTGTTTTAAGCAAAATAGTTTGCAATTATGTATTGATTTTATTCATCTATATTTTCTTCAATAAATTATTTTTATTTACAGTACCGCCGAAGAATTCGCCGACTTCTGTAATCCGATGCCAGGCCCGCAATCATGCGCGGACCTGATGATGTTGCTGTCAATCCTGTCGGAACTCGGTTTGTAATGACTTCACTATGACGTCCACGATTTCTTCGACCATCAGTTCACCCCGTTTCTCTGTGGCGTGTTTGCCCGAAGAGAGGTTTCCCGATTTCGGAACCCAGTCGGGATTGACCGGAAACACGTCGTAGGGTGGAAACTTCGGAAGGTCCTCGTCCGGGACCTTGCTCAAATCCACAAGATCCGGGTGGGCATAGATCATGATCGCCGTCTCGAAGATTCCCCCGTGCTCGAAATCGCGGCCGGGAAATACCAATCCCTCATAGGCCTTTTCGCGTGTTTCCTGTGAAAGAGCCTCGGCGTATTGCATCTTGAATATCTTGACGTCGTCTATGTTCAGATACTGCAATTCACGCGTCGCCTGGAAGCACGACTCGTCCAGAAGGAACCTGTTCTCGAAATGCGCATCGATCACGGCAATCTTTCGTGCGCCGTGCCGCGCCAGTTCCTTCAAAACGTCTTTCACCAGGACAATGAATGTCTGTGAATCCAGACTGGTGGTTCCGCATTGGTGTGGACCGCCGCCCGTACGGATTTGCGATCTGGATCCATAGGTGATCGGAGAAGCCACAATTCCGCCAACCGCCTCGGCTGCACGGCGTGCCATGTAAGTGGCGATGAGCCAATCCGTGCCCAGAGGCAGGTGATAACCGTGCTGCTCAATTGCGCCAACGGGAACGAGAACGATCGCGTCTTCATCAGCAAGGCGACGCCGGTAATCATCCCAGCTCAATTCCGACATCATCACTGATCGGGACACAGATCGCGCCTCATCAAGTGCGGCATTCGCTGTTTGCCGCTTTAACATGCTTTGTTTTTGAACCCGGTAGCGCGCCTGCGCGGGATAAAAGTTACCTTTGTTCCGTGCAGGCGTCTATTTTGAAAAGATGATTTATGGGAATGCGCTCATTCCCAAAGAAACGAACTATCGGAGTGTGCAGCGCTGCATTCGCCAGCCGATAGATGCCTGAGGTAGGGGAAAATGAGTTCCGAACGCTACGCCGCAAACATGCCAAGTGTCGGCATCACATCCTTTATGAAACTGCCAATTCATGAAGAATTCGAGACACTGGACGCCGACGCCGGGTTTCTCGGAATTCCCTACGACGTGGGCAACAGCTGGCGCCCCGGAACCCGATTTGGTCCACGCGACATTCGCACCAACTCCGTACGGTATTCCACATGGGGTGGCGCAAATCAGAGTGGGTATTGGGATATCAATCAGCAAAAAGGCTTCCTCGACGGTGTCAGGATGGTCGACTGCGGTGACGTCGATATCGCCTATTATGATATCGAGCGGAACATGCGAAAGATCACCGAGTCCGTGGCCGCCATGTTGGACAGGAACGTGTTTCCGGTGATTGTTGGCGGCGACCATTCCATCACTTACCCCTGCATCCGTGCCTTCGAATCTGCTGGTCCGCTTGATATCGTCCAGATCGATGCGCATCTGGACTGGGTCGACACGGTGGAAGGCATCGGACATGCCAACGGCAGCCCGATGCGCCGCGCCATGGAGCATGATTTTACACGGAACATGGCACAGATTGGTATTCGCGATGTCCGGTCACGCGAGGCGGAATTTCGCACCGCGGAGGCCGCCGGTTCAAAAATCTTCACCCGTCAGCAGGTACGCGAATCCGGGACGGATATGATCCTTGAAGAACTCCCCGAGCTCGGAAACACCTATGTGACCATAGACATTGACGGTTTTTGCCCCTCAATCGCTCCCGGTACCGGTTCTCCCACCGTTGACGGGCTGCTGTATCACGAAGTCCGAGCCATTCTTCAAGGCGTTACAAAACGCGCAAATGTCGTTGGCTTCGATATCGTTGAAGTGAACCCAATGGTCGACGTCAACAGCCAGACCAGCTTACTGGCCAGCACGCTGATAATCGAATTTCTTGGCGCAATATTCGCTTCGCGCAGAATGGGTGTCTCGTAAACATCCTCAAACCGAAGATCACACGAAAACTTCCCACCGCGATATGGATGGCCGGAACTCTTGCGGCCTTTCCGCTCCGGGCGTGCCCATATCAATCCCCCTGCGCCTTGCGGGCAGCTCTGGTGAGATCGCCGAGCGATGTTTTCTGAATTCCTGAAGCATCGAAGTTGGCATCATCGAGCCAGGTCTCGAATGCGGCACGCAATGGCGGCCAGTCTTCGGTCACGATCGCGTACCAGGCGGTGTCGCGATTGCGGCCCTTGACGATCATATGGTTGCGGAAGACGCCCTCAAACTCGAAGCCGAAGCGAACTGCCGCCCGGCGCGACGCCGCATTGAGGGCATTGCATTTCCATTCCAGCCGGCGGCACGCCTGCGTATCCAGAACATGGCTCATCATGAGATAGATGGCCTCACTCGCGGCCCGTGACCGCTGGAGCGTGGGCGAAAACCAGATATTGCCAATCTCCGCCACCCCGTTGTCGATGTCGAAACGCAGGAATGCCCCCATGCCCGCAGGCGTGCCCGTTTCGCGTGGGACGATCGTGAAAAACAGGGGATCGAAACTCACCTGCAAAGGATCAAGCCAGCGCCGGAAGTCGTCATAGTCGGCAAATGGTCCCTGCCCCATATAGGTCCAAATGCGCGCCTCCGGATCGCTCCGGGCAAAGGAGTCATAAAGCGCTTGCCCGTGCGCAACCGGGTCGAGGGGGACAAGATCGACACTGCGCCCGCCAATCACGACGTGCGTGAAGGGTCGCGCAACAGGTGTCTCGGNCGCGGGAGCACCAATGGGCAATTCATCCGACATAATGTTTGTGCGAACCCCTTAAAGTTCCAGCGGTTCGCCGACCTTCGGCACCACGACATTCTGACCCTTTGCCGCGGCAATGAACTTGTCCGGTGTCTGATCGATAATCGGGAATGTGCCGTAGTGGATTGGAATGACAGTGTCGAATTTAAAGAACTTCTCGCAGGCCAATGCTGCCGTCCTGGCCCCCATTGTGAAACGGTCGCCGATCGGAACGAGGCCCACTTTCGGTTCAAAGATTTCGTTGACGAGCGCCATATCACCCAAAATCTCGGTATCACCCATATGGTAGACGGTCGGACCGTCCTTGGAACGTATGACCAAGCCGCATGGATTGCCAAGATAGACCGGCACACCGTCGATGATGGTACTTGAAGAATGGAACGCCTGGACGAAACTGACGTCGAAGTCGCCGCAATCGATCGTGCCGCCGGGATTGCCGGGCTGGAGGTTCTCAACACCCTTTCCGGCAAGGTACATAACGAGTTCAAAAACGGCGATGACGGTTGCGTTCGTGTCATTGGCAATATCGACCGTATCGCCGACATGATCGTCATGGCCGTGGGTCAGGGCAATATGGGTCACACCCTCTCTTGCTTCCTCAGCAGACATGGCGCCTCCTTCAAAGACACCATTCCCGGTCAGGAACGGATCGATGAGCAGAACGCTCGATCCGGTTTCGATGCGAAATGCGGAATGTCCAAGCCATGTCAGTTTCATATGTCCCTCCATTGCAGCCAATACGGGCGGCGGTTGTCTTCACTCGGATTGCAGTATAAAGCGGCTGCGAGGTGCAAAGACAAGCTGTTGCTGAATGGCATAATGGCGCGGCCCTCACGGACACCAATGCATGGCTGACACACACAACGTGGAGCTTGAGGAGCTTGCAGGGCGGCTGCCGCCCGGCACGCGTTTGCTCGGGCTCGATCTCGGCACGAAAACCATCGGGCTGGCGCTCTCCGATACCTCTTTCAGTATCGCGTCACCGCTTGATACGATCCGCCGGACAAAATTCACGCAAGATATGAGTAAACTTTTGGAATTTATTGATTCACATAATATCTCTGCACTGGTGGTTGGCATGCCATTTAATCTGGATGGTTCAGAAGGTCCGCGTGCACAGGCGACGCGCGCCTTTATAAGGAACATGGCCAAACACACAGAGATTCCCGTTGCGCTATGGGACGAACGCCTGTCCACGGTGGCAGCAGAACGCACGCTGCTCGAAGCCGATGCAAGCCGCAAACGCCGGGCGGAAGTCATAGACAAGATGGCCGCCGCCTTTATCCTGCAAGGCGCACTGGACCGGCTAACCAATATCGCCGCGACCAGTTCAGCCAGGTGAGCACGCACATGTCCGGACTGACATTCTACGACATCATCGCCGTCCTCTGGTTCTTCCTGCTGACCAGCGGATACAGCTACGTCACCAACTATGGGTTTCTTTCAGGCGGCGGGCTTGTGCGCGCAATAAACAAGCGCCGGTCGGAATGGATGGCAAACATGGCCGTGCGGGAAAACCGTATGGTCGATATTCAGGTTCTTGCGAACATTGCCCGCGGCAACTCGTTTTTCGCCTCTACATCGGTGTTCGTCACCGGCGCGCTCGCGGCCCTGTTCGGGAATGTCGAGGAGTTGCAGTTGCTCGCCGCCAAATTTCCATTCCTGCGGCAAACGACCGTTTTCATGTGGCAGCTCAAGACGCTGTTTCTGATGGGCATCTTCATCTATGCCTTCTTCAAGTTCGCCTGGGCATACCGGCTGTCGCACTATACGGGCATCATGATCGGCGCCACGCCCATCGCCACGGGGAGAAACAAAAAACAATGCTCCGAACATGCGGAGCGTGCCGCCGTACTGGCCGGGTCCGTCGGCCGCCATGCCAATTCCGGATTGCGGGCCTACTATTTCGGGATCGCGACGCTCGGCTGGTTCATCCACCCGCTGATTTTCATGTTGACCATGCTGGGCGTCGTTCTCGTCCTGTATCGCCGCGAGTATCGCTCGCGCGCCCTTGCTTCCATCTCCGTCGCACCCGGCGAATAGGCCGGCGGCTGACTATTTCTTGCGTGCGACCCCGTTCATTCTGTCGTGCCGCTCGCGAATTTTCGTCGGCCAGCGGGACTTGATGTAACTCAACACCGCCACGATCTCCTCGTCGCTGAGGACATCGGCATAGGCCGGCATACGGGTCTTGTGTTTGGTCCCGATGATACCCGCGAGCCCCACTTTCGTGAGTTGAAACAGGAGCAAGTCGGCGTGATGCCAAGTGTGGCCGGTTTCATCATGCGGCGGGGCTGGCATATAGCCTTCCGCGTCGCGTTGGCGCCAGTTCGCCTGACCCTCCAGGTTCTTTCCATGGCATTCGGCGCAATGCTCGCCATAGATCGCCTGCCCGGCGGAGACGAGCCTGGTGTCGTTGGGACGCAATACGACGTCGACAGGGACCTCGCCGGGCAAATTGGCGAAGACATATCCGGCCGCTACGGCCAGAACCACCGCAAACAGCAGGACCACCGATGTGCGGCTCATGGTTTAAACCCTCTCTTCTCCTAGCGTTACACACTGCCCGCGATGACGAAATCGCCCTTCATACCGGACTCGTAGTGGCCGGGCACGTTGCATCCGAACTCGATGGTCGTGCCCTTGTGGAACATCCAGATGACTTCGGCCTCCTTGCCGGGCTCAACCATAGCCGAGTTGCCGTGTCCATGCTTCATGCCGGGCATCATCGACGTTGCCGTCATATGCCCGTCCTCCATCATCTTCATCATCTCCGCCTGATGCTGCTTCTGCATCTCGTGGCTGCCGATGGTGAATTCATGCAGAAGCTCGCCCTTGTTGCGGATCACGAAGCGGATGGTTTCACCGTCTTTCACCTGGATCTTCTTCAGGTTGAACTCCGTATCCTTGGCGATGATCAGAACCGTGCGGCTGACATTGGCCTTGTCGCCCGGCATGCCGCCGGGGGACGAATGANCGCCATGCCCGCCGGCATGGGCTCCTTGCGCACCATGGGCGCCTTGGGTGTCAGGCTTTGCATCATGGCCGTGGCCCTTCTTGCCCGGTTCCGCCTCAGCGGCAACGGCCACAAACGCAATCGTTGCGACGGCAACATTGAAAGCGGCGAAGTTCCGAAATGATCTGATTGTGTTCAACATAGATTGTGCTCCTTTTCATGATGCGAGTGTTTGAGGTTGGTCGTTAGGCGATGAAGATCCCATCTCCATCCAGTTCCTCCTGCGTGGCAGCCCGTACGAGCGTGCCTTTTGGCGGCGCGTACCACCCAGGATCGGCATAGGTGTCGAGTTTTTCCCGCACCTTCAGGGTCGTGAACATGCCGCCCATGCCGATATAGTCGTGCGGCCCCTGTGCTCCGACCATGGGAATGGAGTTTTCCGGCATATCCATGTGCCCGGCCATCTGGCCCATGCCGATCATGCCGTTCGTGCCCATGGTCATGTAGCCGGGAACGAGGTTGCCCACCGCCTTGTCGAGCGCACCCGGGTCGGCGCCGACCATGTTGGGCAGGCCATGGCCCATCTGGTTCATGACGTGATGGGTCATATGGCAGTGCATGGCCCAGTCGCCGGGATTGTCGGCAATGAACTCGATGTTCCGGGTTTGGCCCACGGATACGAGCACCGTTGTCTCGGGACGCCAGGAACTTTCCGGGATTTCCCCGCCGTCGGTCTCGGTTTCGCGGAACGCATGGCCATGCACGTGAAAGGGGTGGTGGTCCATTGCCGAGAGATTGCCAATGCGGATGCGCACATGCTCATTCAGCTTAGCGACCAGTGGAGCGGTTCCAGGGAAAACCTTGGCGTTGATGGTCAGCGTATTGAACCCGCTTGAGACGCTGGTGTCGGGACGGTAGGTGCCCGGCTTGATATCCCACTCATGCAACATCAGGGCAAAGTCGCGGTCGGGTCTTTCCCGCTTCGGCTTGCGCGGATGGATCACCATCATACCGACCAGCCCCATGCCCTCCTGGGTCATGGTGTCCTTGTGCGAGTGGTACATGAAGGTCCCGTGCTGCACGGCCTTGTATTCGTAGCGGAACGTTTCGCCGGGCTTGATGGTGCGCTGGGTGAGGCCGGCGACGCCATCCATGCCCATTGGCAGGATGATGCCGTGCCAGTGCACGGAGGTCGGGACGGCAAGCTTGTTGGTGACGTAAATCCGGATATTATCACCTTCGACCGCCTCGATGACCGGCCCCGGCGTACGACCATTATAGCCCCAGCAGATCGCCTTGAAGCCCGGCGCGAACTCGTGCTGGATCTCCTGCGCCACAAGATGAAACACCTTGGTGTCACCGACCACGTTGAAGGGCGCAGTGGCGCCGTTCGGCACGACCACCGGCGTGTAGTCCTTGCCGGGCTCGCCGGGGGCGAAGCTCTCAACCGGGTCGACCGTGCGCGCATACCAGGGATTGCCCTTCGGCGTGCGGTAAACCTCGTTCGACTCGGTCACCTTCGGCGTGCTTGCAGACGGCATGGTGTGGCCTGAATGGCTGCCGCCCGTGTCCGGGGTTTTCTGTGCGGGCATTTTGTGGCCCGCATGTGGGTCGGCAGCCTGAGACAAAGCTTCCTTGCCAACAAGTGCTGCACCGGCAAGCGCGATGCCGGACCCGGCGAGCGCTTCTCTGCGCGTGATCTTTTTCATCAATGTCCTCCTGCTTCACCGCCACCCGCCGCGGCAGACGCCACTTCCATGGCGCCGGCATCCGCGCCGTTTGGCAAGCTTCCACTCATAAGTTGCTGAAATCGGACATATGCGGTCCAGTAGGCGCGCTGCGCCTGAATGAACTCCTGTCCGGAGATAATTTGCTGTCGCCTCGCGGCAATCAGCTGGAAGATACCCTCCTGCATGGCGTTGTAGTCACGCTGGGTGCCGAGCAGGATGCGTTCGCTCTGCGGCAGAACCGCTTGCTTGTAGTAGGTCACCGTCTTGCGCGCAGTCAGCACACGGGCACGCGAAAGCCGCGCCTCGGACCGAACCTTCACCGCAAGCGCCCAGAGTTCGTTTTCCGCTTGCTGGATCTGTAGCAGCACACCGGCCTTACGGGCCTGCCCACGGTCGAAAATCGGAATTTCGATCTCGAAGATCGGCCCCCATGCCTCGCGCCGTGTTTTCTGCTTGGCGCCGGTTTCCTCGTCACGCTCGACCTCGATCTCGCGCTCATATTCGGCACCGGTTTCGACGTCACGCAGGAGCGACTCCTTGCGCACCAGCCGGAACTGGCGGCCGAGCGTGGTGAGCTTCTGAATGCCCATGGCCACTTCGAGGCTCACGCGCAGGGCGCGGCGCTCCACATCGCGCGGTGCCGGCATGGCCTGCATGGTATCGGGCAGCTTGCGCGGCGCTGACCAGCGCGTCTGCCTGCCGGTCAGCCCCATCAGAACGTTGAGCGTCTCGCGCGCTTCGTCCGCGCGGGACTCGGCGCGGGCGAGTTGAAGCTTGGTGCTGGTCAGAAAACTCTGGTTTTGCTCGAACTGCAGGGCGGTGATGTTCCCCGCCTCGCGCAATGCGGCGGCCGCCTCAACGCCCGCCCGCGCCGAAGCGAGCACGCCCTTGTCGAGGTCAACTTCCTGCACCGCCGCCACGTAATCGACAAAGGCCGCATGCGTGTCAGCGGCGTGAATGATCACCCGCCGCGCGACGCTCAGCTTCGCTTCCTCCAATGCCGAACGCGCCACGGCCTTGCGCCGTGGCCTTTTCAGCAGGTCGATGAAGCTCCAGGCGACGCCGAACGCCAGATTGGGTGTCCCGCCNGCATCGGTGAACCATGTCACAGCCCCATCGAACACTGGGTTCTTGAGAAGGCCCGCCTGAACCAGGTTCGCCTGCGCGATGCCGACATCGGCGTAGGCCGCCTGCAGTTCACGGTTGTTGAGCAATGCGATTTGTACCGCACTCGACGGCGTCAACTCGCGCGACAGCAGGTTTCGCACCGCCGCGCGCGCGCGTTGGTCATCGCTTGTCCCGGCGTCCCAGTGGATACGCTTGTTGATGCGTTCACCGACATCGTAGGCGACGTCATCGAAGGCCTGCTGCGGTGCAAGCCGCGCACACCCGGTTGCCGAAAGCAGTACGATTGCCGCCAGAGCGCAGGTTTTTGTTCGTATCGTCATCACACGCCCCTCAATGCTTGTGCTGCTGCGCGCCGGATGACGGCGCGGGTTTTGGGGCAGCCGAAGGCGTCAGCCTTGGCTTGACGGTACGCAGTTCCGGCTCAAGCGCATCCGAACCGGTGAGCACGGCGCCGGGCCGGCTTTCCGGTCCGGCCGGATGGCCGAGCGGCACGATGTAATTGTCGTCCGGGCGCGCGCATGCGCTGACCGCAAACGTCAGAAAAACGAACAGTCCAAATCTCAAATACACCACGACTTCCCCCAAACTCTTTTGTTGATGCGGGTCGCTCTTTGCCGTGGCGACGCGCAAGACGGAATGCAGGGCCGAACCGGAGGTCCAGCCGGCAGGAAGAAACAGAAGGGAGATGTGTTCTAGAGCCGGAAACGGCCGGTCAGTCGATAAGCCGCCAGAGAGGCGGCAGGCACCGCCATATCCGATATGTCGGACGGTCTTCGATGCTCTCTGACGGTCAGCGGAAACTCGCGCTTCAGCTCGATCAGGACGGGAACCATAAAGGCGTCGTCCGCACCTGATGTGTTCTCGATGGCCGTCAGCCGTTGGGTTTGTTTGACGGCCCACCCTTCACACAATTCCTCGCAACTGATCGGGGATTGATTAGGGCTCTGGTGATGGCCCGAGCCTTGCTGACCATGGGTGGGTTGCCCGGCGCCATGATGCGCATGGCCGTGTCCCGAACCACCATCCTGAGACGCGATTTGGGACATGCCGCCATGAGCATGAACCGCACTGGGGCCAAAGTAACCGGTAAAGGACAGGCAGGGTCCAATCAGCAATGCGATCGTCAGAAGCGCCACAAGAGTGGATCGCAGATTTGGGCAAATAGATCGCACGTTTCGAATCCCAGTGATTGAAACCGGTCGGCATTCAAGGCACACGCCCGCAAGGTGTCAATTGATATTGTTGTTATCTCGAAGATTCCAGTCGTGCACTGTGCTCCGCATGCAACATGACGCGCTTGACGCTCCCGACCGCAAACAGCGTTGGATCGATGTTGACCGAAATCAAGGCGGCCTGCGCCGGCTGTGTCGTTCTAATGGGCTAACATCCACGACATTTGAGGAGTTTGAAGATGTGCAACTCGGCCATTGGGAAATATATTCTGGTCGCCGGTTTGGTGGCCGGCAGCGCGATGAGCAGCAGCGTGGCCGTTTTCGCGCACAAGGGCGCAACCGGTGTCGTCAAGGACCGTATGGAGTTGATGGAGCGGTATGACGAGCTGACCGACCGTATCTTTGCCATGCTCCATGGTGAACTTCCCTACAGCGCCGACACTGTCCGAAAAGCCGCTCAGGAAATCAAGAAAACGTCCGGCGCGCATCTGGTAAAACTGTTCCCGAAAGGGAGTGACGGAAAGCCAACCCGGGCGACATCCGCCGTGTGGGATAATACGGACACCTTCGAGCACTTTTCTGAAATGCTTGAAGTCTCCGCTGATGCCTTGGCCAACTCATCCGACAAGAAGCCCGAAGGGTCAACATCTCTCCCGAAGAAATGGGAAGACGTACCGGCGATGGGACAAGGTATGGGCCGGGGAATGGGTCCAGGACGCGGTATGGGACGAGGCCCTGGCATGATGGGCCGTGGTGGTGGACCTGGCATGATGGGCGGAGGCCCCGGGCGCGGTATCGGCGGTACGGTCGAGGGCGCCACTTGGCATCTCGCCCATGTCTGCAACACATGCCACACGGCGTTCCGCAAAGAGGAATAGCCTGCAGCGCAGAAAAAAGGTCAGGTCACGCACCTGTTGCGGGTGAAGTTCGGTCACCGGATTGTCCGCAACTGAAGGTAAACGTACGTTTACTCCCGCGCGCCACTTTCCGCGATCATTTCGATTTCAACCTTCGCATCAAGCGGCAGGCTGGCGACACCAATGGTTGTTCGCGCTGGGTATGGTGTAGTGAATTGTTCGGCGTAGACGGCATTCATCGCATCGAAATCCTGCATATCCGTCAAATAGACCTGGACTTTGACAACGTCCTTTTCATTCAGCCCGGCAGCGTTCAGAACCGCGAAAAGATTTGCAAAACACTGGCGCGTCTGGTCGGCAACTGACCCGTCGACCAGTTTACCGGTGGAAACAACGACCGGTGTCTGACCTGACAGGAAGACCAGGTTTTTGCCGGCCGCAGCATGGGAATACGGGCCGATCGCGGCAGCATCCGGCGCGGTTACTGTTGATCGTGGCATCGGATGCCCTCCATCATTCTACAATGGGCTGCTTACTTGATTGCGAAAGACCTGGGTTGAAGTGACATCTAGCGTAATAGTTGTTTCTCCAATGCAATCATTAACGTATCAGTTCTATTTTTAAGCTAGCGTGAAGGTGAGGGTTAGATACCTAATTACCTCTGATTCTGAAAACTTTTTGATAGGTGTACTGATAAACTTCCACTGGGCCTTTTTTTCATGAAAGCAAACCGCAAGGGCGACGCGGTATACGCAGCTGAAGCTGTCGCGCATTTGGCACGGACCATATACTCGGGCGGAAATGCCTGCGGCTTAACCAATGCGCAGTGGACGGCCTTAAGATTCTTCGGAACGGTAAGTAGGTTCTCCCGCAACCTGTCCGCATTCGCCGACTACCATGCCACGTCACGCGGCAGTGCCTCGCAGACTATCAAGAGTCTCATCAAGAAAGACCTCCTTTCACGTATCGCCTCAAATGAAGATGGTCGGTCAGCGCGCATTGAGGTCACGAAAAAAGGACGAGCTTTTTGCGAACAAGACCCTTTCAAGCGTCTTGTTTCGGCAATTGAAACCCTGCCGGATGGTGGCCCGAACAATCTGGCAGCAGTTCTGGAAGGTGTACTTGCATGTATTGACGTGGACCGGCAGGGGAAAACTCTTGGGACCTGCCCAAAGTGCCAATTCCTGAAAGAATGCATCAGTAACAAGAGTGCGGAAACGGCATATTTCTGCACGCATGCACAAGAAGAATTATCCGAACTAGAGCTCCAGCTGATTTGCATGAATTATAGCGCGAAGATGTCGGTCTTCGGCGCCTAGGCCGTGTACTCATAAATGAGCATCGGCTGGAACTGTTGCCGGGAATGTCCGCTTTACCCCCGAAAGCAGACATCCTCACCCGTCCGGCTTGACTTCCGCTATTTGCCATGTGTGGACGGCTCCGTGTTGGCAAGGGTTTTTTTGACCGATATCGCACTGCTGG
>JGI24023J19991_10002348_pt1 | contig 13873 bp, 15 predicted proteins | sample Cruoilmetagenom1_FD_19991 | JGI IMG/M metagenome (IMG submission 19991) | reverse complement strand
CGGCACATCGCGATGCCGGTGGAGGAGCCGTCCACAGAATCAAAAGCGGAATTCGAGCAGCTTGGGAAGTGCATGCGCCTTGCGCATACGATCTCGTCAACGTCATGTACACGCTCGCTCTGCCAAAGGCGGTCGAGCATTGGTCGCTGATGACGCTCAGGGAAAAGCTCGTCAAGATCGGCACGAAGATCGTTCGCCACGGACGGTACGTGACGTTCCAGATGGCTGAGGTTGCCGTGCCTCGTGACTTGTTCGCCCACATCCTACACCGCATCGACCGGCTCAGACTGGCGCCCGCCCCGACATGACTGACGAGATACTACTCATGCGACGCAGACGACAGGAGGGGTGTGTATGGAAAAGCGGCCCAGAGGTCAGTTTCGCTCGCCTGCGCCGCAAATTGGGCCTGCGTCGCATGGAACCCGACCGATGATGCCCTGCAATAGGCCAGCGCCTTGCCCCAAGGACGGTTTTGGGTCACGCTCAAGCTACTGGGAAGGCCCCACATGGGGAATCCCGGATAAGGTCTCCAATTGGTCGAGGGAGGGCCCGGCATGGTCAGAGTTGGATCCGCACTTCTCGCAACCATCTTGTTGCTCGGCGTCACCTCGGCCTCCACGGAGGCGGACACCCTGGTGACCTTGGGGGACAGCCTGACCGTGGGCGATGGGGACGAGGCGGATGGCGGCTATCCGGCCAGGCTGCTGGAGAAGATCTCCGAGAAGGCTCCAGGCTCGACACTGAAGAATCTCGCTCAGTCGGGTTGGACTTCGGATGACCTGATCAATACGCAGCTTGGGCCCGCCGTCGCAGCGCTGCGGGCAGCACCAGGCGACGCCCCCAGGCTGGCTCTGGTCTGGATCGGTAGTAACGATCTCTTCGGCCTATACAACTACGTCTGTCCCGAAGACTACGGGAACGACTACGCGCGCTGTGAACCGGAGGCCCTGCAGCTATTCACCCGAAACGTCAAGATCATTCTGGTGTCGCTGAAGGCCACCGGGGCTCGCCTCTACATCGCGCTCCTGGACGATCAATCGAAACGGCCGGTGATGAGGAATCCCCAGCTGCGCAGAGACAGCTACGACAAGATCACCGCCGACGACGTCTCGCGAATGTCGGTGCAGACGGGCAAGTACAACGCGGTGATTCGGGAGGTGGCCGCCAGCTACGGTGCCAGCACGGTCGATTTCTTCGATACAAAGATCTTCGAAGACCCGGCAACCCTCAGCGAGGATGGCAATCATCCGAATGGCCCCGGATATGCGGTCGTTGCCGAGATCTGGCACCGGGCAATCTCCGCTGATTAATGGGCCCTGACCCTAACCTCTGGTACCCAGACCGTGCTGGTCTTCGTCTCTTGTGGGTCAAAATCAGCCGTGGCAGACCGCCCGCGTGAGTGTCCGCTACACCCCCAACAGCAGATATTGACGCTCTGAACTTCCGCTTAGCACTCTAAAGCGGTCGTTCTGACTGTGGTCGCTGAACGGCTGCTTCGCGCCACAAGCGGACGTGAGGTGCGTCCATCTGGTTTGGAGCCATACCGTTCTCAGTGAGTTCCGGAATTGCGTTTTCCATTTTGCCTGGACCATCTCGGCCCATACCTTTGAGCACGGTTAAATTGCGGTGACAGCCACCATAATTACAACCCAGATTCCAGTTTTCATTCGACATTAAAAGAGCCAGATTCTCGAATCATCGAAATGCCGCTTTCAGAAAGTTGGGCAAATTTCTCGATCTTCGAATTCTAGCTCTGTATCCGTTATCACCAGACATCGTTAGTCCGTCTAATTTCATGGGCTGCACACTCTTTGAAAGCGGTCTTTTTCTTGGCTCCTTCAATGCGGCCGCCGTCTTCTTGAATAGCGCAAAGACGGTTTCACCATCCTCATGATCAAGATCGATGTACCAAGTTTCGGCCTCTTCCCTGAAACTTTTCGGAGAAAACGAGGCCACACTTCGTTCGAGAGTTTTCGCCAATTCTGGAAGCTTCCTCATACCAGTTGCGAGTAATTTTCGGGCATCTGCGAGCGAAAGTTTACCGACAATCTCATCAGCGCCATCAGGATCTAGATTGAGCGCCACCACCTTCGATCCAACTCTCACCTCCTCCGTTATTTTGCCCAATTTTTTCATCAATTTCGCTCGGCCAGCTCTTGCCGTGCCACTTATCATAACAAGATCAACGTCTTCTTCGGTTGCGCTGATCAATCGATCATATGGGTCACCTGATTTTCTGCTTATCACAACAAGGTCCGCGAGTTTGCCCGCTTCGATTGTCCCAAGAGATTTCTGCCAGCGAAGTGCCTTAGCTGCATTGCGTGTCACCAGGCTGACCAACTCGGCCTTTGTAAATAGGCCCCCAAGATGATCTGAAACCGCTGCCGCGACCTTCAGTTCCCCTAGCAGATTCCTGCTCCCTGAAGGTGACCAATCAGAACCGAGCGTTATGTTCACACCCTCGGCCTTTGCCGAGGCAATTTCAGCCGTGTCTCCATAGAGCAGATAGTTGCTCAACGGCGACCAAACGATGGATGCATTTTTCTTGCCCATGACCCCAAAATCAGTTCGGTTCAAAGCTGCGGCATGAATTCCAGCCAATGCACGATTGATCGCCCAGCTCTCGTCCTTGCGTTGTAGCGCCAAAAAGTGTTTTCGCGCCCGAGCACCCTTTCCCTCACTTAGGTGCAGCAACATGCAAGATGTTCTTTTCAGGTCCGCGAAGAATTTTTCGACTTTCTTAGGATCGACATCTCGAATGCTCGTTCGTGCTTTGGGGAGCGATTTGTCGATGGGCTGTTCGACGTTTCTGACATAGCCCTTATAGAAGCGATTTATTCCCTTGTTGCTGCTAAGGCTAATGCCTTGGGATGTTGTGACACCCGCAAGCAAGCATTTTGCCTCTACGTACCGGACAATTGCAGCAGAATAGCCCTTAGTTCTTCCGAGCACATTCATCGGTCCGGAAATGTCCCGGCGATAGAGCGGTGTACCGGGCCATTGTCCTCTGTGCTGATACCTCTTTGGAACGTCCCAAAGCGGTAAGACATTGTAGCTAAGGTGATTGTGCAGCTCGATTAGGCCTGGAAAAATAGTTCCCCCTGTTTGAATCACCACAGCTTTCCTGAACCCGACAGGTGGTTTGTCTCCATCTTTTCGAACAGAAACGATCACCCCATCCTTGACGTAAATACAGCCGTTGGTGATGACCCTAAGTCCATCATCCATAGTAACGACTCTACCTTTAAGGACACATGGTTGACCCGTTCGCATAACAGATGGTGTCGACATTTACATTCTCCTTGCCGAGAACATTGATTTTACGGACAGTCAATACTGCATACTTTGTCAATACACCAAACGCCATTAAGTATGCGCAATTCTGAAACCGACTGACGGTTTAAAATTTCCATTATGCCGTTCTTCGCGAGCAAATCCTGCGGATCGCAATCCTGCTCGCCGTACCGGCACTATGCCCGTTCCAGCCACAATAATTGACCGTGTGAGATGAACGGGGAAAGTCCGCTTTGTGCCAACAGCGGACATTAAAAACAGTTGATGCCAATCTAGTACTACGCCCGAAACAGTGACGATCCTGCTACCGCAGGTGCTTGTCAAAGAAGGCCCTCAGTTCTCGCTGAGCATCGTCCGCCTCTGGTACGGGGCGTACCAGGTTTTGCATGTAGTCGCCGTGAGTCTGCCCGTCATAGACATGGAGATCCGCAACTACTCCGGCTGCCCGCAGGGCGCGGTGCATCCGCACGGTGTCGCTGAGGAGCAAGTCCCGCGTGCCTGATATCAGTATCGTCGGCGGGAACCCGTCCAGCTCGCCATTAACTGGTGACAGGAGCGGGTTTGCAGGGTCTGACTTGCCGACATAGAGCTCGAAAGCGCCAGCGATCACTCCCTCCTTTGAGCCCAGCGGATCGAGCCCGGTCAAGGTGTGCCAAGTGTCGGAGACGTTCTCCAGGTCCGTAGCTGGCGTGCCGGCGAAGATTGCGCCTGGCAATGGTTTGCCAAGCTTTTTGAGTTTGAGGGTCGTCGCCAGAGCGATGTTTCCACCGGCGGAGGTGCCGAAGAGCGCGGTCTTGGCCGCATCTTGGTTCTTGATCACCTCCAGCCAGACCGCCACGGCATCATTGACTGCGGCCGGAAACGGGTGGCGCGGAGGCCTGCGGTAATCGACCGAGACCACCTTTACGCCGAGGCCATGCGCGAGCCAGACAGCTTCGCGCAGAACACTATCGCCACCGCCGAAGACCCACGCGCCACCGTGAGTATGTACAAAGACACGATCCCCCCAGCGCTTATCCATCTTCTTGGGCGTGACGACGTAAGTCCGGACGCCCGCGATTTCCCGAACTTCATAGGTCGCCTCGTTGTGCGCGGCGGCCTGACGCCCAAGTTCTTCGCCAGGCTTATCGAAGCGTGCTTGGAGTTCCAGCCAAGCATCCGTGGTCTCGGGTGCAGGAATGACGGGCGGGATCTGCCGCTCCTTTACGACCTCAAGCATCTCCGGAGAGAGGCCTGCAGGGGCCGGGACGGTCCTCTCGCCCAGAGTTGTTATGCCCGGGTAGATCGAAGGAATATCCCAAGCGAAGCCAGGTGCAGAGGTCGCGAGCATTAGCGCGACGCCAAAAAAGACGAAAACGTTCTTGCCTTTGATCATGGCCGTGTCCTTTATCTCCCGTTTGAGACCACTCTAGATAGGGTCGGAATGCATGCCGCTGATTTCAATCACCTTATTATGTCCGCTGCTCATTGTGTTGACTTGCCACAAAAAGGCGAGTCGCGAAATCTCCTATACTTTTTGGCCTGGAAACTTTGACGTCAGGGTTCTTCAAAATGCATGGTCTGGTTATATTTCAAGCGCAAGCTGGCCGGCGTCGCACATGACCCTGTCTCGCCAGCTCCTGTTCACGCTGGCCTTTCTGTTCGCCGCTCTGACCGGAGGGATAACCGACTCTGTCTGTGCGCAGGAGACGCCTGCTGCCACGCCGGCTAAGGCCGAAGACATCCTGCCGCTCCCGGACCCGAGCATGTCCGACACAGAATTCAGCCAGCGCCTGATTCATCTGACCCGCGCGGAACTGGCTGAGCTCACGAGTCGCTGGTTCAAGCTCACGCGGCAGGACGTTAAGAACGTAGCAAACCTCAATATCGAGCTGTCGTCAGGGAAAGTAACCGACAAACCGAAACTGCAGGCAGATCTGGACACTGCGCTGCGACGTCGCAACCTTATGTTTCGCAAGCTGAACCTGATTCTTGAGGAATGGCAGGCAAAAGGTGGTCAGCCGGACGACCTAGCGGAATATCGGCAGTTTGCAGTGGCAATACTGCGCCGAGACCTTCAGCTCAACGACCCAGACACGATTCGCAAATTTGCTATGGAGTGGCTGACTTCACCCCATGGCGGCGTCCGTATTGGCCTCTGGCTGTTGTCCCTGCTGGCTTCGCTGGTCCTCGCTATCGTCATCGCCTGGATGCTTACAGGATTGTTCAGACGTGCCCTGACAAGGGTGTCACGTATGTCGAGGCTGTTGCGCGACTTTTTCTCCCGGATCGCCTACTGGCTGATCCTTGCCATAGGTATCGTGATCGTCTTGTCCCTATCCGGAATCAACATAACGCCATTTCTGGCGGCCTTCGGCGGTGCCAGCTTCATAATCGGTTTCGCGGCGCAGAGTACACTCAGTAATCTGGCAAGTGGTCTGCTGCTGATGATCAACAGGCCGTTCGATGTCGGTGACAGAGTCCAAGTGGCCGGGGTGTCTGGCACGGTTAAGCAGGTGAATACCGTCTCGACGACAATCCTGACCGCCGAAAATCAGACTGTCGTGGTGCCCAACACCCAGGTTTGGGGCAGCGTTATCAAGAATCTCGAAGGCAGTGAGAAACAACGCGAAGGATGACCCCGGCATTGTCCCGGGCTTCGTGTCGATTGGCTATTCTGGCAACCCATTAGCAACCGCTTCACAGGCGCAAATTTGCATACTGCACAGAATAGGTATGCGATTTGTCGATGCGTCCGCTTTGGGTCATTTGCGGACATAGCGCTGCTCAGCCAATTGAGTCCGCTTGACCGCCAACAGCAGACGTCGGTCGCCTGAACTTTCGCTTAGCTTCCCAAAGCAGTCATACCGCCTGTTGGTCCTGAACGTCTGCTAAGTGCCATGAGCGGTCGTGACCGTCATTACCGCCGTCGCGATTGAACGAAGCGCGGAATTTTTCGTATAACCCTGTCATGTGTCTCACCGCTAAAAGGGGACCGATCACAATGTTAGACGTTCATAGTGCCCACTCTGAAGACGCTGCGTCAAAAATGCATCCTGTTTGCAGCTTCGAAATAGATATCCTTAGCGGTTTGTTTCATGGTGGCGCGGCCATGCCCTCGGCCTATCCGATGCTGAATCGCATGCGTGACTACTATTCCGACTGCGCGTTTGCCCCAGATGAACTGACAACGCTCGCCAGAGAAATCGACAGATACTTGATGCCGCTAGGCCCAAAGCACCCTTACCGTCCAACCCTCACGCAATTCCGTGATGCATGCCAAAACGCAATCAAGAACGGTCACTCCTTATTTCTGTTCTGCGACTGACGTGCTGGGCTTCGTCGCGTGAGGGGGCGAAATGACAGGCTAAAAGAGTTGCTCAACCGTTGTTTCTTACAAGAATTGAACTTCTGCTTTGTGCCAATAAGAGAAATCCGCCGCGGGTAGGGATCACCTTCCCAAGTGACACCGGTCGGGCGCTCCTCCACCACATTTGCAATCGACGTTCGGCGGGCAATAACACAACTCCCTCGGGACAAATCTACAGCTTGTCATCGCTTCGCATGAAGCCTGTGTGTCGCGAAGCTCTTGCCAAGCGATCTCGCAAGGGTCCGCGGTTGTCTCACACGCATTGCCACCGAAAGAGCCAGTGAAAGCGCATTGGCGTTCGGTCATACACTCCAATTGTTCGAGCTTTGTGCAATCCAATGCCGCGACCGCCAGTGTTGGCACCGCAAAGCCGGATAGCAGTGCAACGACGATCACTGCAAAACTTACGGCTGCAGGGTGCTTATGCATTTGCCACTGAATGTCTGGTCATCAGATCCTGCGCGACTTACCGTGACGCTGGCGGGCGAGCGCAGCGAAAAGATGAAATCCCTTTTATTGTGTGTTGCTGTTGACAAACCAGACCCGATTTCTAGCGGAACAGGCGGCGTCTGACCCACCTGAAGAGTGTTGTCGGAAGCGCCCATACCGCCGCGGATTGTCATGATCATCAACGGCAGCTTCTCGAAAGTGCAGGCAACCACCGTCGGCTCTTTCGTTGCCGCAAGCACCGGTCCAGAGATCAGAACGAAGGCCAGCAGGACCGGTATTGTCTTCGACATCATCGCATCCTCACAATTGCTTGCGCCCCACTGACCTTTTTTCCAGCTTTCAGCGCACCTTTTCCCTTGAGAGTACATTGCCGTCCTTGTCGGTTTTGGTAACGGTCCGGGAACCGTCCGGATTGGCAACGGAAGTGATCTTTTCGCCAGTGTTCAGTTTGGTCGAACTAGCCGAGTCCGGGGATTTACCAACTTTCTCCCTGGAAAGGACATTTCCGTCCCTATCCGTTTTGGTCACTGTCCGCGTGCCGTCAGGATTTCTGACGGACTTTGTGGTGATGCCGGTTTTCTTGTCGATTGAGCTCGCCGACGCGGGCGCTTTGCCCACCCTCTCTTTGGACAGCACATTGCCGTCCTTGTCGGTTTTTGTGACGGTTCGCGACCCATCCGGGTTCTTGACCGATGTGGTGGTGGTTCCTGTGTTCGCATCGGTTGAGCCCGCAGAGTCAGGGGTCTTGGCGCCGGAACCGCCGGCCCCCTCGATCCGTTTTGTAACGCAGTTCATGGCGCTGACGAGACCGCCGCCAGGCTTGCAATCATTTTTGGGTTCGGCTCTCGCTACCGGCTTGGCAGGACTGGGGTCCTTTCCGATGTTCTTATATTGTTGATACAGGGATTTGGCCTGCTCCTTCGAAACATAATAACACTCCAGTTTGCGACTGCCGTTGTCATATTTGAAGACTGGTCTAAGGTTTCCCTGCGCGAACCTGCTATTGTAATCCCCCTTGCCTAAGATATTGAAATGGAGACTGAGGCAAAACACGTTGAACGGCATGCCCTGAATGCCTGATTTTTCTATCCGTTTCTCGGTTCCTGGACCAGGCGGCCCGCAATGCATTCGAGTGCGTTTAATACTGTTGCAGTAAGTCAGATAGTCCCCCTGGGTCGCGACACGTCCGCCGGTCAGGCCGGGGCAGGGTGTCGACACAAACCCCATGATTTCGTCCCAATTAATTCTGAGAAAAGTGCCGCATCCATCCAGATCTGAGAGTTTGAGCGATTTGCCTACCAGCATCCCGCCCTCGTCGGCTTCCACAATTCGGTCTTCTTCAGCTTTGGGCTTGGGAGGTCTTCTGCGGTCCTCTCTGAGTTCCTTCCTCGTTTCATCCGGCTTGTCCTTATTTTTCTCAATGTCCTCCTTCCGTATCACCTTGTCTTTGAGGGCGGCATGTTTCCCTTCATCCTTCGGGACGTTACCGGTATCTTTTGGCTTGTGGCTAAGCGTTTCCTTGGTGCAATCTTCCGGATATTTTAACTGGTACCGCAAGGGATGAGTGTTCTCACCAATGAAATGATCGTACGACCAGGCGGCCTCATCCAACTTCTTTAGTGCAGCTATTCTGTATTCCAAATCCATGGCATTCCGCCATTGCACCTCTCTAAGGGCGCTAATTCCCACACGGCGATCAAATGAAAGGGCATCTGAATTTTCTTTGCTCAAACTTTCGATTTTTTCATGTGTTTCACTGAGCTTTTTCTTATATTTTCTTGACTGTTTGTCGAAGAAATTACTTCGGTCCTGCCACCAGCCTTCTGCCCTGGCATAAATCTTCTTAAATCTGGACTTTGCCGCTCGGAAACTGGCACGGTCACAAGCCGCAATCGATGCGTTGGCCAACGTTTGCAAAGTCCCGTTAGCCTCTCTGAATTGTTGCTGACGGGCTTTGATTTGATTATTGAAATTGGTTACGCGCTGCTCCTCCCGCCTCTTCGATTGCGCCCGCGCCGCCTCCCGTTCCGCCGAACGATCGAGTGCAGATCGACCATATGCATCAGGCAACTCGACACCCATAAGAAAGATGGCGGCAAGTACCGTGAGCGATGTTTTAAGTATCATGGGACTCTCGCGGGGTTATTGGTGTTTCGTTGAGCGCATTCTCTCATTAGCCAACCCTACCGGGACTGGATTGCGTATTTTCCGTCGCCTGTCGCGGTGATCACAAATCTTTTGGTCTTGCCACCCCGGCCGTTTGCCGTGATGTCGATCTTGAATGAATTGATCTCGCCGAAGGAGGTTCTAACCTCCAGGACAAACCCGTGCCCCAGATTGAGCTCTTTCACGTTCACGGTGCGGATAAGCTCATATCCTTGCGTTTTCAAATTGACCCTGATCCACTGGATGTAGAGCCGGTGGGACACATGCTCGACACCGCCAGCGACAACGACAACCCGGAAAAACCCTTCATCCTTGCCGAGCGTCCAAAAGCCGCCCGGCATGACACTATTAATGCCGGCCGGGACCTGTTCGGCCGCCTCGAAGGCTTGGTTCTGGGCGTTTGAAGGGGTAGCCAGGCTCAGGCAAAGGAGGAACATCGCAACGAAGCTGGCGACAATCTGGCAAGCATGTCTCACGCGATACCTCCGCCTATTCAGAGTATCTGGAATGCGAAACGCGCGCCAATAGTCTTTTTAGCCTCCTGCGGTAAAACGTATTTCGACCTGAATCAGATAGTTAATGGCCGGACTATCGATTGTGCGAGCCTGAAGTGCGCTATGACACGATTCAATCCAATATTGGCCAAAACCTTTGATCTGTAGCAATGTCCGCTTTGGGTCAAAAGCGGACTCCAATCGGTACGGCTTGGAACATCTGCTAAGTGCCAATAGCGGACTCTCGCTGCCTCACAGTGTCGACCACAATTTGGCACATCGCGACGCTGGTGGAGGTGCCCTCCACACCATCAACAGCGAACGATGCAGCCTTTGTTATAATTGTATATCCCTATCTACGGGGGATTGTTGTTTCTACGAACCGGGACATTGTCTGGGCAATGTCGATTATGGAGCCAAAAATGCGAAATACCTGGTCCTGTGTTGCGATGCTCTTGGCTACGGTTGTTCTCCTGCCCTCGCCCGTGCAGGCCCTCAAGGCCAAGCAAAGCCCGCTTGCCGGCTGGTGGGGTTACGACAAGGAGTGCCCTGCTTCCGATAGCGGTTTCGGTCTCGCGTCAGACGGCACGGCGAGCGACGGCAGCGGTGTCTATGCTGGACGCTGGTCGTTGCGCGACGACCAGGTAACGATCGTCTGGAATGCCACAAAGTCCGAGCGCAAGGACATCGAGCGCAGCAAGTGGCGCATCGAAGAGAAATTCACACTGGTCGGCGAGCCGCAACAACGCGCGATGCTCGTGAACATCGAAAACGGCGAGCAGGCCTGGCTCTGCCGTAAATATTGATAGGGTCGGACTTTGTCACAGTCTGCTGTAGGTTCAACTGATCCGTGTTTGCTATCGAGACCTTGCCTTCTTCAGCCCCGGTACGGGCGTGCAAGGATAGAGTTTGACCCAATCTTCGCGGCCAGGGAGCGCCAGTTCAAAGTGGTCCTCGTAGTTTCCGAGGTCAAGCGACAGACCCTTTAATGTCTTCTTGCCGTCAACCGAACAATTGGCCTCATATGCTACCAGACCGGTCCCGGCTGGCCGGCCGGTCGAGAGCGTGCAGTCGAATCCCGGTCCAACAATACGCCCCTTAGAAATCTCGACTTTGGTGTCGAGGCCACCGCCGCAAGCGCCCTTCTCAGTGGCATAGATGGTTTGAATGTCCGCTTCCTGGGCGTGCGCCATGGTCGATGTGGCGGTGAATTGTACAGCTGCCAGTGCTGCGACGATCAGATGGGCCGTGCGAGCGATAGGCATGTTTTTCCTCCTCGGGTACGACCACAAGACAGGTCACCAATATGTTCAGATCGCTTGTCAGTTCTGGCCGGAACTTCTCTGGGTATAAAAGAGTATTTTATCGAGCAAGGCGCCACGGGAGCGGAAGTAAATCCCAACACCCGCTCCCGTCCTCAGGCCAATTCGGTCATCGTAGGTCGAATGTTCAATCGGAGAGAGCTCAATCCCAAGTGGCTCCAGATGAGATCCTATAGTCTGAACACTTGTATCCTTCGACCAGATCGGATCCGCGGCCAGATCACACAAAGCGGCTGGTAGGGGCTCGTCCAGATCGCTTGTGTAAAGCTCGATACCGGCGAGCGCATATTGCCTGGCATTGTCGAAAGTCAACTGAAGCGGTCCGTATTTCCAGATCAGCGGCTTGCGCGAGGTTGAAACATCATCCGGCTTTCCCAGACTGGACTCAACGTCCTGTCGGCTCATACCTATCGCCAGGGGCGACAGTGTGCCGGTTTGCAAAAACTCCAGCAGGCTTGGTCCGGAAGTCATGCCATATATGATACATCGCCTGCTTCTAGAATGGCCAAAAATCCACCCGCGAGCTGAATAGCTGCCGGGCTCTGCTTGTCTGGAATATCTTCAAATTGCTTGCGCAATTCCTTGTCACTGAGGCTTTGCTACGATCTTAAGCCAGTCCTCCCGCTTCATGTAGAAGCACTCGGCATGGAGCGTACCCGTCCTGTATTTGACGATCCCAACCATGGATTTGAAATACCTGGTTGAGGTTTCGGTGTCGGGATTGAGACCATAGTATCCGGTTCCACACACACCACGGAGGCAGGTGCCTCGGATGCACCAGCGGCCGTGCAAACTGTCCTCTCCCAGTGGCCCCCCACCGGTCTCGGCGCAGACCGGCAATCCGTTGGACGCAATCCTCATTTCGGTGGGTGTTCCTTGAGCAAACTTGTCGCAGAGCGGCTGGAACTCCACGACCTTGCCTCCGGTCAGGCGGGGGCACGGCAGGTCAACCGCCATCAGGTCCCATCCCCGTCCCCAAATACCCTTCGGATCGGTATGCGACTTTTTGAAGTGTTCCTGTAATGTCTTGCCGTAGCGCGGACCACCATTGCCGCAACCTCGGAGATCGTCTTTGGAAATCTGGTAGTCGAACAGGCGACCGTCTCCTCCGGTGTCGATGATGTCGTCCAGCGCAGGCGGCGCGCCCTTCTTGCGGGCGCGCTTGCCCTTGTTCCCTTCAGGGCCACCCACTCTGACACAGTTCGCCGGCTGTCCCGGAGCAAGTTGGAGGGGTGCACTCGCGGGTGTTCTCTTGTCGACGCAGAGCTGCAGGTGTGGCGGACCGGTCTGGCGGCGGCACTCGAAGCCCGGATCCCCACAATCCGGCCACTTGCCGCCGGCCTGCAGATTGCAGCAGCATCCGGCACCGACGCAGTCCGCAGTGTCCTTATCGTCTTTGTCGTCCTTCGCGCCTGCGGGGAGCTTGCAATTCGCCGGTTGAGTTGAGCGCAGAGGCGCGATCACTGTCGGACTTGCGGACTTGTTGGTGCAAATCTGCAGATATGGCGCGCTGGTCTGGAGTCGACATCTTGTCGCCGGATCGGCGCAATCGTCCCAATTGCCGCCCGCCTGGGCGTTGCAGCAACAGCCCTCGCCGAAGCAGTCGGCCGCGTCGGATTGGTCGAGCGATGATCCCGCAAGAAGGCACACCGTCAGAACCGCAGCGACACAGAACATGAAAAATGAGCGCATGATACCTGGTCCTGAACGCTTGCCGGCCAAGTGTTTTGCGCACACCAGGGCGGTTCTGGCCTCCAAGGCTCAAAGGCTAGTCAAGTTCCGCCATCGGAGGAACTGTTTTCTGGAAGCGCGTTACATGCGGGCCTGTCGCCCGCTCCGGGTCGGGGGCGGACATTGCGGTTCAGAAAGTCCGTTGAATCCCTCACAACGGGCTCTATTTGTTTGGGTCAACGGCTTCGACAGGCACCCTTTCACCCACAACCCTCGCTGTCGGATTCTGCACATGCCAGCACGAAGCTCACCGAAGCGCTTCAAGAACCGAAATATCTTTCTTGAGCGCTGCATTTATAAACATGTCTGCATCCAATCGGTCGATATTGGCGAAATTATACGTGCTCATCTGATAAAACCAATTGCCGGTATCGGCATCGGCAAAACGACCGTTGCAGCGAAACCGCCCTACTTCGCCAGGCTGCAAAGAGAATAAATGTCGATCAGGACGTTTGGGAGCGCCACACTCCAAGGCATCCCAAACAAATCCGATCCGGTATTGCCCTTCTGTGATTGCGAGTTCGGCGCACGCCCATTTGGAAGGCAATTGCACAGATGCGCGAAGCAAACGGCTGGCCGGCAAAAAATCCAGGCTCTCCTCACAGGAGACAAACTGAATAGCGAATGCTTTGCCGTCGTCGACCATCTCAATAGGCAATGACATGGGAGTATTGTTTCGGAGGGCAGCCTGCGCACCGCCTCGGCTCTTTTCGGTCCACTCAGTTCTAATTAATTGTAGATAAAGCAAAAAATCAAAACTCCTCAGGCTTGTCCATCATCAATGAGTAGCGCAAGGACCGGGTGTAGACAAACAAACATTGAATGACCGCTTTGGGTCAGAAGCGGTCACCGGGTCACGCAGGCCGAAACGTCCGCTAAGTGCCAGAAGCGGACATTCGCGCGCTCCTTGTCTTTGAGAGAGACACTGACGCGCCCGTCAAATCAGTCGCCCGCAAATGCCCACCTAGGAAATCAAGGCCGACACTTGTGTATTTCAAGTGCGAGACAGATCGAAGACCTCACAGGTGATAGCCGCCATCAATATTGATGATCGCACCACTGATGAA
>JGI24023J19991_10002347_pt1 | contig 13874 bp, 14 predicted proteins | sample Cruoilmetagenom1_FD_19991 | JGI IMG/M metagenome (IMG submission 19991) | reverse complement strand
CGGGCTTGGAAGCTCCCCCATTGCCGCCGCCGCCGCTAAGACCAAAAACCCGGTAGGCCAGGGCCTAGTATCCATGACCCAGACTTTTATAGACACTATAGTGGTATGTACTTTCACGGGCCTCGTGATCCTCTCAAGCGGTGTCTGGACTTCAGGTGAGACAGGATCGGCGCTATCCGCTGAGGCTTTTGAAAGCGGCTATTCGCTAGGTGCCGATATAGTTGCCATAAGCCTTGCATTCTTTGCCTATTCGACGCTTCTTGGCTGGAGCTACTACGGTGAGAAAGCGATAGAATACATACTCAAAGAAAGAGCCGTAATGCCATACCGCATCGTGTTCACTTTAGTGGTTTTCGTGGGCGCAGTCGTAAAGCTCGAGCTGGTTTGGGCTTTTGCAGATATCATGAACGGGCTCATGGCTTTCCCAAACTTAATCGGTCTCCTGGGTTTGTCCAGAGTGGTAGTGGAGGAAACTAAAAAGTATCTACCTATCGAGACATCAATGAAGTAAAATAAGATAAGACATTTTTAATGGACTTGTACTTTTATGCGGTTATTATTTGAGACCTTCAGAATTCTATACTAATATATTAATAGTTTCTCAAAGATGATTACCAGTATGAAAAAAGCTACTTGTATATCTGCGCTCGGTTTACTTTTTGCTGCCGTGCTCTTAGTTCCGGCTTATTCTGTGCAAGCTGCCGAATGGGAGCAGGTGGGCTACGGTACGCTTCAGGATAACAGCCGGTTCGACGTCTATGTTGATACCCGCACCATAGTTCACATCGGCGATATCGTCCGGTTTTGGCAGGGACATGTTTTCTACAAAGAGCAGCAACTTCCTTCGGGAGCGCTTTATATGCGGGTGAGTATCGAGAGGCAAGGGAACTGCGCCGAGAAAACAGACAAGAATATACAAGCTATATTTTACGCCAGGGACGGCTCTGTAATTAAAAATTACAAGGAAGAAAATGCTCTTAAGTCTGCCGGTCCTGATACTATAAGAAGTGAGGTTCTTGAATTCGTTTGTGCATATAAAAACTAATCCTCGTAAGGACAATTACTATGATCAAATTAAGCATATTTTTAGCTGCGGCATTTTTATCAATTTCCGTATGTCTTATTTCCTGCAGTGGAGATAGCAGTGAGCGCACCGATACAAGGTGGAAATACCTTGGGGATATGTATCCCGAGGCCGGATCGGTAATATCCGTTTATCTGGATACAGACAGTATTGAAGTGGATGATAATACCAGAAAATTCTTCATAAAGTACGTTCAGAGGAAAGCGGATGATGAAAACGACCCGGGCTATATCAGACAGCTGGGTTATTGGGAAGTTGATTGCTTTGAGCGAAAGCTCTACAAGTTAAGAGAAGAATTCTACAGTCCCTCCTCCAAGCTCATAAACACTACGGAAGGAAGAGAAGAGGATAAGTACTCAAGCGATGATACACTCGGGGCAAAGGTCTCCTATGCCGTATGCCGTTATGCCGGTAGATAATTGTATTTTGTAAGTAACAAATAGCTTTATTCCTCTCAATGTATTGTATCGTCCGGAATGAGCACCATCTCCCAGATGGAAAACAACAGTTTTTCTTTTTCACTCAGTTCCTGCAGCTTCCCTTCGAGCATTTCATGGGTGTATCTGTTGGCAAATTCATTTAGATCATGCACCGATACCTCTAGCTCTTCAGGTGAATCAAAAAAGGTTACATGAAAGCCATTGTCAGTTTGCGTTGCCGAAAATCTTGTGGTTTCGTTATTCATTATATAGTCTCCGTTTGTTTCTACCAATCAATATAATCACTCAGTACGCAATTTAAAGGGTAATATTTTGCCGGGTTGTATTGTGCTTAAGTCCCTTCCGTCAATATATAATCTTGGAGTCTTGCGCTTAAATCCTTAAGTGGTGTAGAATAGACCATACAGTAGTGGAGAGTGTACATGGCAAGTACCTACCTAGAGGGTAAGAGAGCACTTGAAAGGCTCGGGGATCTTACAGAGCTAATATGTGTAGAAGCTCAGAAAAAGGGTCTTGATAAAGATAGTCTCATTCTGGATGATCTGCTTCTGCAGATGGGTGATGCGCTAAATAATCGGGATATTAAAAAAGCCAAAGAACAAGTGATTAAAATGCTTTCAGATGTGCTTGGTTATGATTACACAAGAGCGAAATTCGTCATGAACAACCATCTCAATAAAAACGCCGGCTGGGACTAGTTTGAGTTTTCACTCCCCCTTTTGCAAAGGGGGATTCAGGGGGATTATTTATCCATTAGTTTTTGCATACAGAGTGACTGCAGCAATCTCTATCATATCATCTCCGGCGCTACACATTTGTCATTCCCGAATGTATTTGTCGGGAATCCATTCTATTGCAATTGATAGCAGAAAATGTGCTGACCCAACACTAACAAGGTTACAACAATCCCCCACATCCAGCATACTGATTTTACTGCGGTATGTTAAGAAATTCGGAAGGAGCCTGCTAAAGATTACCTATCTTTAAAATCTTCTGTTTTGCGTCTTTGGGCAAGTGCCTTTTCAGATATTCTATTACAGCTTCCCTAACAATCTGCGCCGGCCTCATCTGAAGATGCCACTGCGATTCATTGAGCATCTCTACAAACTCTTTGGACGCTTTTACGTAAATAGCCTTTTCCAAAGTTTCTTTTTTCTTCGTATCTTTCTTCTTGGTTACCATATCTTAAATATATAACATAGTTTAGATATAAAAGGAATAGCCCATTTTTATTTCTTAGCTCTTATATACTGTCAATTTCCATGCCAAAAGTATCGATATCAATTTATTGTGTATTTTATGGTGATTACAAATTAAGCTGAAAATCCAGGTGGTAAATTGTGTATATTTACACTGTGTGTTTAGCACAATATTTGATACAAAATCAAATAGGAGCATAGTGCTATGAAATGGTCGTGGAAAATAGGGGAGTTTGCGGGGATAGGGGTATATATACACGCGACTTTCATGCTTATAATAGCCTGGGTCGTTCTGATATACTGGAGGCAGGGGCATGACCTGGCTACCACTATAGCAGGCATAATATTTGTCCTGGCCATATTCGGCTGTGTGGTTCTCCATGAATTTGGCCATGCGCTTACGGCTAAAAAGTACGGAATTAAAACCCGTGACATCACGCTCCTGCCAATCGGTGGTGTGGCCAGGCTCGAGCGTATGCCCGATGTTCCGCTGCAAGAGCTCTGGGTGGCGCTTGCCGGGCCGGCTGTCAATATAGTCATTGCAGCCGTAGTTTATATTTGGATACAGTTTACCGGCGGTCTTACCCCTATTGAGGAATTAAGCGTCACGGGAGGATCATTTGCCGAGCGGCTTATGATTGTAAATATATTCCTTGTCGTTTTTAACATGATCCCCGCTTTCCCAATGGACGGCGGGCGTGTGCTCCGTGCGATTCTCGCTATGCGCATGAACTACAGCAATGCTACACAAATTGCGGCCACTATAGGTCAGGGTATAGCCCTCCTATTTGGCTTTGCGGGGCTTTTTACAAATCCGTTTCTAATTTTTATTGCTCTCTTCGTCTGGATAGGCGCGGCTCAGGAGGCGAGCATGACTAAAATAAAATCCGCTCTAGGCGGTATACCCGTAACACAGGCCGTACTTAGTGATTACAAAACCGTATCAACTGAAGATACGCTCCAGCATCTGGTCGACCTCACCATGTCGGGCTCGCAGCAAGATTTCCCGGTCCTTGACGGCACAAAACTGGTGGGAATGGTAACTCACAAAGACCTTATATTGGCTTTATCCGAGAAAAACTCCGGGACGAGTGTAAGTGAGATTATGCGCACCGAGTTTCCGGTCGTTGAGCCATCCGAAATGCTCGAGATCGCTTTTTTAAAGCTCCAGACGAGTGATTGTCATACTGTTCCCGTTCTGCACAACGGACGATTGACAGGGCTCCTTACTATGGACAATGTAGGAGAGTTTATGAGGATACAAGCTGCACTTTCGAGCTCACAAAGGGTCTGATAAATATCTTGGACTGTTGTTAAATGTACAGATTTCTCGAAAAATTTTAGGAATCCTAAAAATTCGGACTATTATTTACTATAGGTTAAGAAATGACTATGGAAGAAACTAAAGTGTCTGCAGAATCTAAAAGCCCCGAGACTGTTCATCTGAACGTCCCAGATATGTCTTGCGCCGGATGTGTGGCAAAAGTCGAAAAGAGCCTTAGGGCGGTCCCGGGTGTAAAGAGCGCTGATGTAAATTTCGCAGACTTTTCTGCGTCCGTGGAATGTGATGTGCCGCCAGATGTGCTTATCAAGGCAGTGTCTGCCGCGGGCTACACAGCTTCGGTAGCATCTCCCAGTGATGACAGCTCAGAAAAAGATAACGCGGAGCTTATACACTACAGACAGTTACTAAAACAGACCGTAGTTTCAGCCGTAATAAGCGTAGCTATAATGGCTGTAACTATGCTCGGCCTCCTCCCGGCTGTTGAGACAGGACCCGGCAGAATCTCGTGGGCTGTTGTATCTCTATTAGCCCTATTTGTACTCATATATGCAGGCGGGCGTTTTTTCACAGGGGCTCTAAAATCATTTAAGCACCACAGCGCCAATATGGACACCCTGATTGCCATAGGTACAGGGGTAGCCTGGGTCTATTCTACATTTATTGTCCTGTTTCCCACCTCGCTATCAGAGATAGCAAGGCACATGTACTTTGATACCGCCACGCTCATCATAGCGTTTATCAACCTTGGCGCCGCTCTTGAAATGAGGGCGCGCGGAAAAACTTCCCAGGCCATCAAGCGTCTCATAGGACTTCAGCCCAAGACCGCTACGGTACTTAGAGACGGCGAGGAAATAAGCATTCCCATAGAGAATCTTCTGATTGACGATATAGTCAGAGTGCGCCCGGGTGAGAAAGTCCCGGTTGACGGTGAGCTTACACAAGGCTCCTCCCATGTGGATGAGTCCATGCTTACCGGAGAGCCCGTCCCGGTTCAGAAGAACGTAGGAGACGAGGTAACGGGCGGCACCATTAATAAGTCGGGGAGCTTTCTCTTTAAAGCCACGCGTATAGGAAAAGACACTGCGCTATCTCAGATTATCGATATGGTCAGAAAAGCGCAGAACACAAAACCCGCCATCGGGCGGCTTGCGGATAAAGTATCAGGCGTTTTTGTTCCGGTGGTTTTGATAATCGCAGTTTTGACTTCACTAGTTTGGTTTAACTTTGGGCCCGAGCCTGTGATCACTTACATGCTCGTTGCCACTATGTCAGTACTCATTATAGCTTGCCCGTGCGCTCTTGGGCTTGCGACCCCGATCTCTGTTATGGTCGGTGTAGGTAAAGCGGCTGAGTACGGCGTGCTTATACGCCGGGGAGACGCGCTTCAGCAGGCAGGCAGGCTTAGCACTCTAGTGCTGGATAAGACCGGCACTATTACCGAGGGTAAACCCTCTCTCACCGCCGTTGAGCCAGTGGAAGGTTGGAGTGAAGATGATTTTCTCGCCCTCTCATCCGGGGTCGAGTCAAATTCAGAGCACCCCCTTGCGCAGGCAATAGTAGATTCCGCCAAGGAAAGAGGCATACCCCCTGAGGCTTGTGAATCTTTTGAAGCCGTCTCTGGCCATGGTGTTAAAGCCGTCTCAGGCGGGCGTAATATTTTGCTTGGCAACAAGAGGTTCATGGAACAAAACAACGTAGTGACAAAAGAGTTAGAACTTCGCGTGGATGAATTATCCAAACAGGCCCAGACTGTAATGTTCGTCTCGGTAGACGGTAAAGCTGCTGGTATTCTCGGTGTGTCCGATCCAGTAAAGTCTGATTCCAAAGAGGCAATCCAAAGACTTAAGGATTTAGGAATTAAAGTCATAATGCTAACAGGTGATAACAGCGCTACGGCAGCAGCCGTTGCCGCAGAGGTCGGCGTGGATGATTACATAGCCGAAGTCCTGCCCCAGGATAAAGCATCTGAGGTGGACAAGTTACAGGCCCGGGGTGAGAAAGTGGGCATGGTGGGTGACGGGGTAAACGACGCGCCCGCGCTTGCCGGAGCCGATGTAGGGTTTGCTATCGGTACCGGGACTGACGTTGCCATTGAGAGCGCCGATATAACTCTTATGCGCGGCTCGCTGCACGGGGTATCGGATGCTATAAATATTTCAAAAGCCACTGTGAGTAATATCAAACAAAATCTGTTGGGAGCCTTCGGATACAACACTCTGGCCATACCGATTGCAGCCGGCATTCTCTTTCCGCTTACGGGTATGCTTCTGAACCCGATTATTGCCGGGGCGGCAATGGCGCTTTCATCAGTTACCGTTGTCACAAACGCCAACAGACTCAGGTGGTTTAAACCCTGAATTTAGATACGGGAATATAAAGAGGACATATGAGCTTTTTAGTAAATTTAATCGGAATTCTCTTAGTAGCCTTTATAGTATGGTGGTTTTGGATATATAAAGGCCGCTCCGAGGCAAATGTAGAAGGAGATAAAATCGATATTATAGTCGACTCAGGTGTCTATGAGCCCTCTTTAATACACACCCCGGTGGGAAAGCCCATAACCCTTCGTTTCATACGTAAAGACGAAAGTCCATGTGCGGAAAAAGTCCTGTTCTCAGATCTCGACCTGAGCGCAGATCTCGCAGTAGATAAACCCTATGAGCTGAGCTTCATTCCGGATAAAAAGGGGGAGTTCGAATTCACCTGCCAGATGGCCATGTACCGCGGAAAACTCGTAGTCGAGTAAGTATGACTTTATTTAATAGCCCGCTTTGATTGTACGGACGCAACTCTACTCTTCATATTACGTCTAAGATTCTGGGTTAAGGCTAGAAAATAAGACCTAATAAACTAAAATTACTCTTGGGAACTTAATAAGGAAGGAATCCTATCTTAGTCTACTGAGTAACCTTATTGACCTTACTTGCCTGAAGCCCCTTTGGGCTGTCAACTACTTCAAACTCGACCTCTTCACCTTCAACCAAGGTTTTAAAGCCGTCGCCTTCTATAGAACTGTAATGAACGAATACGTCGTTACCGTCTTCCTGCTCGATAAAACCGAATCCTTTGGATTCATTAAACCATTTTACTTTGCCCTTCAAAGGAATGCCTCCAAATTAATTATTTCAATTTAAGGTACATAAAATTTCCGGTTTAGTCAAATAAACAAAACGTACTATATGGGAGGTTTAATTAGCATTTGACATTGATTTTTATTCTATATAGCATAAGTCGACTGTTTAGTTTTAATCTGGATTAATAATATTTCAGGAGGTATTAAAAGTCATGGCGGAAGAAAGATCAGGTGTAGTAACTTTAAAAGGCAATCCGGTAACATTAGTAGGACATGAAATAAAAGTTGGGGAAAAAGCGCCCGATTTCTCGTCTTTGGAAGCTCTGGGTTCTCCTGTTGGACTTGAAGATCTGGAAGGAAAGGTAAAGATTTTTAACGTTATAGTTTCAGTTGATACACCGGTGTGCGATATACAGACAAAGAGGTTCAACCAGGAAGCAGCCGGGCTTGGGGACGACGTTGAGATTCTTACCCTGAGCATGGACCTGCCGTTTGCGTTAAGCCGTTACTGCGGAGCTGCCGGTATAGACAAAATAAGGACCCTTTCCGACTATAAAGACGCTTCATTTGGAGAGGCATACGGGACATTGATCAAGGAGCACCGTCTCCTGGCCAGGGCTATCTTTGTCGTAGATAAAGACGATAACGTTGTGTACGTAGAGTACGTGCCCGAGATTGCCTCTGAGCCAAACTACGACGCGGCTCTTCAAGCAGCCAGAGAGTCTCTATAGTCCTCTATTCTAGGGCAAGAAAAAGATGTTGAACCAAATGTCCTTTCCTGAAAAGAAGGCTTAATGTATCCTTATAACTGATAAATGCATTAAGGAGGCACCTAATATGGGCCTAGGCAACATGCTGAGTAAGCTTTTCAAAAAGGAAAGCGGCACGGTAGAGAAGAGTGGGGAGGTTCTTTCTCCCGCAAACGCTCTAACGGACGAATCCGAGCCTGAAAATATCTATGAAACCGCTTCACTGGATGAAGTAGGCTCAAAGCCGCTCGATTCCACGGACAAAAGCGGCAGCGCTTCGGTGAATTCTTCTGAGCAAGTGCAAGGATCAAGCGAGACCGAGATCACTCAGGAAAACGTGCTGAATATCCTGAGCGATGTGTACGATCCCGAAATCCCGATCGACATTGTAAACCTCGGTCTTATTTACGGCATAGATATAGAGGGCTCTAACGTCAATATCAGAATGACCATGACGGCCCCAGGTTGTCCCGCTTCCGCTCAGATAGCGGGGGAAGCAAAGACACTTGTGCAAGAGATGCCGGGAGTCGAATCTGTCGAGATAGAGTTAGTCTGGGATCCTCCATGGGACCCGAGCAAGATGAGCGAAGAGGCTCAGCAAAGCATGGGTATATTCTAGTGAGCTCCGGATCAGCGGCATAATTTTTTTGTATGTTTAGAGTCTTTTAAAATGAACCCCCTACCAAGCGGAATATTTATTACAGGCACCGATACCGGTGTAGGGAAAACCGTGGTTACGGCTGCGCTTGCCCTGTGTCTTAAGCGCTCAGGCGTAAATGTTGGTGTAATGAAGCCTATACAAACCGGGACAGAAGTTCCCGGAATATCCGATCTCGAATTTATAGAGCAGGTTACAGACGAGATTTATCCCGTTGAAGATCACTGTCCTTACAGGTTCCAGAAACCCCTTTCTCCACTTGCGGCCTCAAAGATTGAAGATCAGAAAATTTCTATTGATAAAATTAAAGGGTCATTCGATAAACTTCGAGATAATCACGAAATAGTTTTAGTAGAAGGTGCAGGCGGATTGCTCGTGCCGATCTTGGAAAAATATTATATGGCCGATCTTGCCCGTGACCTGGGCTTGTCTCTGATTTTGGTTACGCGACCTGATCTCGGGACCTTAAACCATACGGCTTTGACTGTGGAATCCGCAAATTCAAGAGGCCTTTCAGTGCTGGGGATAATTATTAGCAACTTCCCTGCGGAACCCGGCATTGTAGAAACAACCAACCCTGCACTTCTAAGCGAAATGGCAGGACTCCCTATACTCGGAGTCCTGAAAAACGACCCGTCTATATCTGTAGAGTGTGGCAGCATTGGTAACCTGAGAGAGAACGCCGGGCTCGGTCTAGCACAATCCCTGGGCGGCGTATTTGATGAAGACTCTTTCCTATCGCGGCTGGGCAATTAACGCCATATTTTAATCCCCCGGCATCGCTGTGAAGTGCTCGCTCACATACTGCTTGATTTTACTCCTGCAGGTATCGCTGTACTACGCTCACCTCTGCCCCCATTATTAATCCCCCGGCATCGCTGTGAAGCGCTCGCCTCTGTCCCCACCCTGGGTGTCGAAACGTAGTTTTAGCAAAGACTGGAAGAGCAAACGTTTTAGTCATTCTGAGGACCAAAGCAGGGGAGAATCTCAAATTTTATTCTAAAATGTTAATTGAGTGCTGAAAATACCACTCATACAAACCTCTTTCCGCAGCAGCTTGAACCCTTTATTTTACAGCTTCTTTTTAAGGAATCTGCTCAAATTCTTGACAGAATTTCTCGGTATGATATAAATACTAGGCGTTTTTGAGAGTTAAGCCAAAATTATCTAAAAGCTCACACTTCAAAGACATTAAGTAATAAAGCAAGTAGGTTACAGCTAAGGAAATAGGATGAGGAATAGGATAAAAATACTTTCACTGCCCACACTGGTTCTCTTCACGCTCGTGGGTTTTTATTTCTACAATGCTGAAAGCAGTGACCAAGGCCCTACCCAGCCGGTAAGGTTCAGCCATAAGATTCATGCCACCGAAGACCAGATTCCATGTGAATACTGCCATAGCTTCGTCGATGTATCGCCCATTCCAGGCATTCCATCAGTTAAAAAGTGTATGGGCTGCCACTCTCAAATTGCCGGGCGCGACGTAGATTATGATTTCGACGGCACTACAATAAATATTAAAAATGAAATAGCCAAGGTAAGAGAGTACTGGGCCAACAAAGAGCCCATACCTTGGGTTAAAGTCAACTCACAGCCCGGATACGTGCATTTTACCCATAAGAGACACATAAAACGCGGTTTTGAGTGCGCTCAGTGCCATGGTGACGTAGCCCAGATGGATCAGGTTCACGAGGTTAACAAAATGAATATGGGCTTTTGCATACAATGCCATACGCAAAATGCCAAAGATGAAGCCGAGCTGACACATTTAAAGGACTGTTTGACTTGTCATTATTAATCGGAGGAGTAGATGTCTCAAGATAAGAAGGGCGGATTAAAGAGAAGGGATTTTCTGAAGATAATAGGCGTAGCCGGCGGCACGGCTGCAGTCACGGGAGCGTGCTCCCCGCCTGTTGAGCAGATTATACCCTACGTCATACCCCCTGAAGGCATCATCCCCGGACTACCCAACTATTACTCGAGCACATGCAGAGAATGCCCCGCCGGTTGCGGTATAGTTGTAAAGAACCGTGAAGGCCGCGCAATCAAAGTAGAGGGAAATACTAAAAGCCCTATTAATTCAGGGGCGACATGCGCGCGCGGACAGGCATCGCTTCAGGGTCTCTACAACCCTGATCGTATCAAGTCCCCGCTCCTTAAAAACGATGACGGCAGAATGAAGCCCCTGGGCTGGGAAAGCATCGAGAAGAGCCTAAGTGAAAAAATAGTTAAAGCGCGCTCTGGTGATAAGAGCGGGAATATAGTTTTTCTCACAAACAACATATCCGGCACTTTAAGCACACTCATTGAGGATTGGATGGGTGTTCTCGGAGGAGCCCATATACAGTACGAAACTTTTGCGTACGAGCCTCTTAAGGAAGCGAACAAGATTTCTTTTGGAATAGAAAAAATACCTACATACAATATAGAAAAAACTGACTATCTGCTCTCATTCGGAGCGGACTTCCTCGAAACCTGGCTTTCCCCTGTAGAGTACACCGCAGATTTCAGCGCCATGCACTCTGTAAAAGACAAATCGGTAGGAAAATTCGTTTACATTGACCCAAGAGCCTCACTCACAGGCACCAATGCCGATCAGTGGGTGTCCATCAAACCCGGAACCGAGGGTGTATTAGCGCTTGGAATAGCTAACGTCATAGTAAACGAAGGGCTCTCCTCAAATTCAGCAGGCGGCCTACAAGGGCTTCTCAGTAATTATTCCCCGGATAAAGTATCTTCAATAACAGATGTACCCAAGGAAGTAATAACTCAGATTGCAAAGGAATTTGCAGGTGCCGACTCAAGCCTAGCCATAGGGGGCGGCGTAGCGAGTTCCGGAACAAACGCAACACAAACACTCGTAGCAATAAATATACTTAACTACGTCGCTGGCAACATTGGCGACACGATTGATTTTGGCGATACGCTTTCCATCTCAGACGTAAATTCGTTCCAGGATATGTCCTCACTCATAGATTCTATGAACAGCGGCGACATAGATTTAATATTAATTCACGGTGTGAATCCCGTGTTTACGCTCCCCAAATCCATGAAATTCAAAGAGGCCTTAGAGAAGGTAGATACAATTGTCAGCTTCTCCAGCTTTATGGATGAAACGACGGAGCTTTCAGACCTCGTTCTCCCCGACAATACGTTTCTGGAGAGCTGGGGGGATTATTCCCCGAGAACTTCCGTAAAGGGGCTTACGCAGCCTATCATGGCCCCTGTTTTCAACACGAAGAGCACTGGGGACGTGCTTCTTTCCATAAGCGGTCAGGTTGAAGAGCTAAACGGCAGATACGTTCAGACTACATATTACGATTACTTAAGAGACGCCTGGAAGGATATCTTGCCTTCCGGCGATTTCGATAAAGAATGGAATAAGGCGCTTGAGGATGGCGGCTTCTACGAAGAGCCTACTAAGGTTGCAGTATCCCTCTCCTCAGCAGCCATGGGTATTTCGTTCCCTGATGCCGAGTTTAAGGGTGAGGGCGAATACTACTTCATGGCATACCCTTCCTACAGATACTACGACGGGAGAGGCGCTAACAAGCCCTGGCTTCAGGAGCTCCCGGAAGCCATTACCACAGGCGTATGGGATTCGTGGGTCGAGGTACATCCCGACACGGCTAAAAAACTTGGAATAAAACTTGGAGATTTTGTTACTATAGAATCCCCTAACGGCACAATCGACACGCAAGCCTATGTTTATGAAGGCATCAGGCCCGATACTCTCGCCGTAATGATAGGGCAGGGTCACACCGCATACGGAAGATATGCGAAAGATAGGGGCGTTAACCCGCTTGATCTCCTTCCTGTAACAACAGACCAGCTTTCAGGCGGCTTTGCATGGCTGACTACAAAAGTAAACGCTTCTAGAACAGGTAAACACGCACAATTCGTACAAACGCAATATACAACTACCCAGCACGACAGAGTTATTGCCGAAACAGTTGCCCTGAGCGAGCTCCAAAAAGGCATTCATCATGAGGAGCATCACGAGGCCGATTTCTACCCTCCGCGGGAGTATCACACATACCGCTGGGGAATGGCTATCGATCTTCAGAAATGCGTCGGCTGCGGCTCATGCGTTACGGCTTGTTATGCAGAGAACAATATCGCTTTTGTCGGTAAAGATATGGTCGCCAAAAGACGCGATATGGCATGGATTCGTATTGAAAGATACTTTGAGAAAACAGACGATGCCAAAGGGTTTAGGACTATGTATTTCCCTATGCTGTGTCAGCAGTGCGGAAACGCTCCCTGCGAGCCCGTATGCCCCGTTTTTGCCACGTACCACAACCCAGAAGGGCTCAACGGAATGGTTTACAACCGCTGCGTAGGCACAAGATACTGCGCAAACAACTGCACTTATAAAGTAAGAAAATTCAACTGGTTTACATATAAATGGCCCGAGCCTTTAGACTGGCAGCTAAATCCGGACGTAACAGTCCGCTCTAAGGGTGTAATGGAAAAATGCACTTTCTGCGTACAGAGGATTAATTATGCAAAGGATCTGGCCAAGGACGACAGTAGAGACGTAGGCGACGGCGAGTTTAAGGTCGCATGCGAGCAGGCATGCCCAGCCGAAGCCATAGTGTTCGGCAATCTGGAAGATCATGAAAGTAATGCGTCAAAACTCTCACACGACGACAGGGGTTACAGGGCTCTTGAATTTGTTAACACTCAGCCTGCGATTACATATCTAAAAAAAGTAGTACGGGATAAAGCTTAATGAGCGAGCAATCAACTTTAACCTACGCAAGAGTCAATGAAGATGTTATAAGAATGCTTGACAAGCCCACTGTAAAGTGGCTTGCGCTGTTTATACCTACACTTGGCTTCGTAGGGTTTGGCCTATTTTGTTTCATTCATCAGGTTTACACGGGTCTTGGTGTAGCCGGTTACCGTCACCCTGTATTCTGGGGCGTATACATTACGGACTTTGTTTTCTGGGTTGGTATCGCACACTCAGGGACACTGATTTCTGCAATACTATTTTTATTCCGGGCCAATTTCCGAATGTCGATATACAGGATTGCTGAGGGTATGACCGTGTTTGCGGTTCTAACGGCAGGCCTCTTCCCCATTATTCACTTAGGACGCCCATGGAACTTCTATTGGCTGTTCCCTTACCCGAACCAAAGGGAGCTCTGGGTAAACTTTAAGTCCCCGCTCCTTTGGGACGTGTTTGCGGTAAGCACATATTTAACAGTAAGCTCGCTATTCTTCTTCGTAGGTTTGATTCCCGATATTGCCGCCGTAAGGGACAGGGTAACAGAGGCGCCCCGCAAGTTCGTATATTCGGTGCTCTCACTTGGCTGGAAGGGGTCTAACTGGGAATGGCTGCACTACACGAGGGCGTATCTGTTTTTTGCGGCCTTTG
>JGI24023J19991_10002345_pt1 | contig 13878 bp, 10 predicted proteins | sample Cruoilmetagenom1_FD_19991 | JGI IMG/M metagenome (IMG submission 19991) | reverse complement strand
CTAATTACAAGGACTCCGGATCCGTTATTTTTTAGTTTATGTATTTTTTCATAAATAAATCTTTTTGATGCAATATCCAGCCCTCTGGATGGATCAGCATAAAGAGTTCAGGTTCATCTTCCATTTCTCTGGCAATCATTACTCTTTGAATATTTCCACCGGAAAGAGTTGCCACTTTCTGATTACCAAAACCTTTTATACTATATTCGTTTATAAGTTTGGTTGAAAAAGACTTTATTTTTTTTGAATTTAAAACTCCCCATTTTGAAAGTAATTTGTATTTAAGTAAAATTATATTTTCTGAAATTGTGGATTTTATGCTTGCTCCGGTATTTATCCTGTCTGAGGGGATGTATCCTGCTCCAATTCTCCTTAGATTATACTTATTAGTTTCTAAAATATTATTTTTATAAAGAATCTCTCCTTCTGTCTGATTAACTGATCCGGAAAGAATTTGTTCAAGAGTTTCCAATCCATTTCCTCTGATTCCTGTAACAACCAGAATTTCATTTTTTCTAACTTTAAAATCTAATTTAAGATATTCTGTATTGCCCTTTTTAAATGTGAGGTTTTTTGCTTCCAGGAGGATCTCTCCAGGTGAAATAGTTTTATATTTCACTTCTGGAAGTGTTTCTTTACCTAACAGGAGGGATGATAGTTGTTTAATATCTATCTTTGAACTATTAATATTAGCAACAGTTTTTCCTGATCTCATGACTGTTATTTTATCTGATATTGCAATAGCTTCCTTTAATTTATGGGTAATAATAATAATAGATTTACCCTGGGCTTTTAATTTCTTTATTAGTTTATGAATAGAATCAGTTGTTATTTCACTAAAAAAGGTTGTTGGCTCGTCCAGTATTAATAATTTAATATCATGATAGAGTATAGATAAAAGGGCTGTTTTCTGTTTCTCATCTGCTGTCAGTGTTTTGATAGTCTTTTCAGGATCCACATATATCTCAAATTCATTGTAAAGATTTTCTATCCTGTTATATGCTTCCTTTTTGTTTAATAGCCCTGTTTTTGATGCAGGTTCTATCCCCAGAATTATATTTTCTAAAACTGTTAGTTCCGGAATAAGTTTGAGATTCTGGTGGAGCATAGCAATCCCTTCTTTCAGGGCATCTAAAGGTGCTTTGAAATTAACAATCCTGTTTGAAAATTGGATACTGCCTGTATTTGGAGTTAACTCTCCTGCAAGGATATGCATTAGAGTTGATTTGCCAGCTCCATTTTCACCGACAATAGAATGTATTTCACCAGGTGCTACAGTCAAATTTGCTGAATCTACAGCTTTTAAACTGTTTTCTCTAAAAATTTTAGTTATATTTTGCATATTCAGCAGTATCCGGCTCATTATTACTGATCCTAATATACAGGCATTGTTAGTGAAATTTCACCAGATGTAAGGTTTTTAATTATTTCTTCCATCTTCTTATTGATTTCAGATGGAACCATTTCAAGGTATAAGGTGTGCTTATTATCAAAATCTATCCATCCATCTTTAACTGTAGCAATTTCTGCTTTGCCAAATTCCATTTTACCATTTATTGCAAGTTTTATTTTTTCGTATGCAGCTAATTCCTGTTTAATTTCTGTAGATCCAATAATTATACCAGGTGCATCATCATAAGAACTGACATCATACATTAATACATATTTACCCATATCTTTAGCCGCAGCAATTACTCCCTGGTTTGCACCTCCTGCAATGGTCAGGATAATATCCACTCCGGAGTTAAACATACTTACACTTAGAGATCTTGCTTTTTCAGCATCATACCAGTTGCCTACTACTCTGAAATCTACAGTTGTATTAGTAATTGCAGTTTCTGCACCTGTTTTGAATCCAGGCAGTATGGCCCCTATCATATCAGGGTATTCCTGTCCTGCAATAAGACCAATTTTCAGGTCACTATTAATCCCTTCTATATTACTGGATGTAATAAGAGCTGCAAAGTAACCAATAAGAAAGCTCTGTTCTACCTGATTGTATCTGAATGTATAGATATTCTTATTCCCTTCAAGAAAACCGTCAAGGAGAAAGAATTTTTGATTTGGAAAAAGTTTGGATACTTCATTACAAATTGCAGGCATTGCAGGATTGGTTGAAACGATAAGATCATATTCATTGGAGGAGGCTAGTACTGTTATTTTCTCCAGCCATTCTCCCTGATTGTATCCACCTTCAACAATTTTCAGTGAGCCATTTTCTGCTTCTTCTACAGCTTTTTGAGCTCCTTTTGCCATCATTTCATATGTCGGACTACCAGCAATTACTCCGGGTATAAAAACTGCCACAGAGTATGTATCAGGTATAAGATCTGTTTTTTCTTTGGATTTTGTGCATCCTGTAAGGCCAAGAGTGATAAACAGGACTACTAGTGTTGGATAAATAAAAAATCTGCTATTCATTGTGAGCTCCTCTTATACTTCAGGGGAAAGTGCAAATACAGGGAAAGCACACAAAAATAGTTCCAGTACTGGAACATTTCCTCTCCCATCCAGACTTTCACTGTCGGTAACGGAATTACACCGTTTCACCCTGATTAAATCAGGATTGCGGACTCTAACCGCCGGTTGGGACATTTTGTCCCTCCCTCGAAGAAATTATACTTAAAATATAAGAGCAAACATAATTGATGTCAAGGTCGTAAGTAAACATTGGTAAAACTGGAGATATTGAATAAAAATATTGCTCTTTTTCAACTTTATATTGACCTGTAAAAAGCCCTTATGATATGTTCAGTTTATATTAATCCAAATAAACTAAATATAGAAGGTGTTATGAGTGCGACTAAACCAGTTAAACTTGGGGTGATTTCCTGCCCTGGAACCGAAAAAGTTACAACAGAGGTGACTCGACATCTTAAAAAGCAGTATACAAAAAAGTACAGTAGATTAGCCACGCATATTGCCCGAAAGTATGAAATGCCCGTTGAAGACGTCTGGAGGATGATGTACCTGAATGAAGATCTTCATTCTGTAAGACTTAATCAGAATAGTAATTTTACTAAATATCAGCCCCCTGAGTTCAGGCTGCCAGTAAAATTTACCAGATTTGCAAATGGCGAGTTTAAGGCAGAAATAAATTCCAGTGTAAAGGGTATGAATATATTTATAATTCAGGATGTGGAAAATCACTATCCCATAAGTTTTAATGATAATTCAGAAAGTCATATTCTTTCTGTTAATGATCATATCTTTCTTCTTTTTGTAACAATGGATGCTGTGCGTCAGGCTGGTGCCGCCAGTGTAACTTTGGTTCTTCCTACATATCCATATTCCAGGCAGCATAAGAAAAAAGGTAGAGAAGCATTAACAGCAAGCCGTTTTGGCCAAATTTGTGAGTTTATGGGTGCCAATAGAATTATTACCATAGATATCCACTCTAAAGAGATAGAAAATAGTTTTAAAAATCTCATTCTTGAGAATTTGCATGGTTCTTATCAGGTTCTTCTTAAATTAAAAAGCCTGGTAGATTTTGACGATCCTGACCTTGTTGTAGTTTCTCCGGATACAGGTGCTGTAGACAGGAATAAATTTTTTGCAGGAAATCTTAAAAAACCACTGGCTATGCTGTATAAAGAGNGGGATTATTCAAAAGTCTCTCAGGATGCCGGTAAATCAAATATTACGAATATTCGTCTTTTAGGAGATGTAAAAGGTAAAACTGTTTTTATGGCAGATGATATGCTTGGTACTGGTGGTACGCTTATAATGGCTATGAGGGCATTAAAGGGTTTTGGTGCAAAAAAAATTATATGTTCTATTAGTTTACCTATTTTTTCCGGTGATGCTATCAGCTTTTTTGATAAAGCCTATGAAGAAGGTTTGTTTGAATATATAATTGGTACAACAGCAGTTTATCATGAGGCTGATCTGCTTGAGAGGGATTGGTTTGTAAGTGCTCCTGTATCGGATTTAATTGCCAGGAGTATTTCCAGGCTCTACCATGAAAGATCTCTTAGTCCATTACTGGATAATAGCCGTATGATTCAAAAACTTCTTAAAAAGAATTAGAGTTCTATTATGAATGGTTTAAATCCATGTGTTTTATCTATTGATATAGGTACTTCGTCCATGAAGGGGGGAGTTATTTCTATTGATGGAGAGCTTGTCTCTTTTTCCCAGGTAGCTCTGGCGGATACCAGCCGTAACGATTTTCTTGATTGGGATGGGAATATTTGGAAAAGGGCTTTATACAGCTTAATTAAAATTCTTTCAAAAAAAAATATATTAAATCAAATTGATATCAGAGCTGTTGTTATTAGTGGTAATGGGCCCACTATTGTTCCTGTCGGATTTGACGGGGAGCTCATTGGGAGCAGCCATCTTTGGATGGATAAGAGAATAAACAAAATCCCATCTGAAAAGTCTTTTTTTCTACCAGCTGTTTCCTGGATTAAAAATAACAATCCTCGGATTTATGAGAATACAAAATTCTTTCTGGGTTGTCCCGAATATATTTCCTATATCCTTACAGGGGTCATTACGGGATTTACTGCCACTAAAGATTTTGATCCTTATATTTGGACAAAGGATGGTATAAATGCCTATGGTCTTGATTCAGATAAATTCCCGGAGCTTTTTAGAATTGGTAACCCTCTTGGGCCTGTTACTAAAGAAGCTGAAGCTTTAACAGGTATTCCTCAGGGACTTCCTGTGTATGCTGGTGGATCAGATTTTATTATGGCAATTCTTGGAACAGGGGCTGTTGTTTCCGGAAGAACATGTGACAGAGCAGGAACTTCAGAGGGTATTAATTACTGTTCTGATATTCCTGTCACTGATGAAAGAATTCGTACTCTTCCTCATGTAATTGAGGGTTATTATAATGCTGCAGGTATTCTTTCTTCAACTGGAGCTATATTTGAATGGTTCCGGCGAATATCAGGACAGAAGGATAAGTTATATTCGGATATGATGAATGAAATTAGAGAAATAGGGCATAGCCGGGGAATACCCGGCTTTTATCCTTCTCTTCATAGAGGAGAAGTCTGGGAGTTTTCCGGTGGATTATTTGTTGGTATGGAAGTAGATCATGGGCCTGCAGAGATGGGACGGGCTGTTACAAATGCCATTGCTTATGGAGTAAGAGATCTGATAGAAACTTTGGAAAAAAATAATTGTCCTATAGACATTCTTCGTGTTTCCGGTGGTCAGGGTCGGAGTCCTGTTTGGAACCAGATGAAAGCAGATGTTACAGGAAAGCAAATTGAGGTCCCTTCCGTTATTGATACAGAGCTTATGGGCAATGCCTGTACAGGGTTTACAGCTTCAGGATTTTTTACTAATCTTCAGGAATCAGCTGAATCTCTTGTTAAAATAGTTAAAACGCATACTCCGGATATGATCGAGTATGAAAAATATACCGAGGGTTACAATTTTTATCATCAGCGTTGTCTCGATCTTGTAAATATAATGAGTAAGCCTGGTCGGAAGTAAACTTCCTGCTCAGCTATGCATCCATAGGAGAAAAAAATGATAGTTAGTAAATTTGGAGGAAGCTCTGTTGCAGAAGCATCCCAGATACGTAAAGTAAAAAAAATAATTGACAGCAATTCTAATCGCAGACTTATAGTTGTATCAGCTCCTGGTAAACGTAATAGCAGTGATGAAAAAATAACAGATCTTCTTTATAGATGTAATGATGAAGTTGAAAGTGGTACCGGAATACAAAGCTTCAAAATTATAAGAGAGCGATATAATGGAATTTGCAAGGATCTGGGTATATCTGGAATTTCTACAATATTGGATGAAGTGGAGTCTGGGATATCAGATGGTAAAGGTCCGGATTATGCTGCATCAAGAGGAGAATATCTATCCGCCAAAATACTGTCAGTTTTTTTTGAAGCAGAGTTTATTGATACAGCTGAAGTAATAAGGCTTACTGATGATGGAAGAGTTGATGAAACCAGTTATCAGGCTTTGAATGCTAAGATAAAAGGTGAGGGGATATATATTGTTCCCGGTTTTTATGGATCGAATTCAAAAGGTGATATTAAAACTTTTTCCAGAGGCGGTTCTGATATAACAGGTGCTATTGCTGCAAGAGCTGTTGGAGCCTCTGTATATGAAAACTGGACTGATGTTTCGGGGCTATTAATGTCAGATCCACGTATTGTGGATAATCCGGGGGTTGTAAAAGAAGTAACATACAAAGAGATAAGAGAACTTGCTTCAATAGGTGCTAATGTGTTTCATGAAGAAGCTATTACACCAGTAAAGGACTATAAAATTCCAATTAATATCAGAAACACAAATAAACCGGAAGATCCTGGAACGATGATAGTAACAACCAGGAAAACTTCTGCTTCTCCTATTGTTGGAATATCCGGAAAAACAGGGTATCGGAATATATTTGTAGAAAAATTGATGCTTAATCGTTATACGGGCTTTAGAGAAAAGTTTCTTTCAATTTTAAATGCAAATAAAATTTATCCTGAATTTGAGTCTACCGGGTTTGACAGTATTTCCTTTCTTGCACCGGAAAATCAGTTTTCTATGGTAGATTCTGTAATAAATGAAATAAAAGAAACACTTAACCCTGAATTAGTTGAATTAAGATCGTCTTTAGCACTAATTGGAGTTGTTGGCAGTGGCTTGCCGGAGCAAATTGGAGTTGCTGCAGATATTTTTACAGTTTTAAAATCAAAAAAAATAAATGTTAGTTTTATTAATTATGGTGGTTCAGATATTACTTTGCTCCTTGGGGTAGATACTGTTCATTATCTGGATGCACTAAAATCAATTCATAATATATTTGGAGTTAAATAAGATGTCAGAATATTCATTAAAATCACTTGCCTCAACAATAGAATTTGATGTAGCTGATTATATTTCATTAATTGAACTTTTTTTAGATACTACAGATTCAGATCTGAATATAATTAATAATGCTATTGTTTTGTCAGATCAGGAAGTTATATCAGCACATATTCATAATATTAAAGGTGCATCAATGAATCTTGGTCTTAATAAAATTTCTGAAATTATGGACAGGATGAGTAAATTAAATAAAACAGAAAATTTTACCGATATTAAAGGGACAGTGGAAGAATGTAAAACTGAATTAAAAGAGTTAAGAAAAATTCTGGAGTAAAAGTAGTGAAAAAAATTCTTGTAGTGGATAATAATCCCGTAGTTCTCAAGTATATGGAATCTTTTCTTAGTAAAAGTGGATATTATGTAAAAACTGCAGAAAACGGTTTAGTTGCTTTGGATACAGTACAGGAATATAAACCTGATATAATTTTTGTGGATTTAATTATGCCTTATATTAGAGGTGAACTTCTGGTATCTATATTCAGAGAGAGAGCCGATCTTAGTAATGTTTCTATTATTATTCTTTCCGCTGTTGCTGCAGANATTGAGCTTGATTATATTTCCATGGGAGCAGATGCCTGTATAGCAAAAGGCCCTTTTGATTCTATGGGNAAACATATATCCCATACTTTAAATGAACTGGAGAAAGATGAACAAAGTCAAAAGTTTGATCATGTAATAGGTTTGGAAGATGTATTTAAAAGATCTATAACTGAAGAGTTAATGGTTGCTAATTTACATAGTGAGGTTATTCTTGAGAGTATTTCAGATTGTATAATTGAGTTAAGTAAAGATTACCGAATTGTATATATTAATAATGCTGCTCTCAATTTTCTGGATGATAATAAGAATGTTATTGCAACTAATCTTTTTAACAATGTTGATACTGCCTGGCATGAAGATATTTTGATTTTTCTTGAAAATACAAAAAAAGGAACAGCTTCAGGACCAATTGAGTTAAGTAAACGGGATTATAGCTATTTACTTACAGCTAAATATCTTAATTCAACAAAGGATAATACGATAGTTCTTATTATTAAAGATATCTCTTTACAAAAACAGCGTGAACTTGATTTAAAAAATAAATTAAATGAAAGAGAAATGATGATTAAAGAGGTTTATCATAGGGTTAAGAATAATCTTGCAATGGTATCCAGTATTATTAATCTTCAGATGGGGGAGGCGGAAAATTCCACTGAAATAAGCTCTCTAAATGATCTTAGGAGTAGAATTGATTCAATTTCAATGGTTCATGCTAAATTATTTCGTGGTAAAGATTTGAATAATATAAATCTGGATGATTATATACAGGATCTTGTTGCAAATTTAATAGATTCTCTGGTTCTCACAGAAATAACAATAGCCGCAGATATCTCTATTCCTGATATCTATATAGACTTTGATAAAGCTGTTCCCCTTGGTATTATATTTACAGAGCTTACAACTAATGCTTTAAAATATGCTTTCAATGATAAAGAAGCGGGTATGATCTCTATTTCCTATATGGAAAGAGGCGGAGAGGTAGAAATTACTTTTGCAGATAATGGTACAGGGCTTTCGGCTGATTTTTCAATAGAAGGAGCCGAAACTTTGGGGTTTAATCTTATAACCAGTCTTGTAATGCAGCTCCAGGGAAGTATTTTCTTTGAAAATAAAAACGGGGCAGTATTTAAAATAATACTACCCCGGCTAAGCTGATAGACCCGGTCTACCGTGTCCATAAAGTCAATTATTTTATAACAAGCTCTGTTTCAATATCAAAGAAACATGACTTTGAATAATCAGGAATAAAAAATGCCTGATCATCTACTTTTAAATTTAATTCAGGACCTGTTCTTGCAATATATTGATGATTTCCTGTGCTGAGATACATATGAATTTCAGCTCCCAATGGTTCTATTACTGCAACTTTTGCCGGAATGGTTGTTCCCGTTATTTCCTTATCAGAATATTTAAGATCTTCCGGTCTTATGCCAAAAATAACATTTTTACCTACATATTCTTTTAAATAATCACAACCTTTGACAACTGCACTAAAGGTTCCCTCATCTATTAATAATTTACCACCCTCTTCTTTAACTGCCACATTCATGAAGTTCATTGGAGGTGAACCGATAAAACCTGCAACAAATCTGTTAGCAGGCTTATTGTAAAGTTCAAGAGGAGAACCAATTTGTTGAATTAGTCCGTCTTTCATTACTACAATTTTGTCTGCCATGGTCATAGCTTCAACCTGATCATGAGTTACATAAATCATGGTTGCATTTAGTCTGCTATGCAGAGCTGATATCTCGGCTCTCATTGTTACTCTTAATTTTGCATCTAAATTTGACAGTGGTTCATCAAAAAGAAATACTTTTGGTTGTCTGACTATTGCTCTACCTACAGCTACACGCTGTCTTTGTCCACCGGAGAGAGCTTTAGGTTTTCTTGATAGCAGTTCTTCTATATCAAGAATTTTTGCTGCATCACTTACTCGTTTTTCAATCTCATCTTTAGAAAATTTTCTAATTTTGAGTCCAAATGCCATGTTGTCATAGACAGTCATGTGAGGATAGAGTGCATAGTTCTGAAAAACCATTGCAATATCTCTATCTTTTGGTGGTACATCGTTAACAACTTTACCATCGATAGAAAGTTCACCCTCTGTAATGTCTTCGAGTCCTGCAATCATTCTTAATGTTGTAGACTTTCCGCAGCCTGATGGTCCTACCAGAACCACAAACTCTCTGTCATTTACTGTGATGTTTATGTCTTTTGCTGCCCTTACATCACCATCGTATACTTTACCGATGCCCTTTAATAATACTGTTGCCATAAAAGCCTCCGAAATTTATCTTATGATATCAGATTATTATGAAATTAGTTGATTGTCAATAAATATTTATCAAAGTTTTTTATGATTTTTGTTTAAGCCATTCTTCTATAGCTATCTGCAGGGTCATTTCCTGTGGTGTAATTCCTGTTTGTTCAAATAACCAGGGTTTAACAATCTTGTTTTTTAATTCCAGCCAGTATAGAGGAAGTGCCTTTTGGAAAATTAGAGATGTTTCCTGAGGTATTTTCCCTACCAGGTTTGGATATATAATGGCCAATTCATTTTTATTTATCTCAGGAAGTGATGAAAATCCATTTGCAAATCCGAATGTATCCAGTCTTTTAATTTGAGTGGACTTTAAAAGGTTTTTTTGAGTTTCAGGCTTAAAAAACCAGTGGATAAATTCAATAGAACCTTTTTTATTTTTTGCTTTTTCCGGAATGCCTGTAAAAAGAATATTACCTAAAACTGGAATCCTTGTATTATAAGCAATCCATCGGAAATCAAGATTTTTTCGTTTTTCCGGTGCAATATCGAAAAAATTAACAAGATCTGAATAATAAAAAAGGATTCGGTCTTCTTCTATAAGCTTATATGGAGGATCATAGAGAAATTTAGTTGTAAAAACTTCTTCCTGATCAAGCCCCCCATTTATTTCTTCACTCCAATTTTTTGAAAATTCAAGTGAGTCAAGTAATTTTTGGTTATCCCAGGAGAGAACTCCGGAGTTAAGTAACTGGAAATTAGTTCCCATTAAAACTGCATTAATAAAAAGAAATTCACTTTCCCACCTTGGAGAAAAACCCATTACTTCAAATTTTGCATTACTCTTTATATTAAAGTTTTTTGATGCTGTTTCCATGTCTGTGTTGTTCATATAGAAAGGGGGTATATCTTCGTTTACAATCGATTTTTTAAACATAACTGTTGGAAGATTAAAAGAAACAGGCAGGAGTAGTAATTCTTCCTGCTTATAACCTAAGTCGAGTAAGCCTGAATAGAATATGGAGAGATCCATCCTGTTTTCTTTGTATAGATCCTCCAGGGGACTAAATAGTTCTATTGTCCCTGGAGAATTAAGAAACTCTGAAACTATGAGATCTCCTGGAATGTCTGATTCAGAAAGAGCATTTCCCGGGTTCTTTTTATAAACTATTTCTACTCTGTATTTATCCTGTACTGAATTAAATTCCTCCACATAAGCAGCCATTTCCGGTTTGTCTGTCCAGAGAACAATTGTCGAGTTTGAATTAGATGAACATCCTGAAAGATATAAAATAAATAACGTAAAAACTATTAGAGGAACTCTTTTCATATTCTGTACACTAAGGCTCTATGAAAATCTTGTCAATCCCGGTTATCTCGATACATTTTTGTGGAGCAAAAATACTCGACTACCGGTTTATTCAACACCCTACTCCGAGTGATTGCGGGTTTTAATAAAAATCTACCTGAACATAGACACATCGCAATTGTATCGAGGGGAAGGGATCGAAGGGAACACTTGCTGAACTCTATCAGTATATGGATAATGTGCTGATGGAAAATCATAATCGATTATTTTATAGCTACAGCTCCTATTTAAAAGAAAAATATGGAACATCAGCCTATAGGGTTGCTGTTGATGCCGGATTCTCATGCCCAAATCGAAATGCAGATAAAACAGGTGGTTGTACTTACTGTGATGAACTTGGAGCTATGGCGGTTTATCAAAGAGGTCAGGAAGCTGATCTTGCTCATAGTGGCAAATCTCCCCTAATAGATCAAATTGATGATCTATCCCTGCATTTACAATATATTCCTCCTAATATGGAGAGCCGGAAGAAGCGGATTAAAGAACAGGTTGAAAATAGTATTAATTTTTTAGAAAGACGCTACAATCCTGAATTTTTACTCCTCTATTTTCAGGCTTTTACAAATACTTTTGCACCAGTTTCAGAATTGAAAGAGATTTATGATTACAGTTTATCACTGGCAAACTTTAAGGAGCTTATTGTTTCAACCAGACCTGATTGTATTTCCAAAGCTAGTATTAAATTGTTATCTTCTTATCAGCAGAAAGGAATTGATGTCTGGGTAGAACTTGGTTTGCAAACTTCGAATAATAATACACTAAATAGAATTAACCGTGGTCATTCCAGTAGTGATTTCATAAGGGCTTTCAATCTATTAAAAGAAAATGGCATAAAAACAACAGTACATTTAATTTTTGGTTTACCTGGTGAGGGGTATGATGAAATAATGGAAAGTATTAATTTTCTTGCTAAAATGAGACCCGAAGGAGTAAAGATACACAATCTCCATATCCCAATAGGTACAGAAATGTTTTCTGAGTATCTAATGGGAGAATTAACGGTACCCTCCGGGAATAGACATCTGGAGTATACAATTGAAGCCATAGAGAGTTTACCTGCGGATACAATTATTCACCGTTTAACCTGTGATACCCCTTCACATCGACTTGGAGCTCCCAGAACATTTTTCAAAAAAGGAAGTTTTTACAATTTATTAACAAGAGAGATGGAATTGAGAGGTTCATGGCAGGGTAGATTATTTAATCCTGATTGACAGGAGGGGTAATTTACCATAGATTTAATCTATGAGTAAAAATAACCTGGATAACTCCACCAGCAAAGAAAAAGTAGATTCTCCTGAGGGGTTTTTCCAAAAACTTATATCAATTCTTTTAAAAGGTTCCGATCCCGAAAAGGAAAAGAAACGATTACTTAGAGAAATAGCAAAAACTCTAAAAAAACACCGCTTAAAGTTTTATAACCCAAAGGGTGAAGAAGCTCTTCCTGGAATGGCTAAATTCTTTTATGAAATATATAAAATAATTAGTCCTGCTCAGGTTCTATTGGAAAATGCAGAGTCTTCAGGTGTCCTTCGATCGATTATTATTGATGCCTTTATGACTGATGAGCAGCGTGAAATAATGGAACTTCTTGCTGAGGATTCAATTAGAAAACGATCAAATCAGGTTGATCCGAAGGTATTGGCATCTGAACTGAAAGATAAATTAGTAGAGTTTTTTGCCGGATTTACCAATGATAAGGTAAACAGTATTAATTCTTTATATAATTTATTAATTATTTTTTTAAATCTTGTTGGTTTTGATTATTATTTTGGTCTGAAAAAATTCGATTCAGGGCTTCCGGAGAGAGATTTTGTTTATAATCCAAAATTCGAATCTATTAAAGCTGAATATGTTCTGGAAGATATTAAAGACTTTTTAGCTGTTATTCCGGAAAATAGTAATTCGAATTGGGAAGCTTTGTTTGATGTACTCAAAGCCTATAAGGGAACTGAGATTATCGATAGGAGTCAGTGGAAAAAAATTCTTAAAGGTCTGGATGTTGTTAGGAAAGAAAGAATATTTGTTTTGATGATACAGCATATCGATAAGGATCCTAAATATAATTACACTTCAATTATTAATTCTGATAGGATCGTAGATGATTATCTTAATAAGATAAGAACACAGACAGAAATAATTTTACAAAAAATTCTAAAAGAGAGAAGATCAAAAAAAGTTGATGGTCTTTTAATGGAAGTATTTGGAACTACAGCTATATCCAGAATGAAAAATTATACTGAAAAAGCTAATTTAATGTTTTCTAAGAAAATGTTGGGTGGTTTTATTCATGTTGCCCCTGCAAATTACCTTAAGGCATTTTTACTCGATTTTTTTAAACGTGATATTAAAACACTTATGGATTTACTCCTTATAAGAGGGAAATGGGCAACAGTAATTTCCAGTCAGCATTTATCTGATGCTTTTCATTCTGTAATGGATGTTTCCGGTAAACTTGTTGTATTTGATGATGAGCTTTCTGATGAGGGCAATAAGGGTATTGCTTATAAAACTTTGACATCAAAATCTGACAGGGATAAAAACAGTATTACTATTCTTAGAACTCAGCTTAAAGATACAAATGATACTGCTATGAAATTGATTACAGTAGCAGCTCAAAATTTGATTATCATGGGAAGAAGTTTAAAATCAATTCTGGAAGATAAAGATAAAAAAGATCATGAAATGATAATTAACTGGAAAGAGATAGAAAGTGCCACCGAACTTGAACTAAAAGATGAAATTGCCAGGGTTTATAAAAAGATCTACCATTTTGTACAACTAATGCAGTTTTTTGTAAAAAAGAAATANNNNCAAAAAATCTTTTGCCCCTACTTCCGTAACACGCCCTGCACCAACGTTGGTTTCAAAC
>JGI24023J19991_10002344_pt1 | contig 13879 bp, 13 predicted proteins | sample Cruoilmetagenom1_FD_19991 | JGI IMG/M metagenome (IMG submission 19991) | reverse complement strand
GCCATACCGTGTGTTAGTAAAGTACCGCTGGATACTATTGATATTGATTGTTGCCAGTATGGCAGTCTTTATTATTAAGGGTTCGTATGATTTGTCGATCAATGGACTGAGGCAGCTGAGCCCGGTCCCGGAAAATGTTTATACAAAAGACCGGGAATTAAGGCGACAATTGGGTGTTTCTGATAATAATCGTTTTTTGCTGGTCGTTGGAAATAGTACAGAAGAGGTGCTGCAACTCACTGAAAAACTGACGCAGGAACTGTCAGCGGACATGCTGGCAAATTCGTCTCAGCAGGTATTTGCTGCCAGCCAGATACTGCCGAGTCAGGCGACTCAAACAAGACGTCAACAGGAGCTGCCGGATGATCCTCGTCTACATGAAAGTTTGATATCCGTTTTGCAGGGTTTACCATTCAGGAAAACTGCATTCGATGGTTTTCTTGCGCAAGTTTCAGCGAGTCGTCAGCTACCGATCCTTGATTATGCATCGTTCAGGCAGCTGACAGGTGATGGCCTGTTGGGTTTGCAAATGGGCTTTCTGTTACAGGAAAAAGATAAGCAATGGTATTCCCTGGTCAAGATGAGCAACATGGAGAATAACCAGGCTCTACTGCAATGGTTGCAGGACAGGCAATATAAGAACGTATATTACCTGGATGTGGGGGAGACGGTTGACACCCTGGTCAAGGGCTTTATGTATGATGTCATTGAAAAAAGCATCTATGGTCTGGCCTTGATTGTTATTGTCCTTCTGCTGGCACTGAGGTCAATCACGCGCATGCTTGCAGTTATATTGCCCGTTGTATCAGCGATTGTTTTTACCCTGGTGTTATTGATGCTCTCAGGTGCAAGCCTAAGCTTGTTCCACCTGGTTTCGATGCTGTTGGTGCTTGGGATAGGAATAGACTACGGGTTATTCATGACCCGACCGGAGGCGGACGATGAGAAAAGTGATACGTTGCATTCTTTGTTGGTCTGCGTTCTTTCAACAACGATGGTGTTCATGATTATCAGTTTTTCTGATATCCTTGTATTGCATGCTGTTGGTAGTACGGTGGCCATTGGCGTGTTAGCCAGTTTTGTATTCTCGGTGTTTTTTTCGTTGTCAGCCTATAGAAAGTCATTATTATCATGATGAAAGATACTCCCCTGTTTATTACCTCCTGTACCCTGACCAATGCGCTCGGGCGCGGGCTTGACGCTTCGCGTGACAAGCTTGAGTCGGCACAATCGGGTTTGCGTAAAAGTGACCTGTGCGGTATTACCCTGGATACCTGGGTGGGTGAAGTTGAAGGCTTGTCTGCGCATCAAATCGAGTCTCTATGGCAACAATATGATTGCCGCAATAACCGTTTGGCCGACCTCGCGCTGCAGCAGGATGGTTTCAGTGACCAGGTCAGAAAAGCCGCTGATAAATATGGTGCGACCAGGATCGGGGTCTTCCTGGGTACCAGTACATCAGGGATAGAAGAGACTGAAATAGCCTATGCACAGCTCGCGCCTGATGATGAATGTATGCCTGACTCCTATCGTTATCAATATACCCAGAATGTTTTTTCTGTTGCCGACTTTGTGCGTAATAAACTGGCCTTGAGAGGGCCTGCATTAGTGATTTCTACGGCCTGCTCTTCCAGCGCAAAGGTATTTGCCAGCGCCTATCGCTATATGGCGAGCGGTCTTATTGATGCCGCGGTGGTGGGTGGTGTAGACAGCCTTTGTCAAACCACCCTGTATGGTTTTAATTCTCTCGAACTGGTTTCCTCAAATCAGTGCAGGCCATGGGACAACAACAGGAGTGGTATCAATATTGGCGAAGCCGCCGGCTTTGCCTTATTGGAGTGGGGACTGCCGACAGACACGGGTATCGTTCTCAAATCCTATGGTGAGAGCAGTGATGCCTATCATATGTCAACACCGCATCCCGAAGGACATGGTGCGGCCACGGCCATGCAAAATGCCCTGCAAGCGGCAGACATGAGTGCGAGTGACATAGACTACATCAACCTGCATGGAACAGGGACGCGCAGTAACGATTTGTCCGAAGACAGGGCTGTGATCTCGGTCTTTGGTGATCAAGTGCCTTGCAGTTCCACCAAGGCCTGGACGGGACATACGTTGGGAGCGGCAGGGATCACGGAGGTCCTGTTTTCCTGCATTGCGATAGATAATAATTTTATGCCTGAATGTCTTAATTACAATGAAAAAGATCCCGCTTTGGCAGCTAATGTCCTGAGGCAACGCATAGACCGCCCCTTNGCAAATGTGATGACAAACTCTTTCGGATTTGGCGGCACGAATTGTTGTTTAATTCTTGGTAAGCAAGCATGAGTAANGTCTATATACAAGGGGTCAGCGTACTTGGTCCAGGCTTGCCGGACTGGAATCAGAGCCAAGCGGTGNTGAATGGCTCAGAGGAGTGTGAAGTCCAGCCCTTGCAGTTATCGGCGGTGTCCTCCTTGCCTGCCAATGAGAGACGACGGGCAAGTCGTATAAGCAAGATGGCGATTCGCGTGGCAGAGGAGGCCATGGCGCATAGTGCTATGGCATCGATGGATCAGGCCACCGTATTTGCCAGTTCATGCGGTGATCTGGATATCGTCGATAAAATATGTTCTGCATTAACAATGGAGGACAAGCCGGTTTCTCCTATTCAATTTCATAATTCTGTACACAATGCCCAGGCAGGTTACTGGGCGATCGCTAATCAGGTGCATCAGGCATCTAGCAGTATCTCTGCCTATACTGGAAGCTTTTCAGCAGGTCTGTTGGAAGCCGCTACGTATATCAATATTGAACAGGTTCCTGTGTTACTGATCGCTTATGATCGACCGGCTCCAGGGGTCTTGTTTTCATCGGCGCCCAGTCGTTATGAATTTGCCGTAGCGATGTTATTGGTTCCGAAACCGCATAAAGGATCTATTGCCTGCCTACAGATAGATCTTTGTGCTGCAGGGCAAAATGAACATTCGAAATGTCATTCATCTGTACTGGACGAGGTGCGCCTGGGTAACCCGGCAGCGCGCGCCTTGCCTATACTGGAAAGTCTGGCAAGAAAAGATTCAACAGAGATTGTTCTTCCCTATTTAAGTTATCTTGATGTTGTTGTCAGTATCAATGAATATGATCAGTAAGAACGAGTTATGCCGTTTGATTCCCCATTCTGGCGCGATGTGTCTGCTGGATGAGGTGGAATACTGGGATGACAGCAAGATCATTTGTCGCAGTAAAACGCATTTGCAAGACGATAATCCATTGCGAAAAGCGGATCAGCTTTCGATAGTCCATGGCATCGAATATGGTGCACAGGCCATGGCCGTTCATGGCGGCTTACTCGCACGTCAGTCATCACTGCCCGTGTTGCCTGCTTACCTGGCGTCATTGAAGCACGTCAGGTTTTTCGGGCAACCCATGCTGTCGTGTGATGACAACAGGGAGCTGGTCGTCGAAGCGGAAAAAATCTATGCCAGTGAAGGCAGTCTGGTCTATACGTTTTGTGTTAAATGCGAAGAAATACAGTTAGTGTCAGGAGAGGCGATGGTGATACAACCAGGAGAAGGTGTATGAAAAGGGCGCTGGTGACAGGCGGGAGTGGTGATATCGGTTCCGCCATTTGTAAAAAACTGGCAGCGACGGGAGTCTTTGTTTATGTGCATGCCAATCGCAATATTGACAAGGCACAGCAAATTGTCGATGAGATCAATAATGCGGGAGGTCATGCCAGCGCTATCGCATTCGATGTAAGCCAGGCGAAACAGTGTGCGATGCAGTTGCAACAATTATCAGAGGACGGGCCGATACAGATCCTGGTTAATAATGCCGGGATACATGATGATGCCATTATGGCGGGCATGAATGAAGAACAATGGAAGCGGGTTGTCGATATTAACCTGAATGGTTTTTTTAATGTCACGCAACCCTTGTTGATGCCTATGATGCAGACCCGCTGGGGGCGTGTTGTTAATATATCTTCTGTTGCAGGAGTGATGGGTAATCGTGGTCAGGCAAATTATGCGGCGGCGAAGGCCGGTTTGATTGGTGCGGCAAAATCTCTGGCGCAGGAAATGGCCTCCCGTAATATAACCGTGAATGTAGTTGCTCCCGGCATTATCGAAAGCGATATGACGGCAGAGATTTTTGATAAGGAAACCATAAAATCCCTTGTGCCAATGAGAAGAGCGGGGCAACCTGACGAGGTGGCTTCTGTGGTGAGTTTTTTGGCCTCGGATGATGCGTCCTATGTGTCCGGACAGGTGATAGGCGTCAATGGAGCCATGGCCTGACAGGCGGGTATTTATACTTCGTCAATATTCGAAATCCGTTTCAGTATCGATTGGCTATGCGTGATCCTGGCAAAATACTTGGCAGTTAAATACCAGTGTAGAAAAAACGATTCCTTTAATAGCCGATAAATATTGGCCACAGACCATACGAATTTATCTTCTGCTGCACAAAGATCATGCTGTATAGAAAACCCTTCGGCAATGGTGTGACTGCGCGCCAGGTGATAGCGATTGGTGATCAATACAATACCCACTTCCTGATGTTTCAATGTCTTGTAGGCATGTCTGAAATTTTCCAGGGTATGTCTGGATGTTTGTTCAATCTTAATTTGTTCTGCCGGGACTCCCTGACTGACAAGCCAGTCTTTTCCTGCCTGGGATTCGGATGTAGACGAAATGTTGGTATGCCCTCCCAGTATGATGATCTCCCTGTCCGGGTTTTCCTCTAATAATGTTAATGTGCGTCTGAGTCTCGAAAGGTAATCCAGGCTAATGCTGTTTTGTTGTAAGCGCTTGCCCAGTACCACCAATGTGCTATTTGATGCTTGTAGAGTGTAATTTTTGCGGGCAAAAACAGCTGCATGCCAAAACAGCGCCACCAGAGTCAGTCCACCGCTCAGGATAATCAGTAAAAAGGAAAGAAGTAAAACACCGAAACCGGCACCGCCAATCCTTCTTAGTTTGCTATTTTTAATGATCGGTTTTACCAGGTAGTTATAAAGTCCTTGCGGGTACATGCCCTTTATCAATAATTTCCAGGCCACCATGCGTGTGATCAAGCCAATGTCACGTACTGAGCGAAAGTAGCTGGGACGTGCATTGCTGTTGTAAATAGCCTCTATCGGAATGCTCATGGATTGATATCCCTTGCGGGACGCATCGATCAGTACCTCACTTTCAAATACGAAGCTGTCTTTTTTGTTGGCAGTCAGATCCATTTTTTTTATCAGGGACGCGGGATACAGACGATAGCCGGATTGACTGTCATCTATCGCATAACCTGAGGCCCAGGATATCCAGAAGTTGGCGGTTTTATTGGCGTAATAACGTGCTGCCGGAAAAGCCTTTTTATCAGAAAGACGGGCGCCAATAATGATCTTTTCCGGGTGTTTTTCCGCGCACTCGATAAAGCGTGAAATATCTTCAGGCTTATGTTGCCCGTCAGCATCCAGGGTAATGACGGGTAGTAAGTCTGCTCTCAGGGCGGCATCCATACCTTTGAGAAGTGAAGCTGCCTTGCCAAGATTGGTGTTATTCCTGATCAGTGTGATGGGAAGATCCTGCAAAAGCTCGGTAGTGTTATCCGTCGAGCCGTCATCGACAACAATGACATGACTGGCATAGCGTAAAGTGGAAGATACAATTTCGCGAATCGTTCTGGATTCATTAAAAGCAGGAATGACAACGCAAAATTGTTTCATATCGATCAATATTAATAATGTTAGGCAATTGCAGGTGCTAAGCAGTTATGCTGGGCATTATGTCACAAGATTTGGGTATACAGAAATAATCGAAAATGATATAAATCCAGTTACTTGTTCAGGTTTTTTAAAATAAGCAAATAAATGCAAGGAGAGGATCAAGATGAAATCGTTTAATTTTGTACTATTGGCTGTTTTGTTGCCGATGGTTATATTCTTTACAGGTTGCCGGAATGAAAACATTCGAAACATCGAAAATGAACCTGTTATAGTGACTTCAAAAGGCATCAGTCTGGAAAAAACGACCAAGGCTATTCAGCAAGCAGGTATTTCCAGGGGCTGGAGCATGCGTTTGGTCAAACCTGGACATATCGAAGCTACACTGAACTTGCGTAAGCATATGGCCAAGGTAGATATTAACTATACAACCAAGTCATATAGCATTACCTATAAAGACAGTGCAGAGCTCGGTTATGACGGTACACAAATTCATAAGAACTATAATTCCTGGGTGAATAACCTGGATATCAGCATCAAGCAAAAGCTGGGGCTACTCTAAATCTTTAGGGGATGAGGGTGCGATATCCCTCATGCTACTATCTATAATCGATACCCCCGGACTGACTGACTTTTTTAGCCATTTCTGTTTCGGGGGTTCCATTTATTGAATCATTCAACGCATAAACCCCCAGCCATCTTCCTGATGGGTCCTACCGCATCTGGAAAAACAGATCTGGCTGTGAACCTGGTACGTGAGTTCCCTTGCGAGATTATCAGTGTCGATTCTGCCCTGGTATATCGTGGTATGGATATTGGTACTGCGAAACCGGATAAGCGTATTCTTGCGCAGGCACCACATCGCCTTATCGATATCATCGATCCTTCCGAGGCGTATTCAGCAGCCGATTTCCGCCAGGATGCATTGCGAGAGATGGCCGCCATAACCTCTGCCGGTAAGGTTCCACTTTTGGTGGGTGGTACGATGCTTTATTACCGTTCCTTGTTAAGAGGTTTGTCCAATTTGCCATCCGCTGACGAGGCTGTCCGGCGGCAAATCGAACAGCAGGCACTGGAGCAGGGATGGGATGCCATGCATCGTCGACTGCAAACGATCGATCCACAGTCAGCAATCAGGATTCATCCAAATGATCCGCAACGTATCCAGCGCGCACTCGAGGTCTATGAATTGACAGGAATGAGTTTGAGTGAGCACTTTCAGCGACAAGTACCCCAGGATTTTAATTATCAGGTCATGCAATTCGCTGTCTCGCCAGCAGACCGATCCGTGCTCCATGAAAGGATTGAACAACGTTTTTATAAAATGTTGGAACTGGGATTTATTTCCGAGGTCGAAGCTTTGTATGCGCGGGAGGATCTTCATCCGGACTTGCCGTCCATGCGTTCGGTTGGTTATCGACAGGTCTTGAAATACTTGATGGGTGACTATACATACATTGATATGACTGAAAAAGGGATCGTGGCTACACGTCAATTGGCCAAAAGGCAGTTAACCTGGTTACGCTCTGAAAAGTCGGTCGAGATTTTTGACTCGCTTGATAAATTGTTGTTTGATAAAGTAAAAAAACGGGTAAGTCATCTAATCAAGCAATAACCGAGGCAGGGTCGAATGTGCTATAATCAATGGTTATTAACAACACTCGCATGGTGGTGAATTTTTTAACGTGTTGTTTTTTATAAACTTACCCTGGACTTTTAGCAGGGTATGTATAAATAAATTTAATTGAGCCAATAATAAAATTAGGAGGCCGTTTATGGCTAAGGGGCAATCATTACAAGAACCATTTTTAAATGCTTTACGGAAGGAAAAAATACCAGTCTCTATATTCCTAGTGAATGGCATCAAACTGCAGGGTCAGATTGAATCGTTTGATCAGTTTGTCGTCCTGCTAAAAAACTCGGTCAGCCAGATGGTCTATAAACATGCCATTTCCACGGTCGTGCCTGCACGCAATGTCAAGATGGCCAGTGTTGATGAAAGTACAACAGATAGCGGTAATGCCTGAATTATCAAGGCTAGGCCTCTCAGGGGGTGAATTTGTTTGATCGTCCCCAGGTTGGTGAAAGTGCCATACTTGTACATATTGATTTACATGCAGAGGGTCAGAGGGAGCAGTTGCAGGAGTTTGAGGAATTATCGGCTTCTGCTGGTGCGACCGTTGTAGCAATACTGGAAGGCAGTCGTAATACCCCTGATCCCCGTTACTTTATTGGTAGCGGCAAGGTTGAAGAATTACGTGGTCTGGTCGAGAGTTTACAAGCTGATCTGGTATTGTTTAATCATACCCTGTCTCCCTCGCAAGAGCGTAATCTTGAAGCACAACTCAAATGCCGGGTCCTGGATAGAACGGGCCTGATACTAGATATNTTTGCTCAACGTGCACGGTCATTCGAAGGNAAGTTGCAGGTCGAGCTGGCCCAGTTAAAGCACTTGTCGACGCGTTTGGTAAGAGGTTGGACTCACCTTGAGCGGCAGAAAGGGGGCATTGGTCTCCGTGGGCCAGGTGAGACGCAACTCGAGACAGACCGACGTCTGATCGGTGACAGAATGAAGCAGCTCAAACAGCGTTTGAAGAAATATGCTGAGCAGCGAAATCTAGGTAGTCGGGCACGTCGTCGTGCGATGGTGCCGGCAGTCTCGCTGGTAGGTTATACCAACGCAGGCAAATCTACCTTGTTTAACAACTTGACGGGTTCTACTGTTTACGCCGCGGATCAATTATTCGCGACCCTGGACCCGACATTACGGCGACTGGATATACAAGGGGTCGGTCATGTTGTGCTGGCTGATACGGTTGGTTTTATCCGTCATTTACCTCATGACCTGGTGGAGGCATTTCGCTCTACGCTCGAGGAAACGACAGAAGCTGATGTCCTGTTACACATCATTGATGCCAGTGATCCCGAACGGAATGCCTATATCGAGCAGGTCAATCTTGTACTGGCGCAGATTGGTGCTGATGAGATTCCGCAAATCAAGGTTTATAACAAAATTGATCTGACGGATACCGATGCCAGGATTGACCGGGATGAACAGGGTATGCCTGTCAGGGTCTGGGTATCTGCGCAGACGGGTGCCGGTATGGATCTGTTGAAAGAAGCGCTGTCTGACTTTTTGTTGCAGGATAAAGTTGAGGGGCAGCTTGTTTTACAGGCCGAACAAGGTCATATTCGGGCAGCCTTGTATAAAATTGGAGCTGTCACCCAGGAAAAAACTGATGGTGATGGTCAATGCATCCTTGATATCCTGCTTTCCAAGCAAGATTTTGCCAGATTACAGAAAAAATTCGCAGTTGAGCTGGCTTTTGAGCCGTCGGAGTTGCGAGATAACCCTGACGACCATACAATGTCAGCCTTAAATGTCTAATCAGAAATTAACAGTTTTTAAATACAAATACGGAGTCAACTATGGCCTGGAATGAACCCGGTGGGAATAAAGATCCCTGGGGTAACAAAAACAAACAGGATGGACCGCCCGATCTGGATGAGATCGTAAAGAAAATGCAGGCTAAATTCAGTGGCATCCTGGGTGGCAGGAAATCCGGTGGCGGTGGCTCAAGTTCTGGTGATAATAATGAGGGCTCTGTTATTTTTTTCCCGCTACTGATCGGTATTGCCCTGATTGTCTGGGCCTTGTCGGGTATTTATATTGTCGACCCGGCCGAGCGCGGAGTAGAGATGCGATTTGGTAAGTACACAGTGACCAAGGGACCAGGGCCGCATTGGCATTTTCCTTATCCCATAGAAACCGTTGAAAAAATAAACGTTGATGGTTTGCGTGAAGCGACTCATAAAGCGACGATGCTGACCAAGGATGAGAATTTACTGCAAATTGAACTGGCTGTGCAATATCAGGTGAGCAGTGCAGAAGAGTATTTGTTTAATGTCAGGGATCGTGAAAAAACCATGCACGAGGCCAGTGAAAGTGCACTCAGGGAAGTGGTTGGTTCGAAGAAGCTGGATGATATTTTCAGTGTCAGTGGCGGACGTGAAGTCCTGGTGCTGGAGACTGAAAAGAAAATTCAGGCTATCCTGGAACGCTATAATACCGGCTTTATCGTACGTAAGGTCAATATGAAAAGCGCCCAGCCTCCTCAGGAAGTTCAGAATGCTTTTGAAGATGCCATCAAGGCACGTGAGGACGAAGATCGCTACAAGAAGCAGGCAGAAGCCTATGAGCGCGATATTATTCCGAAGGCAGAAGGTGATGCGCAGCGTTTGAACGAGGAATCGGAAGCCTACAAACAACAAAAGATAGCGCAGGCCGAAGGTGAAACCAGTCGCTTCCTGCAAACATTGAGTGAATACAAAAAAGCACCTGAGATAACGCGTAAGCGTCTATATCTGGAGACAATGGAAGAAGTACTCTCCCGATCTACCAAGGTCATGGTGAAAGTCAGCAACGGTAATAACATTATGTATCTACCTCTGGATAAGATCATGCAAAACGCTCGCTCACAAGGTGCGAATGAATCGTCATCATTCATTCCTGAGCACAGTTCCATTGATAGTAAGAGAAACCTGGATAATAGACCTTCGGGTTCCACACCGGTAACAGGAAGGGAGGGGCGATAATGAGTAAAAATAATACAATAACGCTGTTCGTCCTTGGTTTTGTAGTGCTCGTGGTTTATCTGTCTACGTTTATTGTTGATCAGCGTGAACGCGCCATCATGAAACAGCTGGGGCAGATAGTAGAGAAGGAATATGAGCCCGGACTACATTTTAAAATCCCTTTCTACCAGAACGTGATTAAATTTGATCGCCGCATATTAACACTGGATTCCCGTCCTGAATTGATCCTGACGGGAGAAAAGAAGAACGTATTGGTTGATTATTATGTTAAATGGCGTATATCCAAGGTGGAAGACTATTTCCGTACCTTTGGTGGCCGCGAGTTCGATGCGATGTCACGAATGGCACAGACTGTTAAGGATGGACTGCAGGCAGAATTCGGTAACCGCACGATCAAAGAAGTGGTTTCCGGTGATCGCGAAGTGATCATGCGGAAGGTCGCATCAAGCGTTGATGAAAAGGTGGGTAAATTCGGTATAGAGATTATCGATGTTCGTATCAAGCAGATTGAGTTGCCCGCGAACGTGCGTGAGTCCGTTTTCCAACGTATGCGTGTTGAACGTGAACGCATCGCAAAAGAGCATCGCGCCATGGGTGAAAAGGAGTCGCTTATTATCCGTGCAAAAGCCGATCGCATGAGGACAGAATTACTAGCCACAGCGATGCGAAACGCCGAGATAGTGCGTGGTGCGGGTGATGCCCAGTCGACAGAAATTTATGCAAAGGCCTTTAGTCAGGATCCTCAGTTTTATGAGTTTTATCGCAGTCTCGAGGCCTATCGTCGAACCTTTAATACCAAGCAGGACGTGTTTGTTATGGAGCCGGACTCCGAGTTCTTCAAGTATTTCGGTAATACAACCGGTTTGAAATAAACAATAGACAATGCCAGGTAACGCCGGACTTTATGTCCGGCTTTTTTTTCAAGGTTGTCAGTATGAATGAGTTATTGTCGGCACTGGCCCTGGTTATGGTCATCGAAGGTATACTTCCCTTTCTTAGCCCTCGCAGTATGCGCCAGTATATGCTGCAAATGTCGCAATTGGATGATAAAACCCTACGCATTACCGGTCTGGTGGCAATGATAGCCGGCCTTGTTTTGTTATATGTCGTCAGATAACTGAGCTTGATACTGACAGATATCGGCTATGGCGTCATGACGTGTACATTACCAGCTTGTGCTATCGATGCCCCACCATATCCACGTGTGTAAAATACTGGGTGGTATGCCAGAAAGCCAATCTTCACGGTCCAGGTCTTTGCTCTTGATATTCTGATGTAATACCACTCAACATTGATGGCCTGCTTGCGTTTTCACAATAGCAATGGATCGAGTGGGTGGTAGTATAACTTCATGTTTATAAAGTATATTTTCGCATTATGCCTGCCCTGTATATTACGACTGGTTTCCGTTGTGTTACGGGGGTAGAATATGCACGTTTGTGCCCGTTGAAAAAAGTCAGTGAGATAATAAGGTTAAATAATGACAGCTGAAGATACTAGCAAAGTCACCCGATGGATGTTGCCCGAGGGCATAGAAGAGGTGTTGCCGGCAAAAGCGGATATTGTCGAGCAACTTCGACGCCGTCTGCTGGATTACTTTTCCCGTTGTGGTTATGAGCAGATCATGACGCCTTTTATAGAATACCTGGACGCATTGTTGGCAGGTGCCGGAAAAGAGCTGGGTGATCAGGTGTTCAAGATAACCGATAGCTTGAGTGGACAGCAGGTGGGCATACGTGCGGACATGACCTTGCAGGCTGCCCGTATCGATGCGCATCAAATCAAAAAAGATATCCCGGTCAGGCTTTGTTATCTGGGAACAGTTCTGCGCACCTTCAGTGATGGTTTTGCTGGTTCACGTGCGCCGCTCCAGGTGGGCGCCGAGTTGTACGGTCACAAGGGCATAGAAAGCGATTTTGAAATACTGGAGTTGATGTTGGATATGCTGGCAGAGACCGGCATCAAGGATGTCCATATCGATCTTGGGCATGTCGGTATTTTTCGTAGCCTGGCTTCTCAGGCAGGTCTTGATGACCAGCACGAACAACAATTATTTGAGGCCTTGCAGCGTAAAGCGATTCCTGAAATCCATGATATTCTGCAAGGGCTGAAACTGGATAAAGTGATCAGCGATTGCCTGACTGCATTGGCGGATTTAAACGGCGGTATCGAAGTACTGGATCGTGCCGATAAAGTCTTTGCCTCTGCAGGCGCCGAAGTGAAGGCCGCACTGGACGAGATGAAGCAAATCTCAATACTCATCGGCAAGTACATGCCGGATTTACCCGTCCATTATGACCTGGCTGAACTCCGTGGCTATGCTTACCAGACGGGTATGGTGTTTGCTGCCTTTATTCCTGGTTACGGACAGGAAATAGCCAGGGGTGGGCGCTACGATGATATTGGTAGTATCTTTGGACGTGCGCGTCCCGCTACCGGTTTTAGCGCAGATCTTAAAACACTCATTCAGCTGTCATCGGATTTGCCTGCTGCTACCCGTCGTGCCGTCTTTGCTCCTGCTCTAGATGATGATGCTTTGCGTGAAACCATAAAAGACTTGCGTCAACAAGGTGAGCGTGTGATTGCAGCACTACCTGGTCAACAGGCAACAGCGGCCGAGATGGGTTGTGACCGTTTACTGAGTAAGAACAACAAGGGTCGTTGGGAAATCGTTCCAGTATAAATACGTGACAATGGCTATTCGAATTTTTTATAAAATATAATATAGGGTTGAATCATGGGTAAAAACGTCGTAGTTATAGGCACCCACTGGGGAGATGAGGGCAAGGGTAAGGTCGTTGACCTGCTGACTGATCGCGCCTCTGCGGTAGTGCGTTTTCAGGGTGGTCATAATGCCGGGCATACATTGGTTATTGATGGCAAAAAGACGGTTTTACACCTGATACCTTCCGGTATTTTACGCGACAATGTTTTATGTATGATTGGCAATGGTGTTGTCCTGTCACCCGACGCCCTGTTCAAGGAACTGGATGAACTGGAAGCGAGTGGTGTACCTGCCTCGGGTCGACTCAAGATCAGTGAAGCTTGTCCTTTGATCCTGCCATACCATATTGCACTCGATCAGGCGCGTGAAATTGCGCGTGGAAAGAAAGCCATTGGTACAACAGGTCGAGGTATCGGTCCGGCTTATGAAGATAAAGTCTCACGTCGTGGTATTCGTCTGGGCGATCTATTTAATGTGGAGCATTTCGCCGAGAAGCTCAAGGAAGTCATGGAGTATCATAACTTTTCCCTTGAGCATTATTTTAAACAAGACACAGTGGACTATCAGAGTGTCCTGGATAGTACGCTTGCCATGCGTGACCGACTATTGGCCCTGGTGGGAGATGTTCCTGAATTATTATACCAGACACGCGAACGTGGTGAGAGCATCATGTACGAGGGTGCCCAGGGAACCTTGCTGGATATAGACCAGGGAACCTATCCTTATGTCACCTCTTCCAATACCACATCGGGTGGGGCAGCTTGTGGTAGTGGCAGTGGGCCGATGGATATTGATTATATCCTGGGTATCACCAAGGCCTATACTACCCGTGTGGGTAGTGGTCCATTTCCAACGGAACT
>JGI24023J19991_10002341_pt1 | contig 13882 bp, 13 predicted proteins | sample Cruoilmetagenom1_FD_19991 | JGI IMG/M metagenome (IMG submission 19991) | reverse complement strand
ATTAGTATGATGAATGGTGTAACATATCCTTTTGAAAGTGGTATTATTTCAATTGATCCTAGATTACCTGCAATTTATGCAAAATTAACAGGATTTAATCCCGACAATCCAGCTCCTGAAGCTGAGCCTTGGAGAGCCCCTTTAAATGGCGGTGATGGTGAATCGTCTGACGGAGGAACTGTTAATACTTACTATAAAACTGGCGGATTTCACACAGGAGAGCAGTCTCCATTAATTCTAGTTACTTATGCAGAAGCTATGTTTATTAAAGCTGAAGCTGCTTTTTTAGCAAATGGTGGTACAACAACTAGTGTTGGTTCAACGGTAGAAGCATATCAAGCATATATGGCAGGTATTACAGCTAATATGGCTAAAATAGGTGTAGATGGATCAGATTATATGGCAGATGCAGTTGTTAATGTTGGTGAAGGTGGATTAATGTTAAATCATATCATGAAAGAAAAATACATTGCCAACATACATAACACAGAAACCTTTAATGACATGCGTCGATATAACTTTTCTTCAGAGGTGTTCAAGGGCTTAGCTTTAAGATTAGAAGAAGATTCTGATAGTGAATTTGAAGGAGAATGGTTTAGAAGAGCAATTTATCCTTTGTCTGAGGCAGATGCAAATCCTAATATTGAATATAGTGAGAGTAGTTCAATTACAAGTATTTGGTTATTTCAGTAAATTTTTAATATCAAAAAACCTCAGCCCAAAATTCTTGGAGTTGAGGTTTTTTTGTACTTATTTTTGGCGTTGGTTACTCCTCAAAATATCGAATCTCAGTGGTAAGTTCTGAAAACTGTCTAAACATTTCCATAACACCACAATAGCGATCAACTGATAATTTAACCGATTTTTCTATTTTATCCTTTTTTAAATCAGAGCCGTGAAAGTTGAATATCACTTTTACTTTGTCATAATATTTAGGATGTTCATCTGTAAGGTTTGCCTCAACATCTATTGTGAATTTATCAACTTCTGCACGCATTTTTTTTAATAATGAAACTACATCCATACCTGTACATCCGGCAAGAGAAGTAAGCATTAATTCTTTTGGACGAAGTCCGTTACCATGCCCACCTACATTACTCGCTCCATCTAAATTTAGATTGCCACCTTCATTGGTAGACTCAAATTCCATATCCCCTTTCCAACTTGTTTTTACTTTATTTATCATAATTCATTACTTTCTTTTATTAAATTTTTCTTTTCTTTGTTAAGGACCTGAATAAGTGTTTTCAAATCACTCTCTATATGATTGGCAGTAATTACGATTCTGCTCATCAATTTTTTATAGGTAGGATATTTAAAATTTGTAATCACAACTCCTTCCTTAAATAATTCTTCATAAATAGCATCATCTTCACAATAAATAACAGGATAATTTTTATGAAATTTAATGTTTTTATTTGATTTTAATTGTGCAGACAAATATCCTAAATTATGTTGTAATCTTAGCTGTTGCTCTTTATAAATTGATTGAGTATTGATATAGGTTTCTAGATAAGCAGGATTCGCTGCTGAAGAAGACACAAAAATAGATTCCTCTTTTAATACATTGATAAATTCATTGTCTGCTGCAATAATTCCTCCTGATAATCCTAAGGCTTTTCCTAATGAAGAAATCATTATTTTTCGTTGAATGCTCTTATATTGTAAACTGTTAAAAACACCTTTACCTTGTTTACCAATAACTCCTAAACTATGCGATTCATCAATAATCAGCGTGATTTTTTTATGAGAAGGTATGTGCTCTAAAAATTCAAAAGAAGTGGGTTGAACTTCTAATCCTAAAATAGCATCTGCAGTAATTACAATTTCTTCTTTGATGTCATCTAATAGCCTTGGGTGTAACTTATCATTCACAATTAAAGGTAGGCTATGTTTAGCTAAAATAGCTGGATGCGTTTTAGGATAATGAAAAAAAATTTGATTTTGAGTAGCTAAAAAATCGATTACTAATTTTCCTGCCAATGTACCTGATGAAACCGTCAAAGAAGCTTCTGCACCAATTTGTTTTGCAAAAAAATCTTCAAATTGATTATAAACTGATAATTTGATGTTTGAACTACGTGAACTACCGTAAAATGTGCCCCATTTTTTAATGGATTGAAATAAAACCTGTTGAAACTCAGTGTGTGTAGCCAATCCTAAATAGGCAGTACCACCAAAATAAAGGTATTCTCTATTCTCAATGGTTATTGTTCTGTCTGGAAAGTTATTTACAAGCATAGATAATTAAATTCTAGCCCTATCCTTTGAAGAAGGTTCGGTGAGAATTACACCCGTACCATTCAATTCACTATACGATACTACACCATCATTAATAATGACACCTGTTGCAATATCGTTTGAAAGTAATAATGCCCCATCCATATCTACATAATCTAGTAAAGGGAGTAACTGTGCAATAGCAGAAATACCAACGGTTGATTCTGTCATACAACCTACCATCGTTTTCATACCCAATTCTCTAGCCTGAACCAGCATCCGTCTTGCAGAAGTTAATCCGCCACATTTTACTAATTTTACATTTACACCATGAAAATAATTGTGGCATTTAGCAACATCAGCTTCAACTTGACAACTTTCATCAGCAATAATTGGTAATGCAGATTTTAAATATACTTCTTTTTGTCCGTCCCAATCTTCTGCTTTTAATGGTTGTTCAAGAAATTCAACACCCAACTTTTTAAGAACAATCGAATTTTTTATTGTTTCATCAACCGTCCATCCGCAATTGGCATCAATTCTAAAAACAGCATCAGTATGTTTTCGTAACTCTTCTATAATTTTAATATCCTCTTTTGTACCTAATTTTATTTTATACAAAGGCCAAGGTTTTTCCTTTAATTTGTCTACCATTTTATCAATGGTATCAATACCAATGGTGTAATCCGTTATCGGATTATTTTCTATGCTATATCCCCAATATTGATATAACTTCATGCCCTTTTTACGAGCATATAAGTCGTTAAAGGCCAAATCTAACGCACATAAGGCAAACATATTATTTTTAAGATCAGCGTACATTACTTTCCAAAAATCTTCGGGATTTAAATGCTTATTCTCTTTAATTTTCGATGCAATGGCTGTTAAATCTGCAATCATTTTTTCTATAGTTGCTCCGTAATACGGATTTGAAGTTGCCTCTCCATAACCAGATAAATTGCCATCTTTTAATTCGACCACTAAAGAAGGTTGCATGTCTCTTGCCTCTCTAGAAATTCTAAATGTATGTTCTAGTTTTAATTCGTAGGGTCTTAGTATGAGTTGCATAAAATTGTTTTAAAATAGAAGAATAAATGTACAAATAAAAACCACAAAACAAATTCCAAATCTCAAGTTTTTATTTTGTAATTTGGCGTATATTTTTATCAAAACTTACACCTTAAAATATGCCTTTAGTAACACCACTTTCACCAGATCATAATCTGGAAACCAAAAAACTTGCAGAATTTTTTAATGAAACCTTGGGTTTTTGTCCAAATTCAGTACTCACAATGCAACGTAGACCAGCCATCAGTAAAGCATTTATCAACTTGAATAAAGCAGTAATGGCAAATGAAGGTCGTGTTACTTCGGCTTTAAAGCGGATGATTGCTTGGGTAAGTAGTAATTCAGCAGGTTGTAGGTATTGTCAAGCACATGCTATTAGAGCTGCAGAACGTTATGGAGCAGAACAAGAGCAATTAGATAATATTTGGGAATATAGAACGCATCCTGCTTTTAATGAAGCTGAACGTGCTGCTCTTGATTTTTCACTGGCAGCTTCTCAAATTCCGAATAATGTTGATGAAACTATTAAAAAACGTTTGTATGAGCATTGGAGTGAAGGTGAGATAGTTGAAATACTTGGCGTAATTTCCCTTTTCGGATACTTAAATAGATGGAACGATTCTATGGGGACTTCCATTGAAGGTGGTGCCATTGAAAGTGGAAAACAATATTTAGGAAAACACGGTTGGGAGAAAGGGAAGCACGTATAATCAAATAATAGAAATCACTTTCTTTTGCAACTCAGGTAGCACATCTTTTTCAAACCAAGGATTTTTGGTTAACCAAAATCGATTTCTTGGTGAAGGATGTGGCAGCACAAAATAATTTGGCAGATATTCTTGATAATTATTAACCGTTTCTGTCAACGTTTTTTTTGCATCTTTTTTTAAATAATATTTTTGGGCATACATACCAATCAAAACAATCAATTCAACTTTTGGCATTTTCTTTAATAATTCTTCATGCCATAATGGTGCACATTCTGGTCTTGGTGGCAGGTCACCAGATTTTCCTTTGCCTGGATAACAAAACCCCATAGGTACAATGGCAAATTTTGTGACATCATAAAAATTTGTATCAGAAACATGTAACCATTTCCGCAATTGTTTACCACTGGCATCGTCCCAAGGAATTCCTGTTTGGTGGACTTTAGTTCCAGGAGCCTGACCAATAATTACAATTTTAGATGCAGGATGTGCAGAAACAACAGGTCGTGGACCTAAGGCTAAATTATTTTTGCATACCTCACATTTTCTAATATTTGTAAGTAGTGTTTCCATTTACTTTTTCTTATAAAACTTATACCAACCTAAGTTTGCATAATATTATATTAGTTAATTAATACAATAACCCAAATAAATAAAGTGGAATGATATTGAGGCTACCCACCTCCATATCATCTCTTACCACAAAGCTTTTTTTTACAGCTTTTATTTGCTTACTGGATTTCCCTTTACCTCCAATTTCAAAAGTATATTTTCTATCAACCAAAAAATCACCTTTATCTGCCAAATGTATTTCATAAAGATGCTTCATTTGATTAGCAAAAAAGGTCTCACGCAATGTGCCTTCATTTGCATTCAGTTTCCCTAAAGCAAAAATCAAATTGGTATTATTTAAATATAATTTTTGAGGTTTTGTCAATGCTCCAATTCCTTTTGTAGGTTTGAATAATTCCATTACCAAGTCTGCTCTATTGAGGAGTTTTATTGCATTGAGTAAAAACCCTCGAGATATTCCTAAACGTTCACTCAATTTTGAAATGTTGGGTGTAAACGGAACACTCTGGGCAATAGCAACCAATAATTTTCTAATTTTATAACTATCCTCATACGTCATGTTTTCAACAGCATTTAAATCAACTTCTAAAATAAGGTTGATAGTTTGAGCTAACTTTTGAATGTAACTCTCCGTATTTTCCATAAAATAGGGATAAGCACCATAATTCAAATAATTTTTAAACTCTTTTATTGGAGTAGGCAAATCCTTTTTTACCAGCTTTGCAATCTCTTTATGATTTTTCAATAAATCATCTAAATTAACTTGTTGAAGTTCTATTCCTTTTTCAAAAAGAATAAATTCTCGAAATGACAACTCTTTTAAATGATAAGTTATTGCCCTTCTACTTAAATCTGATTCTCCTTTATAAATTTCAAGCATTGAAGATGAAGTAAATACCGTCTTCAACTTTGGAAACTGATCATAAATTAGCTTTAATTCTCTGGACCATTGTGGATATTTATGTACTTCATCTAAAAAAAGATGTGTGCCTCCTTTTAATACAAATTCTGCTGCTAAATCTACTAATCTATTTTCTAAAAAGTACAAATTATCTAAAGAAGCATATAAGGGTTCTACTTCTTTGGGTAACTTAAATTTGATGTACTGAAGCAATAGTGTTGTCTTTCCAGAGCCTCTAGCACCTTTAATACCTATCAATCTATTTGACCAATCTATTTGAGACAGTAAATAACGCTCTTTTCCAGATAAATTTTCTAAAAATTGTTCTTGTAAAGCAAGTAATTGTTCCATAATGTTTTTATTAACGAACAAAAATAATAAAAATTGTTTATGTATGAAAACAATTTATTAAAAAAATGTTCTTAATAAACAACAATAAATAATTAAATTTTAATAATTATGGGTTTCCTTTGGTAAAAGAGAAACTTGAATAATGTTTTTTACTGCCTACTGCTACTGAATACTGCCAACTATTTTTTCCCTTCCACAACCACCACAAACTCCCCTTTAGGTGTTTTATTTTCAAAATGTGCTAAAACCTCAGCTACCGTACCACGAATTGTTTCTTCATAGAGTTTTGTTAATTCTCTTGATACTGAAACTTGACGTTCTTCTCCAAAATATTCAACAAATTGTGTTAGTGTCTTTATTAATTTATGAGGAGATTCATAAAAAATCATAGTTCTTTCTTCTACTGAAAGTAGCTTTAAACGAGTTTGTCTCCCCTTTTTTACAGGTAAAAACCCTTCAAATACAAATTTATCATTTGGGAGTCCGCTATTGACCAATGCAGGTACAAAGGCAGTAGCACCGGGTAAACATTCAACATCAATATCATTTTGTATACAAACTCTGGTCAATAAAAATCCAGGATCAGAAATAGCTGGTGTACCTGCATCAGAAATCAAGGCAATTGTTTCACCTGATTTTAATCGTTCTACAATTCTATTCACCATTTTATGTTCATTGTGCATATGATGACTGTGCATTTGTGTAGTAATTTCATAATGCTTTAAAAGTTTACCTGAGGTACGAGTATCTTCCGCTAAGATCAAATCAACCTCTTGTAATATTTTAACTGCACGAAAGGTCATATCATCTAAATTTCCTATAGGTGTCGGAACAATATATAGTTTACTCATGCAGGCAAAGATATCAAAAAGAGTTGCAATGTGAGAATTGCTAAGTTTTAATTACTTCTGCAGACCAAACACCTAACTTAATTAATATGATGTTTAAAAAAATTTGAATTGTTGCTTTTTTATGTTTTTCATCAACATTGGTTTTAACTCAAAATTTTTTCTGTTTACTCTTTAAACCTGTGAAATAAGAAACTAAAAGTAATCCCATAGAAATGGTTGGAAAAGGATCAAACTCACCAATCATAACATGAGCAAAAAAAGCCAATAGAAAATTGAAGAAAAAACCAGCATAAGCCAATGCTACTAAAAACTTATTTTTATTGTATAAAATTGTTATTGAACCTACAATTTTAGCAACAGCTAAAGGGTAAATAAGATAAATAGGATATCCATAACTCACAAAATAAGCCACCAATCTATCATAAAAAATAAAGTACAAGATTCCCGTTAGTATCAATAGGCTAAAAAGAGTAATTGTAACTATTTGATGAATCTTTTTTTGTTTCAACTCTAACTATTTTTTATTAAGGTGCAGGATTAGGTATCAAAGCATGAATTGTATTAATTTCATCTAGTATTTCTTGAGATAGATCAATATTTATACTGCCAATATTTTCTTTCAACTGATTTAGTTTTGTAGCACCTATAATATTACTAGTTACAAATGGCAATTGATTTACAAAAGCTAAGGATAACTGTGCTAGTGTTAGTCCGTATTTTTGAGCTAAAGCAGCATATTTTTTTACTGCTTTTACAGATTGCTCTGAAGTGTATCTTCGACAAAAATCTGGGTATAAACCTACTCTAGAATCTTTAGGAGATCCTGTTAAGTATTTATCAGTCAACACCCCAAAAGCTAATGGAGAATACACTAACAAACCAATATTCTCTCGTAAAGAAATTTCAGAAAGCCCAGCTTCATAACTTCTATGCAATAAAGAATATGAATTTTGAAGAGTTAGCATTCTAGGTAAATTTTTGGTTTTTGACTCCTCTAAATACCGCATGGTTCCCCAAGGGGATTCATTAGATAAGCCAATATATCTTATTTTTCCTTCTTTTATAAAATCCTGTAAAGATTCTAAGATTTCTGCAAAATTGTCTTGCCATTGTGTTGCTGTTTGATAAGGAAAATCACGTACCCCAAAACAATTTACAGGACGTTCTGGCCAATGCAATTGGTATAAATCTATATAATCAGTTTGTAAACGTTTTAAACTTCCATGTATAGCCTCAGTAATTGCTTCTTTTGAAAAACCTGTACTTCTAATATGAGCCGTATAAGGTCCAGATCCAGCAATTTTACTTGCCAATACAATTTTATCTCTGTTTCCTGTTTTTTTGAACCAATTGCCCAATATTTTTTCGGTAGAGCCACAAGTTTCTGCCCTTGCAGGTACTGCATACATTTCTGCGGTATCTATAAAATTAACACCTTGTTCTAAGGCATAATCTAACTGTTGATGTCCGTCAACTTCGGTGTTTTGCTCACCAAAAGTCATCGTTCCTAAACAAATTTTACTAACTTTAATATTGGTGTGTGGTAATGTGGTGTATTTCATAGTATAGTATCTTTCGTCTTTTGATGATTTGAGTTAGGTTAGAGATTTCTCATCGTTCGTTCTATTCTCAGTCAAAATGACAAGGTCTCTCAAATAGAACAAACTCGCTTCTTCAGCCACAACTCCTAGTTTAGAATTGCCTCAATGCCTGGTAAGGTTTTTCCTTCCAACATTTCAAGCATTGCACCGCCACCTGTAGAGACATAACTTACTTTATCTGCAAAGCCAAATTGTTTTACCGCAGCTACAGAATCACCTCCACCAACGAGTGAAAATGCTCCATTTGCAGTTGCATCAGCAATAGCATAGCCTAATTCTTTGGTGCCTTTGGCAAAAGTTGGCATCTCAAAAACTCCAATAGGGCCATTCCATAAAATAGTTTTAGATGCTGCTATAACAAATGAAAAGCCAACATTGGTTTTTGGTCCTGCATCTAGACCTTGCCAGCCATCAGGAATATTGTATATATCACATACTTGAGTATTTGCATCTTCACTAAAATCATCTGCAGCAATCACATCAATTGGCAAATGTATACGTGTGTTTTTAGATTTTGCAAGATTTAAAATCTCTTGAGCAATATCTAATTTATCATTTTCAACAATCGAATCACCTATTTTACCTCCTTTTACTTTGATAAATGTATAAGCCATACCACCACCAATAATAATATTATCTACTTTGTCAATTATATTTTTTATAACATCAATTTTTGAAGAAACTTTAGCACCTCCAATAATGGCTGTTACAGGTTTTTGACTATTATTTAAAACAGCATTCAAACTTTCTATTTCTTTGGCTAATAGCAAACCAAAGCATTTCTTATCAGTAAAAAATTGTGCAACTATAGTTGTAGATGCATGTGCTCTATGTGCCGTACCAAATGCATCATTTACATAAATATCACCTAGTTTAGACAATTGCTCTGCAAAAGCTAAATCACCCAATTTTTCTTCATTGTGAAAACGTAAATTCTCTAATAATAAAATTTCACCTGCTTCTAATTCAGTGACTGCTTTTTCAACTTCTTCACCAACACAATCAGTAACAAATTTTACTTGAACCCCAATTACATCACTAACGGCATCAACAATATGAGATAGAGAAAACTCAGGAGTTACTCCTTTTGGGCGACCTAAATGTGACATTAAAACACAACTACCACCATCTTCTAAAACTTTTAATATCGTTGGTTTTGCAGCCTCTATTCTTGTGGTGTCTGTTACCTTAAAATTTTCATCTATAGGCACATTAAAATCTACTCTTATTAAAGCTTTTTTATTTTCAAAATTAAAATCGTTAATCGTTTTCATAAAATATTTTTTAAGATTACGAAGATAAAAATTATACTACTTCTAATCTAGCTTTATTTGTTTTTTTACCACAATAGCATCATTAATAATAAAAGGAGTAGGCATCATGGTTGCTGTTCTAGGTTCAATATTAAAATGCATACTTTCTAATAAATCATATGAAGTCTCATAAATAAAAAATTCAGGATCAATAGCATCATCAATTGTCATTTCAATGTCTACTATTTCATTTTCTAATGCCAAATAATAACTCAACACCGTTTTACCAGAATTTTTTAATGCAATAACATGTTTTTCGTCATTTGATTTCTTGAACGCTTGTCCGTTTACTTTAAAAGATTCTATTAAAATGGGGTTTTTTGAAATCAATTCTATTCTATTAGATATTCGTTGAGGTTTAATTTTAAAATGCAAATGTCTTTTATTTGCTATTGAAGTGTCTTTTACTATTTCTAATATAGGTTGTATAATCGTTTTTACATCTGTCTTTTTATGCCATTGAATGTTAGTGCCATATTTACTATACGTTGTTAGATTGTCATAAGAACCCTGTGTTGGTTTGTCGCCTAAAAATTGTTTTGTAAATTCATCTATATGTTTATCATAGCTTGCCCAATATGCTTCATTTTTATCAGCATCTAACACATACATCATACTATTAGGTTGCATTTTATTTATAGAATAAGTAGATTTAAAAGATGCTGAAATAAAAATTAGCAAAGCCAAAACCATAAATAACCTTCCTAGACTTTTATGGTTTTTGTAATGTGAAAAAACAGGAATTAACATTCCGAAAAGNAGCACAATTAGTATACAACTAACCACCAACATTTTTAAACCTAAACCNACTGGTAACATTTGTATTAATGGAGCAAATATGATTACTATCGGAANTGATAAAATAGTCAAAATCAAGGATAAATTCTCTTTTTTAGAGAATAATAATAGTGCTAATGCTACTACACCATAAAGTAATGTGATAATAAAATAACCTGCTCCTTTTAAATAAATTGCAATGGCAATATTGATGATTAACCAAATAAAGATTGGAGCAACCATTAAATTTAGGGTATCACCTTTATTGAAGTATTTTTTATACATTAAAAAACAAATACCCAATGTTAAAGCAGAAAAAGCTGCAATATACCAATGACCATTGTAAGTAAAACCATGTAAAATGTCTTGATATTGAGGATGAATTTTAAGTACTAATTTCCATCCATAAACAGCAATTAAACCCACAACAATTAAAGAGAGAAATAGAGGTATAAAACCTTTAAATACATTTTTTATTTTTAGTTTTTTTTGGATAAATCCATAAATTAACAATCCTATAAATAGAAGGACTAGTATGATTAACATAGGTGTTATCCATGAAAAAGGATAATAAACCATACCTATATACGGCAAATTAAAATAAACATAATCTGTATCAGCTTTTAAACTAGACAAATCTGCATCAGCAAAATAACTTAGCAAGGGCATGAGGTAGGTAGCTTGATGTTCAAGCGTATTTTTGTCTAATCTTTCATAACTATCTTGTGCAGTATGATAGTCAAAATGATCATCAATAAAAGCAAAATTATAACCTTCAATATCACCATCTTCTCTAAAAACTGTCAAATCAGTATCATTAGGCAACATTTTATAAATACTATACATTAATGAACTTGCTAATGGATATGTTGGATTAGCTTCAACAAAATTCTCAATCAATTTTTTATTACCACCATTGGTTTCTAGCAACATATAGCTTGGTCCGCCACTACCTCTAGCTTCAAAATTTAATACCAATGCAACATCTTTTGCCCAAGGATGATGGTTTACAAAAGCATTTGCTCCTAAAAGTCCAATTTCTTCAGCATCAGAAATTAAAATGATAATATCATTTTTAGGTTGTCTATTTTTTGCCAAGAAAGCACGTAAACTTTCTAAAATAGTTACGACTCCACTACCTGCATCACTAGCTCCTAAAGATGAATGTACAGCCGAATCGTAATGAGTTAAAAGCAATAGAGCTTTTTCAGAGTTTGCCCCTTTAATTTTAGCTATAATATTTTTTGTAGTTGTACCAGCACGAAATTTTTTACTCAAAGTAACTTGTTGTTGAACTTCTGTTGTTAAACCTAACTCATGCAGTTGATCGACAATATATTCACGTACTTTTGTATGCTCACTAGTACCAATATAATGTGGTTTTTTTGTAATTTCTTTTAGATGAAGTAACGCTCTTTCTGTAGAAAATTCAGTCAATGGTGTTGTGGCATCACTTATTTTTTTAGGCATTAAAGTTGAGAAACTAAGATATATTGTAGCAACAATAATTAAAAAAGAAATAACTGAATTGTAATTTTTAAAAAGCATGATTTTTTAAGTTGATTTGTTATAAACAAACTTAATAATTTTATTTTAAGTAATTTATCATTATATTTATCGAAACCAAAATAGTAAAACTATGGCAATTAAAAGTTTTCAAGGTCGTAGAACACCACTTAAAAAAGAAGAGTTAAAACCAGCTTTAGTGTCTGATTATATGACCAAAAAGTTAATTACATTTAAACCAAATCAGTCTGTTTCTGAAGTCATGGAGGCTTTAATAAAGAATAAAATTTCTGGTGGCCCTGTTGTAAATGAAAAAAATGAATTGTTAGGTATTATCTCTGAAGGAGATTGTATCAAACAAATTTCTGATAGTAAGTATTATAATTTACCCATAAATAATGCAACAGTTGAAAGTCATATGGTTAAAAATGTTGAAACTATTGATGGAAACCTAAATATATTTGATGCAGCTAAGCAATTTATTGACTCTAAACGTAGACGCTTTCCTATTGTTGAAAAAGGCAAATTAATAGGTCAAATAAGTCAAAAAGATATTTTAATTGCTGCCTTAGAACAAAAAGGACAAAACTGGAAATAAAAAAGCCCACTATCCTGAAGTATCGGGAGTAGGCTTTTTCTCTAAAAACTATCAACTTAAACTAAACTTTTGTCTTTTAATTCCTAAATCTTGGGGAGAAAGGAGATTAATTTTAACGGTATAAATTTCTTTTATTTGATTAGAAATCTATGGGATTGTTTTTTATCTGAAAATTTTTAATTTCTTTAAATAGTCAGATAGAATACCTTAATTAAATTTTCTTTTTCATATTAAATTTGAAATTGGTATTTCATAGCAATTTTCTCGTTTTCGTATGAAGCATTGTTTGTAACGTTGCTTCAAATATTAAACAATTATCTTTTAATTATTCCCCCTAAAAAATGAAAAATAATTTATGTTTTTATATAACTATCTTAGTTTTAGAGTAATAAATTACAAGTAGTATTCAAAGAAAAATTAATGTGTATTAGTGGCAATAATTTAGAAATTTTAACATAACTTTTTAACTACAAAAAAGCCCACCAGATAGTGGACTTTTTTCTCTAAAAACTATCAACTTAAACTAAATTTTTGTCTTTTAATTCCTAAATCTTGGGGAGAAAGGAGATTAATTTTAACGGTATAAATTTCTTTTATTTGATTAGAAATTTACGGGTTGTTTTTTATCTGAAATTTTTTAATTTCTTTAAATGGTCAGATAGAATACCTTAATTAAATTTTCTTTTTCATATTAAATTTGAAATTGGTATTTCATAGCAATTCCCTCGTTTTCGACTGAAACTTAATTTATAACTTAGCTTCGTTTATTAAACAATTATATTTCAATAATTCCCCCTAAAAAATTATAATAATTTTTTAAAAAATTGATATTCAGAATTTTAAAATTTAAATTGCTTTTGGTTTATTGTAGTAAAAATAAAATGAATTATTAATCTTTTTGAATCAAAAGATAAAAATCGTTTTCTAAAACTAAGTAACCTTGGTCATATACATAATAGTATGTATTTCCTGTTTTAGTAGTATAAATTGATGTAAAAAAATTGAAATCAAAATTATGATTTAATAATTTTACCCTTGTCACTTTGGTTTTGCCACTTTTATTTAAGTCGCATAAGGTTTTATAATTTTTTCTAAGTCGATTGTTAGTGTTTCTTATTAAATTTTTACTGTCCCGGTTAATTTTATTGTTAAATGCATTCCTACAATAATCTGAGCAGAACTTTTTATCTTCTCTACCAATAATTTTTTCACCACATTCTGGACATAGTTTTTGCATACTTATTGTGCTTGAATTTTATAAGAACCATCAATAAATTTTAACATTTGTTTTGAGTTAGTAAAAGTTTCAGTCTCTATACAATCTTTAGATGTTAATTTTGTTTGTAGAACATCAACATTGATGTCAAAATAATTATTTGTTTTGTTTTTTGATAAAATTAAGGTTTTATTCTCAGA
>JGI24023J19991_10002340_pt1 | contig 13886 bp, 13 predicted proteins | sample Cruoilmetagenom1_FD_19991 | JGI IMG/M metagenome (IMG submission 19991) | reverse complement strand
TATTTCCTGATGGAAGAAATAATTTTGACCGTTTCGGGCATTTTTTTGTAGGTGTATTTGCCTACCCCTTGGCAGAATTTACGTATCGGAAAAAGTATATCACCACCGTGTTCACTGCTATATTATTTGGTGTTTTTGCCCTTGGTTTTTGGGGTGCATTATACGAAGCTATTGAAATGGTCTATGCCATCAAAGAAGGTGGAGATGCCGGTGCCGCATTTTTGGGTTCACAAGGTGATATTTGGGATGCCCAAAAAGATATGTTGTTAGATATTTTAGGAGCAATAGCGGTATCTGTCATATTCTTCTTTGTGTGGCGAAATAAAGATGTTGATTGAACAATTATGATACACTTATATGACTTCACTTTCTACAATCTTCGTGGTTGGATCAGCAAATTGCCGATTGAATAGTATGAGTTCGTAAAATATGTTGATTTACATAACGTTATCGTTATAGTCGCAATAAACTTATATTTAATACATCTGACTTATGAAAAAAAATGGAGTACAATTCTTCTTTTTCTTTTTAGTAACACTTGCTTTTTATGCACAACAAAGTGAAACGAATATACCAATTACGGTAAAAATGACCGGTGTTTTTGAAGATACTTATAAAAAGACCGCACTTGCTTTTTCTACCAAAGACAATGAGGGAGGGGTCTTTATTGGTCGTCGTTACAAAAAAGGATACTATATAGAACATTTTGATAAAAATGTACAACTGGTTAAAAAATACGAATTTGAAATTGACAAGCGGCATGGAAAAATTGATAATGCCTTTTTAAGTGGTGATCATTTATGCTTAATTGAATCATTATTTAATAAGAAAGATAAAAAGATAGAATACTTCATAAATAAAACACCAAAAGACTCCTTTATCTTTCAACGCAATTTGTTATTTTCAATACCCCTTGATGCTATTAAAAAAACAGTTTCTTTTTTCGGCATGGCAGGAATTAATAATATGGATGCCGATGCAAACGGTAATTTTAAGATATCTAAAAATCAAAAATATATCGTTTTTACGATTGATATAAAGGATAAGGATTTTGAAACACATCGCATTTTTGTTTTTAATAACGCATTGGAAAAAATGTATGAGACGGAATTTAAGAGAGGTATTAAAGACAAAAATTTCAAGCTGGAAAATATTGATATAGATGAAAAAGATGGTACCGTTTATCTATTAGGAAAAGTATATGCTAAAGAACATAAAAAGAAAAAAGAGGGCGGTAAATATCAATTCGAACTGTATAAAATTAATGGGAACACTACAAAATCATTAGTTTTTGATTCCAGTGAAAGGTATGTAGGCTCATTGACAACACTAATGAATAAGGATAAATTATTTTGTATTGGATTTTATTCCGAAAAAAATGACAAGCGTTATAAAGGAGTAGCATATTTTGAAATAGACCACGAAAATATGTCATTGCTCAATAAGATGTATTCACCTTTTACCAAGCAATTCATACTAGACAAATATGGAAAGGAAAAAGAAAAGGAACTCAAAAACATCTCCTTTAGAAGTGCCCATATCACCGAAAATAATGAATGTATAGTAAACGCCGAAGAATATTTTGTCAGGGCACATCAGTTACAGAATCAACAAGGAAGCTCCTTTAATTATACCTATCATTTTAGAGATATAGTGAGCGTAAAATTAGATAGTAATGGTGCATTAATTTGGGCTAGAAACATCAACAAAAAACAAGCAGACAATTACAATTCTCCATATCTATCGTATACTTCTGTATATCATGATAATAAGAGTTATTTTTTTATAAATGGTTCTGATAAGATCAAAATGATATCAAATGATAGGTTACAATTTAAAGGAACCAATTCGAAAAAATCAGATTTTTATGTGATTACACTGGATAGTAATGGAAGCTTTGATTATAAAAAGATCTTAGATGATAAAGATTCTGAAGTATCTTTTGCTGCGGGAAACGGAATATTGAATAATGACCAGGCCGACATTATTTTTCAAGGACAAAGAGGTAATAAGAAACAAATTATGAAAGTTTCATTTTAAGCAAAACAAAAAGAGGAAGTTAAAAACTTCCTCTTTTTGTTTATACCATTTTATGTCTTAAATCGTATTTAAGGTCTAGCAACTTCATAAAGGCCACCTTTAATTTTTTTGTAAAAAATACCATTTGACTTATAATATTTTTTACCACCCATTGTTACAATTTTACCATTTTTTGGTAAAAAAGAAACTCTTGCACCTTTAGGTGCTTGCCGTAAGACTAGTTTGTTTTTAAATTTAGTATGCCAGATACCATCGATGACATAGTATTTTATGCCATCATGAGAAACCTCTCTAACCTTTTTTTCTGAATTATTAATAGTTGCTTTTTCAGCGCTATCTTTTTTTTCAGCACTAGCAATCTGTGCATTAACACTTGTAAAAGAAGCAAAAGCTATTAATAATAAAGCAATTAATTTCAATTTATTCATAACTCAATTTTTTGCAAATCTAATTCAATAACGCTATTTATCGGAAATTCTTGTGTATATATTTAATTTCTTCTTAATGAATTCGCTTTACGTTTGTCTCTTAATTGTTTTAATAGTTCTTTATTGAAGTTTTGTTCGGCCCAGAATAGTTTTATAATCTTTTTCGACGATATAATTCCTTTCAAATTATTTTGAAGTTTCTTTTTCTCTGTCGCAACATTAAAATCGATAGCAATAAACTCTTGCAGAACCGCATCGGCCTCAATATCAGAAAGCGTATCAACCCCACCTGATAAACGTATTTTCCGAGCCAGTTGTTGACCTTTGACAGCCCTGACCTGGTGAATTTTTTTATCATATGCATTATAAATTGGCCAAAACTTTTCAGCTTCATCGGGAGTTAATTCCAGGGCATTGGAAATAAATGCTGTTTTTAAAGCTTTAATTTTATTCATATCAGTATTTTGTGCAACAACTGTAAAGGTTGTTAACAGAAGTAATAATATGCCAAATACTAGTTTTTTCATTCGTTTATTAATTTTCTATGAGCAAGCTTTCAATATCTGTGCCATCTAAATATTCTAATAATTCATTTTCATCTTCTGAGAAAAGCACTGAATTTTCTAATTCTATATCCTTATATACATCGGCAATTTCATAGGTATCTAATGCTATCAAATCATTTTCAATCCATTGTTCTATCTCAGCAGAAGCTACTGTATCAAAACCAACTGTTTTAGAATTGTATTTTACAACTACAAATAACAATAATGATGCCGCTGCGGCAAAAGGTATAATTCTTTTTAAAATAACTGATTTGAAGTCAATTACTTTGGTTGGTCTATTAGCGTCATCAAGTCTTGCCGTAATAGTATCTTCTACAGTTTGTAAATAATCTTTTGGAATTGAAAATCCGGTTTGTTTAGAGCTCTTTTCTCCTTGTATCTTTTTCAGAACATTGTCTTCTAAATCGCTAAAATATGAATCAGGAGCAGAAAAACCTTCTTTTTCTGGGAATTCTTCTGTTGAAAGTTTTGTAAATACAGCATCTTCCACAGTATCAAAATATCCCTTAGGAACTTTGAAACCAGGTTTTGTTGTTTTTATATGCTGTAATTTATCTTTTTTCACTTGTTTTTACATTATGCCTATTTGACTTTAAAACAGGTTAAAGGTTTAATGTTATTCTCTTAAAAAATTCTCAATTTTTTTTACTGCATGATGATACGAGGCTTTCAATGCTCCTACCGATGTATCTAATACTTCAGATATATCCTGGTATTTCATATCATCAAAATATTTCATATTAAAAACCAACTGTTGTTTTTGAGGTAAAATTGCTATGGCCTTTTGTAATTTCAGTTGCATTTCATCACCATCGAAATGCACATCAGCTTCTAGATTTTCAACTAACTTATTGTGCATTTCACTAATATCAATATTACTTTGTTTTGCCCTTTTATTAATAAAAGTAATAGACTCATTGGTAGCTATTCTATACATCCATGAATACAATTTGCTTTCTGCCTTAAAGTTATCAATATTTCGGTAAACTTTTATGAAAGTATTTTGTAAAACATCATCAGCATCATCATGAGAAATTACGATTTTGCGTATATGCCAATACAAACGCTCTTTGTATTGAGACATCAGGACCCTAAATGCTTGCTCTTGGGTAAGCGGATTCTTAAGTTGTGCTATTAGCGTAATTTCGGCTATCAATAGACGTAATTTTCCTTTAGACTACTAACGTAACAAAAGGTTTAATATTGGTTATTGATTTAGAAGTTATTGACTTGTATTTTTTTTAATTCTTACAGCTAAATTCTAAATTTAGAACCGCATACTGAATTTAGCGTTTAAGACCCTTCTTGACAAAAAATTTGGAACGGCTACCGATGCTTTTGAAGAAACATCCCTGACCCAGGTATTCGTGATTGAATTCTGCACATCGAACATATTAAAAAGTTCTATACCAACAGAAAATTCTTTAAATTTTTGGAGCCATTGGCTATTTGGTTTTTTCTTGCCATCTACAAATACATATGAAATACCAATGTCCGACCTAAAATAATCTTTTAATCTGTTTTGAAAGATATAAGGATCTGCAAATGATGGTGAGCCACCCGGAACTCCGGTTTGATAAACCATATTTAAATACATTTTTAGATTCGGATTACTAGGTACATAATCTTGAAATAAAACTGCCAATTTTAAACGTTGGTCAGTAGGACGCGATATATACCCCCTGTCATCAATATTCTCCTTTGTACTTAAAAAACCAAAACTAAAATAAGATTCTGTTCCCTCGACAAATTCACCATTTAAACGTGCATCAAATCCTGTGGCAAAAGCTTTTGCATTATTCTTTGCCCGATAGCGAATCTGGACATTATCTACTGTAAATGGATTTACATCTGTCAACGATTTATAATAAGCTTCAGTAACCAATTTAAAAGGCCTGCCCCATAATTTAAAACTATAATCATTACCCAGAACAAAATGAATGGAACGCTGTGCTTTTACCTCGGGATGCACGATTCCTAATGAATCGCGTAATTCCCTATAAAAGGGAGGTTGATAATAATATCCGCCTGAAATTCTAAACAACATATCTTTTTCCCAATTTGGTTTGATAGCTAATTGTGCACGTGGACTTATAACAGTATGACTGTCAGAAATTAAACCATCACCTCTTACTTTCCAATTTTGTGTTCTTAAACCTAAATTATACCATAATTGATGTTCATTTACAAAGGATGTTTTACTCCATTGTGCGAACCCTAATATTCTATTGATCTGTATTGAATTAGTAGCTCTGGTACTGGTAAACGGTACTATAGGACCTGTGAAAGGCTCATAGGGCTCGTCATTTCTTGGCAAAAGGTGAGGAGGCCTTAATGAAAATCCGGCTGAATCAATTACCTCCCATTCAATAATTCTATCTTTGATATCTTCCAATTGATATTTTGCCCCGAATTCAAAAACATGTCCATCTTTTGTTAAGGTTGCTTTTGCCTGAATATTTGAAATTAAAGCATCCAAATCATTACGTGCATGGTCTAATTGCGAACCGATTGCCTGAGTAAATTGAATATCTCCGAAATTATCACTACCAAAATCTGCATTCACTTCTCCAATTCCGTAAAAAGCAAAAATATCAAAGTGTTCCTCTTCCTGGGTATTATATGATGTAGCGGTTAGGTTTAGATTTAAATTATCGTTTACTTGATAATTTCCTTTTAAAGCTCCGAATAGGGTAAGGTATTGGTCATCTTCTTTTCCTTGATAGTTTACAATTAAAGCTTGAGTATTAGATATGGTACCAAAATTTGTTCTTCTACTTACAGGAATGTAATCATAATTATTCAGTGAAAAAGTTCCTAGAAAATCAAGATTAAATTTCTCGTTAAACTGGTAGGATATATATGTTTGTACATCCGTAAAATTAGGTTTAAAGTTTGCTTCAATATCTTTGCTATTGACAAATAAGCTATTATCCCTATAACGAACACCTAGTATTGTCGATAGCTTATTTTGTAATGAAATATTTTCGAGCGTAACACTTCCGCCTAATAAACTTGCTTCCAGGCTTAATCCGAATTGTTGCGGTTTTCTATAGGTAATATCCAGTACGGATGATAATTTATCTCCATATTTAGCTTGAAAACCCCCTGCCGAAAATTTCACGTTTTGAGTAAGGTTAGAATTTACAAAACTCAGTCCTTCTTGTTGACCCGAACGCACTAAAAAGGGCCTATACACCTCAATTCCGTTAACATACACCAAATTTTCATCATAGTTACCACCCCTGACATTATATTGTGTACTTAATTCATTGGTACCACTAACCCCTAAACCAATATTTTTTAAGGTATTTTCAATACCTGTATTGGCACCCGGTAATTTTTTTATTGTTTCTATTGGTACTTTGTCAACACCTGTGGCTTTGTCCTTATTGTTTTTAACAATAACTTCCGAAATTTCTTCTGTTCTGGTTAGTAACTTTGGAGAAAAAGAAAGGGTTCTCCCTTTGCGAACCCTGATACGTTTTGAATATGTTTTAAAGGTAACATGGCTAAAAGTAATTGTTATGAATTTTCCGGATGGTACTTCTAATACATATTCACCTTTGCTATTTGAAGCAGTACCTTTGTTGTTGTAAGTTATACTTACATTTTCGATTGGATTACCATTTTCATCTTTAACAATGCCTTTTACTGTTGCATTCTGCCCAAAAAGTGAACTTGTAAAAAAGCATAAAAAAACAATAACTGGAACAATCGCTTTCAAATAAATACGTTTAATTTTTTCTAAATTCGTCTTCCACCTTCAGCCAATAGACGCTACTCACTCTTTTTTGTAAAACGTTGCAATATACGTATTAGTATTATTAACATTATCAATCGCAGTTACTTTTAAAGTGTGTTTAGTACCTATCAGGCTTGTATCGTTAAAATCATAAGTTAGTAATCCTTTTTTTGCATCGAATTCCAGTAAGATCCATTTACCATCAATTTCACCTCTGTAAGATTTTACTCCCGAAAGATTATCGGAAACTCTAAATTTTAAATATCTATATTTTGTGAGTAATTGGTCATTTTTAAAATTGAGCGGAGTTATTTTTGGTTTAATTGTATCTAATGCTATCGTATAATCCCCTAAGGTTTTACTTAAGGTATACAACCTGTCTTCTTTGCGGCGGGTATTCGTATAGTATAGTTTGCCTTTGTAATTTTTACGGGCAATAAAAAGTTGAGTTCTATTTTCTTTAGGATAGTTGGAAATATCAAAAGTCAAGGTAAAATTTTTGTGTAGTGGAACGCTTTGGTCATGTAAGCTTACAATACTGTCTTTATAATCAAAATCAAAATATAAATTTTTATAAAAACTTAATTTCGGAAAAGCAACAGTGACATTATCCCGGGTAATTTTATTAAACTCATTTGCTCTAAAATAATGTGGAGTCCATTTAATTTTCTTTTTTACCAAAACACTATCTTTTTTTCCCTTAACCGGAATAATCAGTGATCGCGTATTACCTTTAAAGTCCTTTGCCGTTATTTTTACCGTATATGATAAACTGTCTTTAACTTGTAGGTATCCTTTATTTCTCAAATTTTTATAAATACTTAATTTGTTAGCAGGTTCGACGAAACATTTTTGAACACGTTGCCGTTTGCGATAAAACCTTTCATAATCAATAAAAGTATTTAAATACCGGGTTTCGCTAAAGGCATAGGTATCTACTATATGTTTATACACTTTTATACCGTTAACTGCCATTTCTAAACTAAAAATCCCATTATTATTTAAAGCACCGTCTTGTTTATCAACGACATTAATACCAAAGCCTATAGTACCATACGCCTCTATTCGATTTGTAGTTAAGGTACCATTTGTTTTTTTTATAATTCTTAATTCCAGCGGTTTGTTAGATTGGTTTACATGTGATGAATCTCCAAAAGAATATACCAGTCCGGCTCTGATTTCCGGAACTTTAGTATCCGGTATTTCTATACCGAATAGCATCGGATTGATAGGTTTTGAATTACCGTCTCGAATCTCAAAGTGCAAATGTGGGCCACCAGACCCTCCTGAATTCCCGCTATAAGCAACAACTTCGTCTTTTTCAACCAATAAGTCATTAGCTTCTGGAAATAAATGAATCGTAAAACTTTCTTTTTCATATTGATGTTTTTTCACATAGGCTTCAATTTTTGGGGCAAACTTTTTTAAATGCGCATAAACCGATGTATATCCATTAGGGTGTGTTATGTATAATGCCTTGCCATAACCCCAATGCGATATTTTAATACGCGAGACATAACCTTCGGCAGATGAATGCACATTTAAACCTTCACGTTGTTGCGTTTTTATATCTAAGCCTGAATGAAAATGATTACTGCGTAGTTCACCAAAAGTACCAGATAAAATTAAAGGTATCTTTAAGGGTTTTACAAAATGATCTTCTGGATATTGTGTTTGTGCAACCAATGTACTCAAACTAAAACAAAATAATAAAAATAATCTCCCCATAATTAGGGCTAAAATAATGATTAGAAATTGAATTTAAAAAATAAAGTGCAATTTATTATTTATCAAAAAACTATTGCGTAAACATATACTATTTTATAATAAATTAGTTAAGTTATTTGTTAGTTTTGAAGAAAAAATGGTAACCTTTTTCTTTCGTATTCTGATACGTCTGGAATAAGTTTGAAAAGAAGGATGGCGAAATGCAATTTTAGCCGCTTTATCAGAAGGGATTTCAATCGAATATTCTCCGTTTAAATCAGATATGACTTCTTTTTCTTTACAGGTAATGGTCACATTTTCAATGAGCTCCCCANTTTCATCTTTGACCACACCTTTTATTATTGAAGTTTGACCTGANACAATATTTGTTATAAAAAAAATAAATATANCGAATGTAATAATTGCTTTCATGTGTTTAAAAATTTTCACCTAAGCAAAACGCGTAAAAAAAATATGTTCGCTACATTGATAGGTAATTTTCGTGCTATAATAAGAGTAAAAACAGTATTTTAGTATGGTTTAGCATTCACGCGTTTTCACAAAAACACCTTATTGCATTCCAGTAGTTATCCTGATAAAATTGCTGGTAATATGCTATGTTCTTTTTTATTTTCTATAAGGAATATAATCCTCATGATACTTATAAAGAATGGTAGCCTTTGTTTTCGATCACATCTAGGCGTCATTTCAGAATAAGAGTATTCTTAAAGATAGTTAGAATGATTTGTATCCCCTAAAATAAAATAGTAATAATCAAGGCATTACAATCTCCGATCAATTTTATTACTAAAAACTGTTGTTTAGTTCTGGCAAGAACACTAAATTTGTTCATACAGTTTAGAATCTTTGTATTTAATGAGTAATGTTTTGGAAATAGTTGATTCTCTGCAAAGTAAGCTGAATAGGTTACTTTCAAAATATGAGTTATTACAAATAGAAAATCAACAATTGTTGGAAAAAAGCGAAAAACTTGTTCAGGAAGTTCAAGAGCAGCAAGAGTCTATAGATACTATTGAAAATAAGTATAATTCATTAAAAATTGCAAATGCAATTGTAGGCAGCAAAGAAGATAAACATTCAACAAAGCTTAAAATAAATACGTTAATACGTGAAATTGATAAATGCATTGCCCAATTAGATGAATAAACTCAATTAATGGAAGAGAAACTTAAAATAAAGGTTACCATTGGAGATAGAGTGTATCCATTAACTATAAAAAGCGAAGGTGAAGAAGAAGGTGTTCGAAAAGCGGTAAAAAAAATTAATGACCTTATCAAGAAATTTGAAGAAAACTATGAAGTTAGAGATAAGCAAGATGTTTTAGCCATGTGTGCATTACAGTTTGCATCATTACAAGAAGTCAAAAGTATTTACAATGAGCAAGATGGTGAAAAAATTGAAAATAAATTAAAACAAATGAGTGTATTGTTAGATACTCATTTATAACACGTTCTTTAAAATATAACAATTACTGCCTACATTAGTTATTTGTTTAATAAACTCAACATTATTTATTTGAAAAGGGTGAGTCTAAGTTAGTAAAGCGTGCCGTATTCCATCTTGATGGAATCTGCGGATACTTGATCAACTGGTTAGCCCTAAACTTGTCTTACAAGGAGTTTAAAAAACCACTGCTGATGTAGGCTTTTTTTTTTGAACCTAATATACTTTACTAGAAGTTCTAAGGAGGTTCTTAAACTTAAAATTAACACAATGGAAGGAATGATAATGCCTATAATATTGGGCACAGCAATAGGATCAATAATAGGCTTTGTAATAGCAAAGGTACTTGAAAAAAATAAAGCTTCACTCATTTTAAAAAGCGCCAAGAAACAAGCCTCAACAACATTAAGGGAAGCAAAAATAGATGCAGAAGCCTTAAAAAAAGATAAGATATTACAGGCTAAAGAAAAATTTATCGAATTAAAATCTGAGCATGAAAAAGTTATTCTTGGTCGTGATAAAAAAGTCTCTGAAGGTGAAAAACGTATTCGGGAAAAGGAATCTAAAGTTGCCCAGGAACTTGATAAGAATTCGAAATTAAATAAATCTCTTGAGGCTAAAATAGCAGATTATGATTATCGGCTTGATTTTTTAGAAAAGAAAAAGAAAGAATCAGAAAAAGTGCATAAAAAACATGTAGAACAACTTGAAGTAATTTCTGGTTTATCTGCTGAAGATGCTAAAAAAGAATTGGTTGAATCGTTAAAAGAGGAAGCCAAAACAGATGCTATGGGATTTATTCAGGATAAAATTGAAGAAGCTAAACTCACTGCGCAGCAAGAGGCAAAGAAAATTATATTAAGTACCATACAACGTATCGGTGTTGAACAGACAGTAGAGAATTGTGTTTCAGTTTTTAATTTGGAATCTGATGACGTTAAAGGTCGAATTATTGGTAGGGAAGGACGCAATATCAGGGCCCTGGAATCAGCTACAGGAGTTGAAATAATCGTTGACGACACACCCGAAGCTATTATCTTATCATGTTTTGATCCGGTACGAAGAGAAATAGCCAGGCTATCATTACACAAATTAGTAACTGATGGCAGAATACATCCGGCACGTATTGAAGAAATAGTTGCCAAGACTAAAAAAGAAATAGACCAAGAAATAATTGAAGTAGGTAAACGCACAGTAATTGACTTAGGCATTCATGGATTGCATCCTGAGTTGGTTAAAGTGGTGGGTAGAATGAAATTCCGTTCTTCATACGGTCAAAATTTATTGCAACACTCGCGTGAAGTAGCTAATTTATGTGCTTTAATGGCAGCTGAATTAGGTATTAATCCTAAAGTTGCTAAAAGGGCTGGACTCCTGCATGATATAGGCAAAGTACCTGATACTGAAAGTGAACTGCCGCACGCACTGTTAGGAATGGAATGGGCTCAGAAATACGGTGAAAAACCCGATGTTTGTAATGCTATTGGTGCACATCACGATGAGATTGAAATGAAGTCCTTATTTGCACCGATTGTTCAGGTTTGTGATGCTATTTCAGGTGCGAGGCCAGGTGCCAGGCGACAAGTATTGGATTCATATATACAACGCTTAAAAGATTTAGAAGATATCGCTTTTGGGTACACTGGTGTGCAAAAAGCTTATGCAATTCAGGCGGGTAGAGAATTGCGTGTTATTGTGGCAAGTGAAAAAGTGGACGACCTTAAAGCTTCAGAATTATCATTCAATATATCGCAAAAGATACAAAATGATATGACCTATCCGGGCCAGGTAAGAGTAACGGTAATACGTGAAACCAGGGCTGTTAATATTGCAAAATAATAATCAAATAATTTAATACAATGTTAAAACCTCCTCAAAATACTTTGGGGAGGTTTTTCACATAAAAATTACACTGTTCCAGATCGATTCTTTTTGGACTAGGTCAGAATGATCCTAGCTCCTGGGATGGTATTTTTCAACCACCTCCCTCAAAAATGTTTTGTCCAAATGCATATAAATTTCAGTGGTGGTAATACTTTCATGCCCCATCATTTGTTGAATTGAACGAAGATCAGCTCCATTTTCCAATAGATGTGTCGCAAAAGAATGCCGAAAAGTATGGGGGCTTACCTTTTTTTGAATGCCGGCCTTTTCAGCCAAGTCCTTAATGATCAAGAAAATCATATTCCGGGTCAATTGTTTTCCTCTGCGGTTTAAAAAAAGCGTGTCTTCAAATCCCTTTTGTACCTTGATATGATTCCGAATGTGGTTTCTGTAAATAACAATATATTTTTGAGTTTCCGAATTGATAGGTACAAAACGTTGTTTATCTCCTTTACCGATCACCCTGATAAAACCTTCCTCAAAAAATAGATCTGAGATCTGTAATGTGATCAATTCGGTTACACGTAATCCACAGCTGTAGAGGGTTTCTAAGATGGCCCGGTTACGCTCACCTTGCGGATGGCTCAAATCAATCGTACCAATTAAGGTGTCAATTTCTTTAATAGATAAAGTATCCGGTAACTTTCTACCGATTTTTGGAGTTTCTAGCAGCGTAGTAGGGTTATCCGTTCTGTAATTTTCAAATATTAAATAGTCAAAAAAACTACGTAATCCTGATATGATACGTGACTGACTTCTGGCATTTAAGGTATGTGAAATTTCATAAATGCATTGCTGGATGGTTTCATCACTTATCACAATTGGAGATTCAATTATTTCATTTTCTTCCAGAAATAAGATTAATTTTCGAATATCCCTACCATAATTTTCAACCGAATTCAGAGCCAATCCCCTCTCAATTTTAAGGTATAATGAATAATCTTTAAGTGCGTCTTCCCATTTCATAAGCGTAAAAATAAGCTAAAATTATTAGTTTCAAATTATAGAATAAAATAGGATATTTAAGTTATGAGGCCCTCATTTTCAAACTGATGAATATCATTGACTTACATTTATGTTATGTCGTAATTTTATTACAGCAGATAAAAGGGAATACATTTCAACTACTAATTAATTAAAACTAAACGCTATGAAAAAACTATTAATGATTACCGCAATTTTATTAGTTGGCTTCACAAATGTGAATGCCCAGGACAAAGTAGCATTCGGAATTAAAGGGGGAGTTAATCTATCGACCATCACGGGTGATGACGTAGAAAGTTTTGATTCCAGAACATGTTTTCACTTCGGTGTGCTAGCAGAAGTTCCATTTTCAGATGATTTTTCAATTCAACCTGAAATAGTATATTCTTGTCAAGGATCAAAATATAGTGAGGTAATTGATAATTCTATTGATGGACCTACTACTGTAATAACTAAAGCTATATCAGTTGATGGTACATTAAAGGTGGACTATTTAAATATTCCCATAATGGCAAAATATTATGTAGCTGAAAATTTTAGTTTAGAAGCTGGCCCACAAGTCGGATTTTTATTATCTGCCAAAAATGAGTATGATTACCCCGGAGAATCGGGGGAGGAAGATATTAAAGAGTACGTGAAAGGGATTGACTTTGGTGTAAACTTCGGCTTAGGATATAAATTAGAAGGTGGTTTAAATTTTGGCGCCCGCTATAATTTAGGCCTATCCGATAACAATGATGATCCTGATTTAGCAAATGCAACCTATAAAAACAGTGTATTCCAATTTTCAGTTGGATATTTCTTTTAATAAAATTTAGAATCTGAAAAGGAAGTAGAAATGCTTCCTTTTTTTTTGATTTTTTAATAGAAATGTATTAGTGGTAATGAGATTATTTACACAATCTTTTTCGGATGGAATCTTAAACTCTTTGATACTGATGAATATCATTGACTTACATTTATGTTATGTTGTAATTTTATTACAGCAGATAAAAGGGAATACATTTCAACTACTAATTAATTAAAACTAAACGCTATGAAAAAACTATTAATGATTACCGCAATTTT
>JGI24023J19991_10002339_pt1 | contig 13889 bp, 14 predicted proteins | sample Cruoilmetagenom1_FD_19991 | JGI IMG/M metagenome (IMG submission 19991) | reverse complement strand
CCACCTTTTCGGGCTGATCATTCGAAAGCCTCTTTTGATATCTCATCTGCTGCGCATGAAAAGAGATTTTAGGGCAGCTCTCGTATCTGCCCCCCAGGTGCAGCGATGTTTGGCGGGGATGCACATCGAAGCAAGTCGATAGTGGGCGATATTATCTGATTGTAGGGCCGGATTTCATAGCGGTAGTCCGGTTTAACCTACTGCGCTAAAATTTTTTTCTTATTGCTATTGACCTTGACTATAATAGCCGATTGAATTAAACAAGTGAGGTTAATCAATTGTGATAGCATGGGTCGTTTCAGACAATAAAATCAGGATGGATTTTGTGTAATTATGGGAAAATCGAGTGCAATTATAGAAGATCGAGCGAACAAAGTGGAGAAGTTGAGGGCAAACGGCGTCAACATTTATCCTGCGGGTTACCAGGTGGATATAACCGCAGGAGAAATCCTGCGGCGATTCGATGGTATGGATGAAAAGGAGCTGGAGCAGGAAACAAAAAGTTACTCTATGGCCGGTAGAATTGTTTCCAGACGGGATTTTGGAAAAGCGTCCTTTATTCACATCAAAGACCGAACCGGTCGAATTCAGGCATATGTCAGGAAAAACAAGATACAACCCGATCAATTCGATACATTCAAGCTGATGGATATCGGCGACTTCGTGGGGCTAAAGGGGTCGTTGTTTAGAACCAAAACCGGAGAATTAACCCTTGTGGCGGAGGATCTTACGCTGCTTTCCAAATCCATGAGACCCCTTCCCGAAAAATGGCATGGCTTAACCGATGTTGAAACCCGATACCGGCAGCGGTATGTGGACCTGATCATGAATGATCATGTGCGGGAAGTTTTTGTAACCCGGAGTCGGATTATCCAGGCCATTCGTGAGTTTTTCATCGAAAAAGACTTCCTGGAGGTGGAAACGCCCATGATGCAGCCCATTCCGGGCGGGGCTACTGCGAGGCCTTTNATAACCCATCACAATGCACTGGGGATGGATCTTTACATGAGAGTGGCCCCGGAGCTTTACCTGAAACGGCTGGTGGTGGGNGGCCTTGAAAGGGTGTTTGAAATCAACCGTAATTTTAGGAATGAGGGCCTTTCCATTAAGCACAATCCTGAGTTTACCATGATGGAATTCTATATGGCCTATGCCACTTACGAGGATTTGATGGGTTTGACAGAGGATGTTTTTGGTCACGTTCTTGAACAGGTGAGCGGTGGGCAGGTAATTGAATACCAGGGAAAGAGCATTGACTTTACGCCCCCATGGAAAAGGATTTCCCTTTTTGATGCCTTAAGAGAGACGGGAGATGTGGAAGAAACCGTTATTAATGACAGGGAACCGGCGGCAGCTCTGGCCCGGAGTCTTGGCATTGCCGTTCAGGACCGGGACGGGCACGGACAGATTCTGACCAGGCTTTTTGATCACCTGGTGGAACCCCATCTCCTCCAACCCACTTTTGTGATCGGTTATCCCACGGAGGTTTCACCCCTGTCCAGGCGTAATGATCAGGATCCTTCGTTGACCGATCGATTCGAACTGTTTATCGGGGGCCGGGAGATTGCCAACGCGTTTACGGAATTAAATGATCCCGTGGATCAGAAAGGCAGGTTCGAAAGCCAGGTGGCGCTCAGGGATGCCGGAGACAAGGAGGCATTGTTCATGGATGAGGATTACGTCACCGCCCTTGAATACGGTATGCCGCCGACGGCGGGGGAAGGAATCGGCATTGATCGGCTGGTGATGCTGCTCACCGATTCGCCCTCCATTCGGGATGTTATCCTGTTTCCCCAGATGCGACCGAAGGCATAGGCCGTTTCGCTCATGTACGAGTTATTCTTAGGTCTTCGATACCTGAAAGCCAAGCGGAAACAACGCTTTATTTCCGTTATTACCATTATTTCCGTGCTGGGCGTGATGGTGGGCGTCATGGCGTTGGTGGTGGTGCTTTCCGTGATGAATGGTTTCAGATCGGATCTCATGAGCAAAATATTGGGTGTGAATTCCCATGTCCTGGTGTTGAATCTCAGCGGGACCTTCAACGGTTACCAACAGGTTGCCGAAAAGGTGAAAAAATGGACGGGGTGGTGGCCATAACCCCTTTCGTCTACACCCAGGTCATGCTCAATAATTCAGGAAGGGTTTCCGGCGCCGTATTGCGGGGGGTGGATCCCGAAAGTGCCGCTCGGGTGGTCAACTTTGATAAAATGATCAAGGAAGGGTCCCTGTCGTCCTTGAGTGAGGCTGAAAACGGCATTCCCTCGATCATCATCGGAAGCGAATTGGCCAAGCAGATCGGCGCCGCCACCGGAAGCCTGGTGACGGTGATTTCACCCGAGGGGAAATTGACCCCCTTAGGTAGGACGCCCAACACCAAAAGGTTCAAAGTGACCGCCATTTTTGACTCCGGTATGTATGAATATGATGCTTCGATGGTATATATTTCGCTTGGGGAGGCCCAACGTTTTCTGGCCCTGGGTGACAGTGTGACGGGGCTTGAGTTAAAAGTAAAGGAGGTTTATCAGTCGGATATTATTGCGAAAAAAATCCAGAAATCGCTGGGGTATCCTTACTGGACCAAAGACTGGAAGCTCATGAATCGAAGCCTTTTTTCAGCGCTCAAGCTTGAAAAACTCACCATGTTCGTCATCCTGACCATGATTGTTTTGGTGGGCGCCCTGAATATTATCAGCACATTGGTGATGGTGGTCATGGAAAAGACGCGGGATGTGGCCATTTTGAGGGCCATGGGCGCTTCCGCCCGCAGCATTATGAGTATTTTCATGCTCCAGGGTATTCTGGTCGGCGTCATTGGAACCATCGCCGGTCTTTTCTCCGGGCTCGGCTTATGCTATCTGTTGAGCCGGTATAAGTTTATCAATCTTCCCTCCGATGTTTACTACATGTCCAAACTGCCGGTTCAAGTTTCAGTTTCGGATGTTTCCATTGTGGCAGCCTCGGCGGTGGTCATTTCATTTCTGGCGACCCTTTATCCGGCGTGGTATGCATCAAAGTTGAATCCTGTGGAGTCCTTCCGGTATGAATGATCGCTTAGACGAGAGCATCTTACGGACCGAAGGGATTTCCCGTTCGCCCATGTTGACCTTTGATGAGGTAAGCAAGTCTTTTGTGCACTTAGGCGATACCATTGAGGTTTTGAAAGGGATTGATCTGGAACTTTATCCCGGCGACAGCCTGGCTGTCACTGGTGCGTCAGGCGTGGGAAAATCAACCCTGCTCAACATTATGGGGAGCCTGGATTCGCCATCCGCCGGAACCGTTAAGTTTAACGGTTTTGATATCTATGAAATGGACCAGAAGAGTTTGTCCCGTTTGCGAAACCGGGAGATTGGTTTTGTGTTTCAGTTTCATCATCTGTTGCCCGAATTAAATGCGTTGGAAAATGCCATGATGCCGGCGTTGATCGCCAGGCATTCCAGAAAGCAGGCGATACATATGGCTGAAGATGTGCTTCGCAATGTGGGTCTGGAAAGGCGCATGACCCATCGGGCCGGGGAGCTTTCCGGTGGAGAGCAACAGCGTGTGGCCATTGCGCGGGCGCTGATTATGAGTCCTAGGTTGATTCTGGGGGATGAGCCTACGGGAAATCTGGATTGGGCCACCGGTGAGGAGATTGCCGAGCTGCTTTTTCGCCTGAACAGGGAGGCGGGAGTCGCCATGGTCATTGCCACCCACAACCGGAAATTGGCGGAAAAGATGTCAAAAAAAATGGAGTTGATTGATGGTCGAATTCGCTAGGCGTATCAAACACTTTTTATTGTTCCTTATTGATGAATATGGAAGAAAAGCCTTCACCGTTTTATCCCGGGCTTTTTTATTGGTTCTCATGGTTTTCTGTTTCGGGGTCGTGGAGGCCCCCGCCCGGGAAAAGAAAGGAACCGTCTGTATTCTTCCGTTTCAAATCAATGCTGCCAAATCCTTTGCCCATCTTCAAGTTGGATTGCAGAAGATGCTCTCATTCAGGATGAAACAAAACGGTTTCAAAACGATTTCCCCCGATACCATCAATAAAGACCCGATTGTCTTTTCAAAAGTTCTCCGGGATAACGCGTTGGTTCGCCTGGGAAATCGGTTTACGGCTGATTGGGTGGTGAAAGGGAGTATGACCCAGATCGGCGACAAGGGGAGTATCGACCTGAAAGTCGTTGATGTTTCGGGTAAAAAGATGCCTTTTTTTATCTTTCAAGTGATTGAAGATATGGATGAGGTTCCGGAGTCGGTGAAACGACTGGCTTTGAGTGTTGAAGATCGGGCTACCGGAGTCCCTCAGGTGGATTCCGTCCATGTGGCAGGNAATCGGCGCATCGAAAAGGCCGCTATTCTGGCTGTTGTGGGTACGGATCCCGGGGACAGGCTGGACCTGGATAAATTGGACAAGGATCTTCGCGACATCTACAAAATGGGATTTTTCAAAGATGTAACCATGGATGTGTCCGACGGTCCGGCGGGAAAAGTGATTACCTTTAATGTGGTTGAAAAGTCATCTGTGGGCAAGATCGTGTTTGTGGGCAATGATGAGTTCGATGATGAAGATCTTCAGAAGGAGCTCGGGATCAATTTGTATTCCATTCTGGATTTTAATGCCATCAAGCAAAGCGTCAATCGTCTCTATGATTTTTACAAGGAAAAGGGTTATTACAATGCCGAAATCAAGGAGACCACTGAAAACCTCCCCAACAACGAGGTTTTGCTGAAATACGACATTAAAGAAAATGACAAGGTTTACATCCTGAAGATCGAGTTCAAAGGGAACAAGGTCTATGACAGCGATGAACTCAGGGATATGATGGAAACCAGTGAAAAGTGGTTTCTTTCCTGGATTACCAAGGCGGGCATTTTGGATAACAAAAAGCTGGAGTTTGATGCGCATAAGATTACCAGCTTTTACCATAATCATGGTTACATCAGGGCCAAAGTGGGGGAACCAAAAGTCTATTATGACGACAAGATCAAGGGATTGGTGGTTTCCATTGATATCGATGAAGGTGAGCGGTATGAGGTTGAAAATGTGAATGTTGCGGGGGATCTTATCGAGCCCGCTGATGAGCTCTTAAGACAGGTCAGTATCGGCAAGGAAAAGGTTTTCAACCGGGAGACCGTTCGAAATGATATGATCCGTCTGCAAGATATTTATGCCAACCAGGGGTTTGCCTACGCGGAGATCAAGCCGATTATCAAGGAGGACGATGAAAACCATCTGGCCGATATCACGTACCAGATCTCAAAAGGTCCCAAAATCCGTTTTGAGCGCATCGCCATAACCGGGAATCAGCACACGAGAGACAAGGTTATCAGGCGTGAGCTGAAGGTTATGGAGGGCGAATATTTCAGCGGACACGACATGAAACGGAGCACTGAAAATTTGAGGCGACTCGGGTTTTTTGAGGATGTGCAGCTCCATACCAAGAAGGGTAGTCGTGACGATTTGATGGATTTGAACGTGGACGTCAAAGAGAAGGGAACCCGGACGTTCAGCGTGGGCGCCGGGTACAGCTCGGCCTATTCGGGATTTGTGACGTTTCAGGTTTCCGATGAAAATTTCATGGGGTATGGACAGCGTTTGNCGGCTTCGGCCAGAATCGGTGGAAGGAATACGGAATTCGACGTCCGGTTTCTGGAACCCTGGCTTTTTGATACGCGCCTCTCTCTGGGGGCTGATCTGTACAAGTTTCGNCAGGAATATTCAAACTACNCCCGGGCCAGTTATGGCACCCGACTTTCTCTCGGAGCACCGCTCTATTTAGACTACACCCGGGCTACCCTCATGTATGGCTATGACCATGCCAATATCAGTGATGTTGTCGAGGGGGCTTCGCAAGTACTCAAAGACATGACCGGCAATAACATAACCAGCAGTCTTACACTTTTTCTCAAGCGGGACAGCAGGGACCGGACATTCAATACCACCCGGGGGTCCATCAATGATGGTTCCGTTCAGTATGCCGGGGGATTTCTGAGCGGAGATGAACAATTCACCAAATATCGTTTGAGAACGGCGTGGTTTTTTCCCTTGTTCTGGGATACGGTGTTCATGGTGCAGGGTCGATGGGGATATATTAACGACCGGGGCAAACTGTCTACTTACCAGAAATTTTTCTTGGGTGGTATCAATACGGTCCGCGGCTACGATTATCAGACCCTTTCGCCCATCGATCCGAAAACAGGCGATTATATTGGTGGCGAAAAAATGATGTGCTATAACGTGGAATACAATTTTCCATTGCTCATGGAGCAGGGTTTGACGGGTGTCGTATTTTTTGATGCCGGTAATGTATGGACTTCTGCTGAAAACTATAATTTCAGCGGTCTTAAGAAATCGGTGGGCGCCGGNGTGCGATGGTATTCGCCACTGGGCCCGCTTCGTCTGGAGTATGGCTGGAAGTTGGATAAAATGGAGGATGAGGGAGCAGGAAANTGGGAATTCAGTATTGGCGGTGTAATGTAAGNAGATAACGAAAAACCANATTGTGAGGGGATTAAAATGAAAAAGATTTTTTGGGTTTTATTGGGTACGGCGTTTTTGTTTTCNATGCAGTATACAGTCGCTTTTGCCGGCGGGGTCAAGATCGGCGTGCTGGACATGAAGCGGCTTCAGCAGCGGTCGGCAAATTTCCAGGTGATCAAGGAAGGACTAAAGAAAAAATATAACATGTTTCAAAAAAAATTGGATGGTGAAAGACAACAGATTGAAAAGCTGGAAAAAGACTTGCAGAAGCAGAGTATGATGTTGAGCCTTGATGCCAAAGAAAACAAGGAAATGGAACTGGGGAAGTTGACCCGTCACTATAAATACATGGTTGGCGAAGTCACCCAGCAAATGAAAAACGCAGAGTTTGAGGCCACGCGCAAGGTCGGCAAGGAGATCGAGAAGGTTGTTGAGAAGATCGCGAAGAAAGCGGGATATACGATTATCCTGGAACAGGGTACCGTGGGGCTTATCTACAACGATGATACCATTGATATCACCGCACAAGTGATCAAAGTCTACGACAAAATGAAGCAATAGGAGAGAGAAGTCCTTGGAAATACCGTTAATAAAAGTGGCGGAAGTTGTGGCTGGGGAGTGCATCGGCGATGAAAACTTTATTGTTACAGGTATCAACTCCCTTGATCAGGCTGGCCCTTCGGAGATTTCTTTTTTTTCGAATCGCCGTTATGGTGAGAGTCTGAAAAACACGAAGGCCGGCGCCTTGCTGGTTTCTGAGATAAACGACGAATTCAGGGGGCCGCAGGTGGTAACCCCCCACGTGGAACTGGCCTATTCGAAAATCGCGGCGATTTTTGCCATGCCGCCCACCCGATATCCAGGGATCAGCGCTGATGCCTTTATCGGCGAGAACTGCCATTTGGGAGAAGATGTATCAATTTTCCCGATGGTTTATGTGGGTGAGGGTTCCGAAATTGATGATGGGGCCACGCTCTTTCCGGGGGTTGTTATTGATGAAGGGGTAAAGATCGGCAAAAGGACCATTTTGTATCCCAATGTAACGGTCCTGCGGGATTGTGTTATTGGTAATGACGTCATTGTTCACGCCGGCACCACCATCGGGAGCGACGGGTTCGGTTTTGTAAAGGACGGTTCATCATCCGTTAAAGTTCCACAGACCGGGATTGTTCAGATTGACGACCATGTTGAGATCGGCGCCAATAACTGTATTGATCGTGCCGCGTTTGGTAAGACCTGGATTAAAGAAGGTGTCAAAACCGACAACCTGGTTCAGATTGCCCACAACGTGGTGATTGGAGAGCATTCCATCATTGTGGCGCTTGCGGGGATTTCGGGGAGCTCTCAGTTAGGACGGGGGGTGGTTATCGGGGGGCAGGTCGGCGTGAGTGATCACATGGAGATTGGAGATGGGGCCATGGTGGGGTCCCAGTCCGGTGTGGCAAAGTCGATTCCCGCCGGAGGCGTGGTTTCCGGAACTCCGGCTATCGATCACCGTCTCTGGCTCAGGTCTACGGTCATGATTGCCCGGCTGCCCCGGTTGGGTGATCGCCTTCGGGATCTTGAGAAAAAAGTTCGGGAATTGGAAGGCCGGATGACAGATGACGGAGGTCGGACGACAGATGACGGATGACAAAGTAGTGGATGGCTTACGTGCCTGCCCATCGGTGGAACTTCCCTTGACATACAATGAAATCGCGGGAATTCTTCCCCACCGCTATCCGTTTTTGTTGGTGGACAGGATTATCGAGCTGGAGTTGAGTAAAAGGGTGGTGGGTATAAAGAATGTAACCATTAATGAACCTTTTTTTCAGGGGCATTTCCCGGGTGAGCCTATTATGCCGGGAGTCCTCATTATTGAGGCCATGGCGCAGGTTGGTGGGATCATGGCGCGTTTGTCCATCCCCGGCGTTATGGAAAAAGAAAACCCCGATCCTATCCGTTTTGTGGCCATGGACAAAGTGAAATTCAGAAAACCGGTGGTTCCCGGTGACCAGATCCGACTTGAAATCGAAGCCCTGAGAACAGGCTCAAAGGTATGGAAGGTGGCGGGAAAGGCCCTTGTGGATGGTAATTTGACTGCGGAGGCAACTTTGGTGGCGACCATTGGATAATTTAACAGACATTCATCCTCTGGCGGCGGTAAGTCCCCATGCGCGGATCGATTCGGGCGTCAAGGTCGGCCCATTCAGCAGTGTGGGTGACCATGTGACCATTGGCTGTGATACCGTGATTGGGGCTCATGTGGCCATTGAGGGCCATACGACCATAGGGAAGCGGAACCGGTTTTATCCTTTCTCTTCTATCGGCACACCGCCCCAGGACGTGGGTTATGGTGATGAAGAGACACGCCTGATTATGGGCGATGACAATACCGTCAGGGAATATGTCACCATCAATCGCGCCACCACCAAGGAGGAATGGGAAACCGTTGTTGGAAACCATAACTATTTGATGGCTTATGCCCATGTGGCCCACGACTGTCGCCTTTCGGACTGGGTAATCCTGGGGAACGGCGCCACCTTGGGCGGGCATACCCATATCGGAGAGTACGCCATTTTAAATGCTTTTCTGGCGGTTCAGCAGTTTGTGAGAATCGGTGCCCATGCTTTTCTGGGCGCCAAAGCGGGAATTGATCGCGATGTCCCCCCCTATATGATCACCGCCGGGCCAAGGGCCAGACTTTATGGTGTGAACCAGAGGGGCCTGAAAAGAAGAGGATTTTCTCAGGAAACCATCGATGTATTGAAAAAAGCGTACCGGATTTTGTGGCGAGATCACAAGCGACTGGATATGGGTATTTTGCAGGTCAAGCAAGAACTGGAGATGATACCGGAGTTGAAGATTCTTCTGGATTTTCTCGCCGGGTCAAAACGGGGTGTGATTCGGTGATGTCGGCCCCGGATAAAACCATCGGGCTGATTGCTGGTGGCGGGCAGTTCCCCCTGCTGGTGGCGGATGCGGCAAGGAAACAGGGAACGCGTGTGGTGGCTGTTGCCCATTATGGCGAAACGGATGCTGCTTTATCGGACAAAGTGGATGAGATTGTATGGATTAAACTGGGCCAGTTGGGTCAACTCATTAAGACATTTAAGAAATTCGGCGTTAGCAAGGCGATGATGGCGGGTTCCATCGCCAAGAAGAAGATGTTTGAAATGCGTCCCGATCTTAAGGGCCTTGCCATTATGACCAAATTGGCGATCTTTCATGATGATGACATCCTCCGCTCGATAACAGATGAATTTGCCAAAGAGGGTGTTGAGATTGTCAGCTCAACCCTTTTTATGCCGGAGCTTCTGGCGCCCGAAGGTTGTTTGACCCAACGGCAACCCACCAAGGGTGAATGGACGGACATCCGTTTTGGTTGGAAGATTGCAAAGGAGTTGGGTCGCCTGGATATCGGGCAGAGTGTTGTGGTGAGGAAAAAGACGGTTTTAGCGGTGGAGGCCATGGATGGGACTGATGCCACGATTCTTCGCGGGGGTGCCCTGGCCAAAGAAAAGGCTGTCGTGGTTAAAGTTAGTAAGCCTAACCAGGATCTTCGTTTTGACGTGCCTTGTGTCGGGATGGAAACCATTGCTGTAATATCTCGGATTAAGGGCTCTGTTTTGGCTTTGGAGGCCGGACGTACACTGATGTTTGATAAGCAGGAGATGGTGAAAGCAGCGGACAGGGAAAAGATTGCGGTGGTTGCTGTTGAAAGCGCTCCGGGAGATAAGGGTGAAAAAGGATAAACTTAGAGTCGCGGTGATCGGTGTGGGTCATCTGGGTGAGTATCATGTTCAGAAATATAAGGCCATGCCCGAAGTAGAACTTGTGGGTGTTGTGGACGTGGATGGAACGCGCGTACAGGAAATCGCCCGCCGATATGATACGGTTGCTCACAAAGATCACTCCCGCATCTTGAGCCAGGTGGATGCCGTGAGCCTGGCCGTTACCACCGAGATGCATTTTGAAGTGGCAAAAGATGTATTGGCAAACAATGTTCACATGCTCATTGAAAAGCCCATAACCTACGATCTGAAGGAAGCGGACAAACTGATCCATATGGCCCGTAAACGGAACCTGGTGCTGCAGGTCGGGCTGGTTGAGCGATTTAATCCGGCCATCAAAAAACTGGAACCCCTTCTCAAGAATCCTGTCTTTCTGGAATCTCATCGAATGAACCTCTTTACGACGCGGGGGCTGGATGTGGACGTGGTTCTCGATTTGATGATTCACGATCTGGATATCATCCTTCACTTGGTCCAAAGCAACGTAAAAGAGGTCCATGCGGTCGGGATGCCCGTCATCACGGAAAAGACGGACATCGCCAATGTTCGCCTTATTTTCGAGGACGGGACCGTGGCAAATTTGACCGCCAGCCGTGTTTCAGGGAAAATGCTGCGTAAAATACGCGTGTTTCAACCGGATGCCTATTTTTCGGCTGACTGCGGAAAACGCCAACTCACCGCCATTAAGCTGGATTCGACAGCCAAAGATGCCAACGATTTTCCTGAAGTTGCCACCAGTAAAGAAATATATGATGCGAGCGATCCGTTGGCCGATGAAATCTCCTCCTTTGTAAACGCCGTCAAAAGTGGTTCTGATCCGATTGTGACAGGAGAGGATGGGCGGAATGCTTTAAGCATCGCCTTGAGTATCATCCATCAGATCGAGCGAGGCTGTCAGAATTTCGAGCCCATCTGTACATAAGCGGGATTGTAAGCAGGTCCTCTTGGTGGCGGCGGAAGCCTCCGCCGATTTACATGGCGCCAATCTGGTCCATGCCATCAAACGGGTATGCCCCGAAACCGTGTTTAGCGGAATCGGGGGGAACAATATGGCACGGGCGGGTGTAACGCGGTTCATTAAGTCCGAGGATATGGCCGTGGTCGGTTTAGCGGAGATCTTCGGAAAGTTTCGCATTCATGTAAAGGCTGCCAATATCCTGAAGTCCATTCTTAAACGTCACCGCCCCGATCTTTTGATTCTGATCGATTATCCCGGTTTCAACCTCCATATGGCCGGAGTTGCCAAAAAACTGAATGTTCCGGTTCTTTACTATATCAGTCCCCAGGTATGGGCATGGCGGCGTGGCCGGGTTAAGAAGATCGCGAAACGGGTGGACAGGATGGCGGTTATTCTGCCCTTTGAGAAACCTTTTTTTCAGAAAAGCGGGATTCATGTGGATTATGTGGGGCACCCCTTGATAGACGCTTTTGAAAAAATGGGAAAGGAATCTCCCCATTTAACAATCAACAATCAACAATCAACAATCAACAATCCGGTGGTTGGACTGGTTCCCGGCAGTCGAAGGGAAGAGTTTTAAACCTCTTGCCCGTTATGCTCAGGGCCGGTGAAATTCTGAAGGCCGAATATCCCCATATTCGTTTTGTTCTGCCGCTTGCGGAAACCATTTCTTCAGATTGGCTTTTACGTTTCATTAAGAACACCAAACTGGATATCGAAATTTATCATGAAGGTATTTATGGTGCATTGAACCCGTGTCATCTGGCTTTTGTGACCTCGGGGACTGCCACACTGGATGCGGCCATTATGAATGTTCCCATGGTGGTAATTTACAAAGCGAAATCCTTGACGTACCAGGTTGGAAAGCGGGTCATCAAAGTGCCCTATCTCGGTCTGGTGAATTTGGTGGCGGGGGAGGGCGTGGCACCCGAGCTGATTCAGGATGATGTGACCCCGGAAAAGTTGGCCATGGCCGGAAAAAGCTTTTTGACGGACGGTGAATTACGACAGAAGACAATTTGTAAACTTCGGACGGTAAAAGAAAATCTGGGTAGGGGAGGGGCGTCTGAAAGGACCGCCCGAATCGCCGCTGGAATGATGGGTTGTTCCGGATAAGACTGGGAGGCAGGCAAAGATGAGCAAAACAATCCTTGTGGTCGATGATGAAACCAGCATCCTGCAATCCCTGGAGGGTATTCTTACGGATGAGGGATTTGACGTTGCCATCGCTGAAAGCGGCCTTGAGGCGTTGGGGAAGGTTGAAGAAGTGATGCCTGATCTGGTCCTGTTGGACATATGGATGCCGGGACTGGACGGGATTGAAACCCTTGAAAAAATAAAGGACCTTTACCCGGCGCTACAGGTTATTATGATGTCGGGACACGGCAACATCGAAACGGCGGTTAAAGCGACCAAAGTGGGGGCCTACGACTATATTGAAAAACCCCTGTCACTGGAAAAACTGCTGCTCTCCATCAATAACGCACTGGCGCACTCCCGCCTGACGGAAGAAGTTCATTTCCTGAAAGAAAAGGAGATGAGAAAGCATAACATCGTGGGGAAGAGCAGAACAATGGCGGAACTGAATGAGCAGATCCGAATTGTTGCCCCCACCAATGCCTGGGTACTCATCTCCGGGGAGAATGGAACCGGCAAAGAGCTTGTTGCCCATACCATTCACCGATTGAGCCGTCGAAGTCGAAATCCCATGGTCGAAGTGAACTGCGCGGCCATTCCCGAAGATCTCATCGAAAGCGAGCTCTTCGGGCATGAAAAAGGGGCCTTCACCGGGGCCGCCACCATGAAAAAGGGGAAATTCGATTCAGCGCATGAAGGGACCATTTTCCTGGACGAAATCGGTGATATGAGTCTTAAAGCCCAGTCCAAAACCCTCCGGATTCTTCAAGAACAGAAATTTGAACGGGTTGGGGGTACAAAGACCATTCAGGTGGATGTCAGGGTGATTGCCGCTACGAATAAGGATCTGGAGAAGGAGATCGAAAAAGGGGCTTTCAGGGAGGATCTTTATTTTCGATTAAATGTGATTCCCATGCGGGTTCCGTCGCTGAAAGAGCGGGTGGAAGACATCCCCAGGCTTGTGAAAGAATTCGTTTCGGAATTTGCTCTGAGTGCCAAGGTAGAACCCAAAGAGTTCCCAGCCGAAACTTTTAAACTCCTTCAAAAATACGACTGGCCCGGCAATGTGCGGGAATTGAAAAACCTGATTGAAAGGCTCATGATTATGACGCCGGGCGATGTGATTACCAGAAAGGATATACCTGCACCCTTTAATCAAAGCGCAAAAACCATGCGGGCGGGAATGGCGCCGGGCTTTGGTTCGGATTCCTTCAAGGAGGCAAAAGGCGAGTTTGAAAAGGCTTTTATTGAGGAAAAACTCAATGAGTACAATGGCAATATTTCTCAAACCGCTGAAGCCATCGGTATTGAGCGGAGTAACCTTCACAAAAAAATAAAGCAATATAACCTGGGCCGGTAAGAACGGACCTATTGAACCACAAGATTCCAGCCCGCAACGATCCCATCTGAGATCTTTCTTGAATGGGTCAATGCCCATGTCTTGAGTCACTCCCCTGTTCCTTTCAGCTTTAGAGGAGCGGTCCCACAAGTTGAGCTGCATTTTCTGTAAACCGTTGAAACACGGACCGTTTTCGCCACTCAATCAGGTTGA
>JGI24023J19991_10002337_pt1 | contig 13899 bp, 7 predicted proteins | sample Cruoilmetagenom1_FD_19991 | JGI IMG/M metagenome (IMG submission 19991) | reverse complement strand
ATTAGTGTTAACAGGCCCTAGGTAAAAACATACACTCCAAAGGCAATGGCCAGTGCGAAAATCAACGCCATGAAATCTTCTTTCCGGTCACTACCAAAAATAGATAGCGATGAACCTCGTTCAAACTCTTGTTGTTCGTCATTCATGAGCTATTTCTCCTAAATAGTTTCTGAAACCAGCATCATCACCACGACTAGTGATAATGTTGCCTTAAGCAGACCGACAACCCCACCAATTACGGCTGGTTGTCCTCCTGCTTGCTTCATTGACGAAATGGTAATTTGCATACCTAGCCCGACAAGACCAAATGCAAACAACCAGGTGATCCATTGACGAAACGCCTTGATCATTTTGGCTGTATGTCGCACTGATTTATGTGCGGCCTTGAGGATGCTATTGGCATCTTTGGATAACACTTTGGCATTAATCAGCCCACGTAAGGTATCATCATCGCCGATACTCATCACTTTGCCATTATCGATGAGACGTTGTAAAGCTGTTCTACGGTCATCGCGCTGTACTGAAGCGATCTCACTCTGTAGTAAGGTTTTTTGATCTGCTTTCAAGAGTTTACTTTCCTTAAAGCCGGTTTCAGTAGTATTGCCGAAGTATTTTCCCTTGTAGTGGTTCGCCGGGGCAAATATACCTGTTGTCGATAGTGCGAATAACAGGATAAAACCTAATACAAAAACAGGAAATTTTTCAAATATTACACGACCCACATTAACTTGCGTGGCACTTTCTTCTCGTTTTACATACCACACAGCCAGCCATAAGACGATGATGGGTAATATAAGAACGCGCGTGATATTAAAAATTTCAGCCACTTTCAAAGTCTCAATACCATCTGGCTGGAAGGCCAGGGCAGCACCTGCCACCTGTGCGGAATTGAGTATACCTGTGCCAGCCCAGGCCCCAAATTGTACATGTGACATTCCCAACAAATTACCAATAATAGGAAATGCAAACATACAACCCACGCCCCATAGCAGAATGGTACCGATTGTATAGGCTATCTCGACTGACTTGGCTTGTACCACCGGTGCGGCTGCCACGGTTGCAGATACACCACAAACACCCATGCCCGCTGAAAGTACGCCACCCATTGAATTAGGTATTTTCATTCGTGATCCCATCCACAGGACGATGCCGACAGATCCTAGTACAAAAAAGCCAATCATAATAATGGATAAGCCACCCAGGTTTTTTAGCTCAGCAGCGCTATAGAGTGTGCCCAATAAAATAACACCAGTCTTCAGGCCCAGACGAGAGACTCGTACGCCATTTCTGGCCCATTCCGGCACCTTGAAAACATTAACTACAAGGATACCGACAACAATACCAATGACAACATAATTAAGCCCCAGCAATTTATGGATATATGAGCCGGTTTGCCCAACCTTGCCCATGGCCGTGCTAATAACTGCAATCTCGGGAGCAACAAACCAGCGTACCAGCATGGCAATCAACAGAATAAACATGGCACCTGCGACAGTTGAAGAATAATAGTCCCAGTGGTTCTCTGTATGATTGCCAAACCACTGCCATAGCCCTATGGCAACTGACAATATTCCAAAGTAGAGTGGGATCTGTAATAGCTCAGCGGTATATTTATATTTTTTTCCACCTAGATGTTCAATATAGGGCGCCAGGATACCGGAGTCTGCCATGAACCATATCGATAGCATAATAATACCGATAATAAATAATGCCGGGGATTTTTTCGTATAAACCATGACCATTCCTCCTCGCACTAGTTTTAATAGGAATCTGTTGCCGTACTAATAATTACAAGGCGTATTGTAGTTTATACAATAGCAACTAGCTCGGGAGGATCGAGACTTCTTCCATATCAAGAAAAATGAATGCATGTTGCATTCCATGACGAACTGCTACCTCCGAACATACACGCTCTAACTGCGGTATCAATAGTATCTGGCGGTACAGCAATAAATATTGTTCTTGTCTTTAAACTAATTATCTATCACTGTTTGTTTAATATGTAAAGGCATCCATATAGATATGATATGAAGTTTTGATTTATATCAATTCAAATATGAATAAAACTAGATGGTGGGGCGTATATTAGAAATTAATGATGATATAGGCCCAATTAAGGTATATGTAAAATACGCATGTAGTGAAAGCGGATATTCAGTCTGTGTTATGTTTAAAAGTTCTTTTTTTTAACGATAAACTCTGGGCGGCTTTGCGTGCAAAATATCTTTTTATAATAGAAATTACCCCTGTATCGGGTTCAGCCAGATAAGGAAAGGTCATACTGGGTAAGCCAGTATTGATAGTAATTCCATCAGAAATGGCCTGGGCATGGCCGCCATTGACCATGTAGGATATTAATGTGTTGATCACGTGATCACCAGGGACACGCCCGCCGCTTCTTGTATGTGGTTGACTACCAAGCATGGACTGCTCTATATCAAAATAGCCTTGAGTCGAGAACTTCTTGTCCATATCAACAACTAGATAATCATTGACTAATAAACGGGTCAAAACGCGTTTCCACTCAGGTTGCCAATCGATACTGCCATCCAGGCTGTCATAATAGTCAATATTTTCAGAAATTCGATCAGAATATAGTGTGCGGTTAGTATTATTCAGTTTAAAAGTGTGTTCCTGATTATATTGGTCGCGAAGATCGTCTTGCTCTGCCCTGGCCACAAGGCGTGCATTACTGATTTCCGGTCGTCCAATCCGGTCAATAATTCTTGAATTATTATCCTTGTTGTGACGATGACTGATTTCTCCTGTCACTGCAAACATATTACCTGACTGTGGATTGAACACTCGTGTTAAATCAATTTCCAAAATTATACTTAGAACATTTAATCGGGCAATATCATTAGAGGCATCAGCAGGCGGTATCATTCGATTAAAAACAACATCATTGAACCAGGATGAGTTGAACAGGAAGCTATCACTTCTTCGTCCTGTAAACAGACGAATTCCAGAAATATTGTCATTTATTATCTGATTAACCTCTCCCTTAATAGTTCTATCGCCAGGTACTACGCAATTAACACTGTGTTTGTCGTTTTCATGTGGTGTGTCAAATGTACAATCAAAGCGATAGTCAGTGATGCCAACCTGAAATCCGGACTTAAGTCCTTTACCTGCTACCGAAACAGGCCTGACTACCAAGCTGTAGACAAGTCGATCAGAAAAATGACCTGTTCTGGGTACAAATGGATAGCTGTTTAGAATTAATACCAGGTTGCCAGGTTGTTGTGGGCTGGGAAAGACAAACAAATCACTAATATCCGCAACAGGATTATTAATTGTTATCGGCCCATCAACATGATCGCTCGCATCAATGGTGAGTGAAATGCAAAGTATTAAAGAAGTGATAGCAGTAATAATAAAATGAATCATGCCATACATGCCTTATATAAAAATTTGTCGAGTATAAATAGTATAATTGTGAATAGCTGCATTCACTCTTGTTTGCATTGTTAATGATGAACTAAGAGCTTCAGGAATGCATAGACAATATGTATAGTCTCAGTGTTATAAAGTTTTAAGATATTCCAGTAATTCTAGGCGTTGCATTTTATTTAGTGCGGGTAATATCTGCCCGCCAGGTAATGCTGTCTTGCCTGCTGCATATTCATGTCCGCTGTTTGAGTTCCCCGCTATGCTGGTATCAAATACAAATCCGTTATAGCCCTGCCATTTTTGTCCTACGTATTGAGGATCAAATTCTCTAGAGCCCACCATGAAATTATCCGGGCGGTATTCACCACTATCATTATCTTCTGGTTGTTTTTTTGCTAACAGTAGATGGTAGAGGGTAGGTACAGAGCCATTGTGAAGATAGGGCGCGGTTGCCCAGATGCCGTTCAGGGGGCGTCCCTTATAGGCGCGTAGTGATGCGAAAGGGTCGGCGGTGGTATCTGCATTATAGTTACCATTTTTGATTGAAGGCTGTACTTCGTTATCAAAGATAGTTAATAAAATATCAAATAAACGTTCTGCCCAACGTTGTATGAATATTTGATCGGGGTCGGGTGTGGTGACGACATTGGCGGTGGCTTTCGTGAGTAAGGCCGCCAGTGGTGCTTTTCGCTGTAGTAGTATATCGCCTGTTCCGACGGACACATATTGCTTGTCCAGGATGCCGCTGAAGCCCATATAGTCAACACTATTGTTGGCCATGGCGGGATCGGTCTTGATTGAATCCAGTTTCTCCATATTGGCGATGACCCGACGAGAGCGACTTTTGGTTTCTATCCTGTCATGACATGACAGGCAATATTGGTTGAATATTTTTTTTCCTTTTTTTGCTAATAGCTGATCGATTTTGGGTAGAATATCATTTGGCCAATCGGGTGAATGGAGTTTGCGCAAGTGACTTTCCACGCGCCTGAGATTACGTACATGGATAGAAGAGTTGAAACGTATATGGCTGCTACCAAACCCCTGGCCACCCAGGACGGAGGAGAGGGTAAAGCCGGGTCTTTCCTGCCAGTCAAGGGTGCCAAATACACCAATCACCTGTCCTGCATTACGCCCGATTGGGCCAATTCCGGAATTTTCTACAATGCCATTCCATTGCACATAATCATGTTGAGGAATGTCCCACAGGAATGGGTAACTAACGGGTGCATTTGACAGGTTAAATACCTGGGACCTCAGTTTGTTTAATTGTTCCGGGGTGAGAATAGTAACGATACGATCAATCAGATGAGTCTGATCCTTGCCGTCAAGTATAGGGCTAAGTTTTGACATAAGTGATTTATATTCATCTTCTGTCAATATATCATCCAGTACTTCTTTAAGTCGCTTCGATGTAATCAGGTATTGTAGTGTTCTGTTATAAATACGACCAAAGGCATCCAGCCGGGCGTAACCATAAGTGGTATTTTTTTGTTTTTGGTTATTGACGGGTTCATTAATAATGGTATACGTTTTTATGCGAGACGCATATTTTAAAAGATCGTTGCGGATGTGATCGTCATTATTATAAGTTCCGAGTTTTTTTACATTGTTGATAAATCGTGCCAGTTTGTCCTTGTTCTGATAGGTGGTATACATACTATCGGCAAGGTCTATCATGAATGTCTCCATGTCTGCCATTGCCGGTCCGCCATCAATACGAATACCGATGCTTTTATAGTTAAGTTGTGTGGTATGGCAGGCGGCACAGGTAAATCCCATGTAAGCCTTACCCTGATAGCTATCTTTGGTCATACCAAGCGGAAGACCGTCCGGGTTCTTGAATGTTTTATTCTGCGGAAGATAGCGATATTTTATAATATTTTCATTGTCTTTGAATAATAATGTATTTGAATCACTTGTTTCCAGGGCTAAAAACAAGTCGTATGGCAAAAGGTTAGAGCCTTGAGTGGTATTGTAAAACCACAGGCTATCTTCTTCTTTCCAGCCTTGTGGCAGGTAGGTTACTGATGTGGCGTGATCGCCAAACAGATCATTCTCGATTGCTACTGCACCTCGCTGTGGGTCGTCGTCCCAGAACTCGTATTTTCTGACGATGAATCCTATTGATGCCCATACAATAACCAGTAACAGAAGCATGATAGCAGGTAATATAGTGATTTTTCGTGCTTTGCTCCAGCTGGAATAAAACATTGTCACCTCTCCTTAGTGATTAAAGCGGTATATTTTATGCGCCGTATTATGGCGCAGCCTAAAAATTACTATAGTTTTATTGTGAGAAGATTTAATTGTACTTCACAAACGGATTAATCTGGTCACCGCATTATAGTCGCATCGGCTTGGTAAAGCATGTATTGTTTTTATGTCAACATCGAATAGAGTTTTCTGTATAGAAGGGGGAGTGACGATAAGAGGGGCTATCCTGGGCCAGTTTACTTGTGGCAAATTTGATAGATTGATTCGGGATGTGTGAGCAGTGCGGTTACCTGATCGGCAGGTACGGGTTTGCTAAAATAAAATCCCTGAACTTCATTGCAATGTCGCTCTTTCAAAAACGTCAGTTGTTCATTGTTTTCTACACCTTCAGCAACCACTTTCAGTCCTAGGCTATGGGCCATGGCGATGATAGCGCTGGATATGGCGGCATCATCGACATCAGTATGTACATCCCGAATGAATGAACGATCGATCTTCAATGTGTCGACGGGAAATTTTTTCAGATAACTCAGTGATGAATAACCGGTACCAAAATCATCAATAGATATAGTAAACCCCATATGTTTCAATTTGCCCAGTATCCTGGCGGCGAGATCTGCATCTTCCATCAGGATGCTCTCGGTTATCTCAAACTCGACATGTTGTGGACTGACCTGATGATTATCCAGGTTTTCCTGTATGACCTGAGCCAGGTCACCAGAGGGGAACTGACGCCCGGAGAGGTTTATTGCCACGCACATTTTCTTGAAACCGGCATCGTGCCATTTTTTACATTGCTGCAAGGCAGAATTAATCACCCAGTTTCCTATCGGTATTATCAGTCCATTATCTTCTGCGATGGGGATAAAATCGGCTGGTGAAATCCAGCCATCCTCCGAGTGTTTCCAGCGTAGCAGCGCTTCAACCCCCGTGATTTGTGATGTGACTATATTTATTTTTGGTTGATAATGGATCTCAAACTCATTTAATTCCAGTGCTTTGCGAAGTTTATTTTCCATATCAAGGCTTTCCAGAGCCTTAGAATTCATGGAGTCGTTATAAAATCGGTAATTATTTCTGCCCGTATCTTTAGCGTGATACATGGCCGTGTCCGCGTTTTTCAATAAATCTTCTATGTTGTTACCATCGTTAGGATAGACGGCAATACCTATGCTGGTGTTGATGTATATCTCTCGTCCTTCGACTATGATGGCTTGTCTGAGCGACTCCTGAATACGTCGTGCGACGAGTGCTGCGTCTTCATATTCCTTAATATCATTAAGAAATATGGTGAATTCGTCGCCACCTAATCGGTAAATATCATTAGTTGCATTGTCCTGCTCATTTCTGCTGATACAATCACTATCGCGCATAACTGTATTAAGTCGATCTGCAACACCTTTTAATAAGGCGTCTCCTGTACTATGCCCCAGTGTTTCGTTAATTTGTTTAAAACGGTCCAGGTCGATATATAATACAGCGATTTTACTGCTGTGTCGCCTGGCATGATTGAGTGACTGTGTAAGCTTTTCCATAAAAAAGCGACGATTGGGCAAATCAGTGAGGCTATCGTAATATGCCAGGTAGCGTATCTGTTCTTCATTTTTCCTGCGTTCAGAAATATCTTGTATGATGGCAAAGAATATCGGTGTCTCTTCGGTATGGGAAAGCTGCAAGCGGACCTCTACTGGATAGGTACTGCCGTCTTTACGTTTGTGAATTGTTTCAAAGGTGTGTTGTTTTTTATGATTGTTTATTAATGGTTGGACACTCGCGATAAATTTTTCTTTCGAGTACTCTGCTTGGATATCGAATGGCGTCATCTGAACCAGTTCGGTTGTACTATATCCCAGGTTTTTTTGCGCGCCTTCATTGACTTCAATAAATGTAAATGTCCTGGCGTCAAAAATGTATATTTCATTTTTAGAGCTGTTTAATATTCGCCCGAGTCGTGCCTCCCTGTGTTCAATTTCAATGGTTCGTTTAGACAGGTGCGCATTAAGTTTGTGCAGTTCTTTATTTTGCTGTCGGGTTAATTCTTCCAGATGTATTCTTTCTGATTCAGCAAACTTTAAATCAAGTGCATGTTTGATATTTAACAGGAGATTATTGTCGTCCCAGGGTTTTTTAATGTATTTAAGCAGATTGCCATGATTAATGATTTTTATTATTGAATGTAGGTCTGCCTGTCCAGTCAGTAAGATGCATTTTGTAGTGGGCCAACGCTGAGCAACTTCTGACAATAGTGTTGCACCATCCATTTCAGGCATACACATGTCAGAAATTATCAAATCTACGGGATGATCCTCTAATGTATTGAGTGCTTCAGTGCCATTGCTGGCAAACAGTAAATGATAGTTTTCTTTATGCAATAGACGACGCATGGATGACAATACATTGGTCTCGTCATCTACACATAAAATGCTTGCCCTGTCAGTTGTCGGGTTGTCACTTATTGTTAAAGATTTTTTTGCCATGGATGCCTTTGGGCTATTTTACAGTTCTTACTGTGTACTGGTTATCAGATGTTTTTACTGTACCGATCAGTTTGTTTTGACTATGCCAAGACACTTGATTGCATATCAATATATCGGATAAAAGTCAGAAAAGTTGAATACTAAATAACATTTATTGACTAGGGATAATAGGGGGTAAATGTTAGTAATTATCTGAAAAATTAGAATATTTATTATACCCACACAACGTATATAGAATAACGATGGCGTGTGGGTATTTCTTTAAGAATCAGGGTGAAGTGATCGGGATATGACTAATCAATCTAGATTGTAAGGATATAGATGTCAGAGTGCGGATTAATTTTAACCATCCACGACTCATAAAAAGCTAGCCTAAAGTTGTAGATAGCGGATAATTCATTGAGACATTCCAACGTTGACTTTCTGCAAGTATAGACTCCTTCCAAAGCTAGCTTCTGTTGAGGTATTTTATTTTTCAAGGCACAGCTGATGCCATGAAGCCTGAATCGAGGCTGGATTTCTGTCATATCGCGAGACGACAGTTTAATATAGTTATGTCGTGATTTTTTCCTGTACTTCCACAAATCCTAAATCTTCCATAATAGTATAACTGGCAGGTAATACTAATAATGTCAGAAATGTTGATGCGATCATGCCGAACACAACACTGGCGACCAGCGGGACAAGCACCTGGGCTTGCAGGCTGGTTTCCAGCAATAGTGGGAACATACCAGCAATCGTCGTGATCGATGTCAGGAAGATGGCGCGAAAGCGGTCACGAATAGCCTGACCTGTGGCATCATGTATCTGCATGCCTTCCTGGCAACGCATCTTGACATACTCGACCAGTAGTATCGAGTCATTGACGACAATGCCAGCGAGTGAAACAAAGCCAATCATACTGGGCAGGGTAAGATCCAGGCCCATCAGCAGATGACCCCAGATCACACCAATAAGGGCGAGTGGGATGTTGATTAAAACGACGAGTGGTTCCTTGTAGTTACGGAATATCAGGCTTAGCAGGAGATAAATACCGGCAATACCAGCGATAAAGCCACTCAGTACCGATGTATTGGTTTCGCTCGCATTTTTTACTTCACCCTCAAGTCCGAATTTCAAGCTGGGATAATCATGTTGCAATTGAGTCAGGAAACGTTTTTTAGTGTCATTGATCACCTCGTTCGTATTGGCTATGTCGCTATCGATGTCGCCGGTAATCGTGATCGTGCGTTGGTGATTAATGCGCACAACGCGTGAAAATTCTCTTATCTCATCAATATGTGCAATAGCGGCCAGGGGAATGCCAACACCTTGTGAGGAAAAGATGGTGAGATTTTCAAAATCAGTCAGGGCATTCGCGGGATCGTTGTCCAGTTTGACGTTGATTTCATAGGCTTCGCGCCCCTGATAAATATCACTGACCTTGCTACCCTGGTAGGCGGCACGCAGTTGTTGTGAAATCTGCTGTGCATCAATCCCTGAATTAAGTGCGCCCGGAAAGAGCTTGATACTGAATTGCGGTCTACCCGGACGCAGGTCGTCCATAATATTGGTCACACCGGGATAGGCCTTTAACCAGTTTTGTAATTGCCATGAGGCACGAGATAATAATTGTAGATCCTTACCTTGCAGGCGTATCGAGATCGCCTGCCCGGCGGGACCAAATGTAGGTTCCTTGTACTGGATTGAGAGGGCGTCGGCAACCACAGGGGTGGTCTTTAACCATAAACGGCGCAGGTCATGTAAAGAGTTATTACGAACTTCCGCATCGAGCAAATCCAGGCTTATGGTCGCAAGGTGGGCACCTTCTTCGCCAGAATCTACATTGCGACTGTATGCCACCTGGATGTTTTTGACCAGTTCCCCTTGGTCCTCCTGGGGTAACTGTTCCAGGGATTTTTTCAGGCTGAGTAAAAGCACAGACACGACTTCCTCTGTACGCGATAATGGCGTTCCCTGAGGCATTATGATACGCGCTTCGAGGATATTTCCTTCGAGATCAGGGAAGGATTTAAATTTAATAAATCCGGCGGGGATCAGGCTAAAGGAGATGATAAACAGTGCAATGGCTCCACCCAGCACGGCATAGCGATAGCGAATGGCCATGTCGCCCATTGATCCAACACGATCACGCAGACGCTCGAAGCGCTTGTCGAAACCCATACGCCAACTTGCCCTGTGTTGTCCATGGTGGCGTTCCATGGAATGCATCAGGTGGTGTGGCAGGATCAGAAAGGCTTCAAGCAGACTGATTGTAAGCACACTGAGCAAAACCACGGGTAATACACCCATTATCTGACCCATGTCACCTTTCAGAAATAACAGGCTGCCAAATAAAATGGCCGATGTGGCAAAGGATGAAAGCACACCACGGGCGACTTTGCGAATACCGCGAATCGAAGCCTCTAAGGGGCTTTTACCCTGGCGGTATTCGTTTTCAATACTTTCGGAAATGACGATGGCGTCATCCATTAGAATGCCGATGGCCATTAACAGGGCGACCATGGATATCATATTAATGCTAATACCCAGGATACTCATTACCACCAGGCCACCGATGAACGAGATGGGCAGTCCCACGGCTACCCAGAAGGTGTAGCGCCAGCTGAAAAACAATAGCAGGGTCAGGCTTGCGAGTATCAGGCCCTGCCAGCCATTCTTTAGCAGTAGACTCAAACGGTCTTGAACAATAGAGGCTGTGTCCTGGGTAATGACCAGGCGAGTACCCGCAGGCAAACGCCTGTTTTCTTCATCGACAAACAGTTTTACTGCGTTAAAGACAGTGAGTGTGTCATCGCTGAGATTTTTACTAATATTCAGGGTAGCGGCAGGTTTACCATTGAGTTCGGTGCGGACCTCCTCATTGGTAAAATCATTAACTATACGGGCTATTTCACCTAAACGTAACTGAGCACCGTTGACGTTATCGAGGATGATCAGGTCAGCGAGCTCATCGACAGTGCGGCGTTCATTGCGGAAACGTATCTGGTAAGAGCGTTCGCTTGTATCCATCGTGCCTGCTGGCATATCGATGGATTGGCTTTTAATGCGATTGGCAATATCTGTCACACTCAGTTGATATTGTCGCAGGCTATCAGGCTTGATCATGACACTGAGTTGATGTGTAGAAAATCCTGATACAGTGACGATAGGGATGTCAGTCAGGGCCAGCAGGCGATCGCGGTAATCCTCGGCCAGTGTCTTTAGTTCCGGTTGGGGCAGGTCGGAACTGATGGCTATACTGACAACCGGTTTTGTTCGACCCAGTTCCTCAATAATGGGTTCTTCAGTGTTATCCGGGAAATCCGCAATGCCATCTACCGCTGCCTTGACATCATCCAAAAATTGCTGGATACGGCCTGTTTCCTGCATATCCAGGGTTAATATGCCAATGTTATCACGCGACTCGCAACGTTGTTCCTCCAGAAAACTAATGCCATCGGTTGCATCTTCCAGGCGATTACATACGCCTTCTTCTACTTCATTGGTGCTGGCCCCGGGATAGACGACGGTTACCTTGACCTTGTTAGTGGCAATTTCAGGGAAGGTTTCCTTGTTTAGAGTGGGTAGTACCAGCATCCCTCCAAGCAGGATGATAAACATCATGATGTTGGCTGCGGTCTGGTGACTGGTAAAATAGCGGATCATAACTATTTAGCTCCAGAGGCACGTTTAGCCAATTCATTCTCATAGTTGACAGCATGGAGCGGTGTCAGAGGCATTCCTTCAATGACGGGAACCAGGTCGTTGATAATAACCTGGTCTTCTTCATCCAGCCCACTTTGAATGACGACCATATCGCCCATTTTTTGCTGGATTTTAACCGGCTTTATCTGCAAGCGATTATCCTTGTCGACAATATAGACCCTTCCAAGGTGGATTGTCTTGCGTGGAATCACTATGGCTTGCCCTGCTGGGGCCGTGATTTCAACAGCAGTGAACATCCCCTTTAATAAGGGTGGTCTACGACCGGGTATCACTTTTTCATACGGGCGATCGATTCCCACTACAAGACCTATCGTGCGCCGAACAGGGTCGATGGATTCACCGATTCGTAGTACCTTGGCATCCCACCAGGCATCGGGCATGTCACCCACCAGGTTGACCCTGGCGGTAAGATTCAGTCTGCTGAGTATGTCCTGGGCCTTGTCCATCGATGTTTTGTCGAAAGCCCTGGCCTCCATGTGGCTGACCAGAGAGCGCATATGCAGTATGGGTAGCTGTGCATTGATTTCCACGCCACTAACAGTCAACGCCTCGAAAAGGATTGTGCCGACGTTAACGAACTGTCCTTTTTCAATAGACACGGTGCCGATGCGCGCGCTGAACGGAAGGGTGATTTCTGTACGGCCCAGAGTGGTTTCCTGTCCTTTAACCTGTTCTTCTGCGCGAGTGATTTGAGCCTGTACCGTGGCTTTACGGCTGGCGTAAGTATTTACCTGTCCCTGTAATTCTGAAACTTGCTGGCGGAGCTGGAGTACTTTTTGTTCTTCTGCATCCAGGGTAGAGCGTGCTATCAGTTTACGCTCCCAGACACGACGCAGGCGTTCCAGCTCCTTTTCCTCTACGCTTAAATTTTTCTTTGTAAGCTCCAGCGAGCGGTGTGTTGTTTGTTGTTCGATTTTCAATTGTTTTAATGACGATTTGTTGGCCGCCAGGTCGGCCTGGTTCTGCTTTAACGTGACTTCATAATCCTGTGGGTCGATGCGTGCGACTATCGTTCCCGCTTCTATGCTGTCTCCCTGTTTGAGAGAGGGATGTATATAGCTTATTTTACCGCTGACTTCGGCCAGTGTCTTCAAGGTAATGGAGGGCTCTACAGTCCCATAAGCAGTGACTTTTGCCCTGAAAGGAATATGCCTCGCCTTAATGAATTCGACACTTTTGCTGGGCATCGACACGCCGTCATGATGCAATGGTGCGCGTCCTCTCACTAATAGGATAGCTATCAGCAAGCCAAGTAAAATCATGACGAATAATATATATTTTTTCTGCAAGATTTTTTTCATTGGTAAATTTCCGATCAGGTATTTTTCGGGGCAGTCAGTATAATGTAGCATAAGCCATTGGCTTATCATAAATTAATAATTATTAAGGAAATTATATTTTATTGCCTGTGTGGGAATGAAGGTAATATTTGTGTAATATCTGTTTGGATAAGGAGCTATGACTTAAACGGGGAATTCAAGTTTAATACATAAATGTCGATAATGAGAGCAGAAATCTGTTATTTGCTTAAATAATGCTGAGTGTATTGAGTGGTGTATAGATACCTGTTGAACAGGGTGTTGACGTTAATGAAAGCATTTTGAATAGTTGCGAATATAAAGGTTTTGGGGATTATACTTTCAGCAGGGATGGCTATATAACAATCCACAGCAGGCTTTAAAATGGATGACTGACTGCGAATTATATATTTTTAATTGAAAATTCTTTACCCGCATTCATTGTATTTTTGGGGATTATACAGCTCATATGTTTTCTAAAGCCCGGCCATTCATCAGTTTGTTTATGCTGATGATATCTATTATATCTTTTGATGGCGTTAGTGCATCAACTCTCCCGACAGTCATGTATGAACCTGTTCCAGAATGGGTTGAAAAAATAAAATTCAGTGATAAAGACCTGAAATATAAATCAGAGGCAAGTGAGGGAGAATATTATCTCCTGGCTGATGATCAGGTGAATGTATTAGATGGCAGGGTATTTTATAGCCATTATGCCATCAAGCTTTTCAATGAAAATGCGGTCGAAAGGAACTCAAGAATAACGATCGATTTCTCTCCAGATTATCAATCGATGCAGATCCACG
>JGI24023J19991_10002335_pt1 | contig 13915 bp, 15 predicted proteins | sample Cruoilmetagenom1_FD_19991 | JGI IMG/M metagenome (IMG submission 19991) | reverse complement strand
AGCTTCTCCAGATAGAAACCGTATATACGCTTGCAGCCTGTCTTGGTTATTTTAAAAAGTACTTGTATTCCTTGAGGAGTCCATATACGCAATGACAACATAAATAAGTATGTCATCGCGAAGCAGGGCTTTCCTGATTAGTTTCTCGCCTTACCTGCCTCTTCACTCAAATCAGAAAAAAGGCAGGTATTGGCTATTCATCATGACATATTGTCGAGTATAGCCGCCTTGACCGAATCCAGAGTCGCATCAACCGTTAACATGGGGCCGGTACTTTGCTTGATAGCTGTGTCCGGGTCTTTCAAACCATGCCCGGTCAGTGTACAGACGATGCTGCTACCCTCGGGGATTTTGCCCGTATTAATATCGGCCAAAGCACCCGCCAGTGATGCTGCAGATGCAGGCTCACAGAAAATACCTTCTTTTTCAGCCAACAGTTTCTGCGTGGCAAGGATCTCTGCATCGGTGCATTCATCAAACCAGCCACCCGATTCTTCTTTGACTTTCCACGCTACATCCCAGCTCTGAGGGTGCCCAATACGAATAGCAGTAGCCACGGTATCAGGATCATCCACCATCCCGCCGCGCATAAAGGGAGCAGAACCTGCCGCCTGATAGCCGATCATTTTTGGGCGGTTACCGACTATGGCTCCACCGGCATAACGGCAATGGCCATTACAAAAGGTGCAAGCTTCGGTGACATGATCACCTGAACCGGAAGAATATTCACAGTAACCGATCCAGTGCGCAGTGATATTACCGGCATTACCCACTGGTAAACAATGATAGTCCGGTGCCCGACCTAATTCTTCTACGATCTCGAAAGCAGCCGTCTTTTGACCTTGTAGACGATACGGATTAATCGAATTTACAATGGTCACAGGTGCTTCTTCAGCGACCTCTTTAACCAGGCGCATACCATCATCGAAATTACCTTTGATCTGGATAACCACCGAACCATGCATCATCGCCTGCGCCAGTTTTCCCATGGCGATCTTGCCTTCAGGAATAAGTACAAATGCGGTAATGCCTGCACGCGCGGCATAGGCGGCCGCAGCAGCCGAGGTGTTACCGGTAGACGCACAGATAATAGCCCGACTACCTTCCTCAACGGCCTTGGTCACGGCCATGGTCATACCACGATCCTTGAATGAACCCGTCGGGTTCAAGCCTTCGTATTTGACATAGATATCCACTTCCTTGCCAATCACGCCCGGAATATTATTCAGGCGTATTAACGGGGTATTACCCTCGCCCAGACTGATAATACGCGTATCGTCGTGAACAGGTAGTCGATCCCGGTAGCGGTTGATCAGTCCAGTATAACGTTCTCTGAAAGGCATTCTGTTTAACCTCAGTAATAAATAAAAATAAAATATCAGGCTGGATGATTGACCCAACCTGGTGAATTAGTTACCCAGTGACTCCATGCGAATACGCACGACATCGGCCGTGATGGCATTGAGCGCTTCGATCTTGCTGATAGCATCATTCATGTTACGCTCAGGGATTTTATGTGTCAGCATAATAATGGTGACATCGGTTGCCCCTTCCTGTGGCTCCTTCTGGATAATTGCTTCGATACTGATCTGTTGATCGCCCAATATGCGTGTGACATCCGCCAGCACACCGGGCTGATCTTTCGCTTGTAGACGCAGGTAATAGGATGTTTCTACATCATCCATACTCAATACTTTCGTATCGGTCATCGCATCCGTCTGGAAAGCAAGATGAGGTACACGATTTTCAGGGTCGACAGTGAGTACGCGCGCAACATCCACGATATCGGCAACGACCGCCGAGGCCGTCGGCTCGGCACCGGCACCGGCACCATAATACAGAGTTGGACCCACGGCATCGCCTTGCACCAGTACCGCATTCATGACGCCATTAACATTGGCGATCAAACGACGCTCAGGGATCAGGGTCGGGTGCACGCGCATCTCGATACCTTTGTCCACACGCCGGGTGATGCCGAGATGCTTGATGCGGTAACCCAGCTCTTCAGCATAATTAACATCATCACGGGTAATGCGACTGATACCTTCGGTGAAGACCTTGTCAAATTGCAAGGGTATACCAAAGGCGATGGATCCGAGAATGGCCAGCTTGTGAGCGGCGTCCACGCCCTCAACATCAAACGTCGGGTCGGCTTCCGCGTAACCAAGCTCTTGCGCTTCCTTCAGCACATCGGCAAAATCGCGGCCTTTATCTCGCATTTCCGTGAGGATAAAATTACCCGTACCGTTGATGATACCGGCGATCCATTCGATCTGGTTAGCCGCCAGTCCTTCACGTATGGCCTTGATGATCGGTATGCCACCCGCGACGGCTGCCTCGAATGCGACCATCACGCCTTTTTCATGCGCAGCAGCAAAAATTTCATTACCGTGCATGGCGATCAGCGCCTTGTTCGCCGTGACAACATGCTTGCCATTATTAATGGCTTGCAACACCAGCTCACGTGCAGGTTCATAGCCACCAATCAGTTCGACAACAATATCGATATCCGGGTCATTGACGATTTCGAAGGCGTCTCCTGTCACTGTGATACCGTCGAGACTGGCCAGATTTTCAGGGTTGTAGTCGCGTGCTGCAACATGGGTCACTTTGATATCACGCCCTACTCGGCGCGTTATTTCCTCTGCATTGCGTGACAGTACATTGAAGGTGCCTCCACCTACAGTACCCAGGCCCATCAGACCAACTTTTACCGGGTTCAATTCTCTTCTCCTACGGCAATATCGAGGATATTGTCTTTACGGAACATATGACGGATGCCGCGAATAGCCTGGCGAGTCCGATGTTCATTTTCTATTAATCCAAAGCGCACATGATCATCACCATAGTCGCCGAAACCGATACCAGGAGAAACCGCCACCTTGGCGTCCTCCAGTAATTTTTTGGAAAATTCCAGTGATCCCATGTGTCGATACGGTTCTGGTATAGGGGCCCATACAAACATGGTCGCTTTAGGTGGCTCCACATGCCAACCAATGGCATTGAGTCCATGACACAGCACATCCCGACGACTCTGATACATCGCCGAAATTTCCTTGACGCAATCCTGTGGCCCCTCGAGCGCAGCAATCGCAGCAATTTGAATCGGTGTGAACGTACCGTAGTCCAGGTAAGACTTCATCCGCGCCAACGCGGCTATCAAGGTTGGATTACCACATACAAATCCTACTCGCCAACCAGGCATATTGTAGGATTTTGATAACGAATAGCTTTCGACTGCTATCTCCTTGGCACGAGGAACCTGCAAGATGGAAGGTGCTACATAACCATCAAAGACGATTTCGGCATAGGCAATGTCGTGTATCACCCAGATCTTATGTTCCAGGGCAATCTCGACGACGCGTTCAAAAAATTCCAGATCTACACACTGAGTGGTCGGATTGCCCGGAAAATTTAACACCAGCATTTTTGGTTTTGGCCAGGAATCCTTGATCGCCTTTTCCAGTTCTGCAAAAAAATCCACACCAGGCACCAGGGCCACATGACGAATATCGGCACCGGCAATAACAAAACCATAGGGATGTATCGGATAAGCCGGGCTCGGCACCAGGACAGCATCGCCAGGACCTACTGTTGCCAGGGCCAGATGAGCCAACCCCTCTTTAGAACCGATAGTCACGATGGACTCGGTTTCCTGGTCCAGGTCGACATCGTATTTATTTTTATACCAGCTACAAATGGCGCGACGTAAGCGTGGAATACCACGTGACACAGAATACCGATGCGTGTCCGAGCGTTGCGCTGCCTCGATAAGTTTATCGACAATATGCTTGGGCGTGGGCTGGTCCGGATTTCCCATGCCAAAATCAATGATATCCTCGCCGCGCGCACGCGCCTTGGCCTTCAGTTCATTAACAATGTTAAAAACATAAGGGGGCAAACGCTTGATTCTGGGAAACTCATCCATTTATATGGGAACCTGATAACAATCATGTGGTTAAATAAACCACGAACATTACTAATATTAGGAAATACTGTCAATTGCAGTTGTGGGTCGATTATAAGGTATTTGTCCACTAAATGGACTATTCCTTGAAGATTGTCTCATAATCGGGTAGTTTTTCCGACATGAAGCTCAGCCTCGACTACAGTACCGCCCGATATGCCATCAATGCCTATGATTCCGGCGTTATTACTGTCAATAATCAGGAATATAGCGAGAGTTTGGTGGTCGCCCCTGAACAACTGTTGGAGAACTGGCCACCCAGACTGCTCGAGCATATCGATGCATCTCATATCGAGTACCTGATCAGCCTGAAACCGGAGATCATATTACTGGGTACCGGTAAAACCATACGCTTCCCACACCCGTCTCTGAGCGCGCCTGCCCTGCAACTGGGTATTGGTTTTGAGGTGATGGATACCGGTTCGGCTTGTCGTACCTATAATGTATTGTCGGCTGAAGACCGTAACGTCGTTGCGGCTTTATTGATGATCGAATAAATCGATAAAGATACCAGTACGGGCACAGCGAACCAAAAGGCCATTCAATAAAAGCATAAATTGACGGTCGGACATGAAGCTATCTCTTTAAAGACTGTAGCACACAAACTTCCCATCACCGCATACACAGCTAAGGAATTAAGGAAACAGAATATCTTCCGAGAACCCTTCGCTTTCCATTATCTCCCGCATCCTTTTTAAAGCATCCATCTGGATCTGGCGTACCCTTTCACGGGTCACACCGATTTCCTTGCCCACCTCTTCCAGTGTTGAACGCTCATAGCCGTGCAAGCCAAAACGACGTTCCACGACTTCTCTCTGTTTATCATTGAGACGTTCCAGCCAGGTGTCGAGATTACGATGGATGTGCTCGTCCTGAAGCACGGTGGAGGGATCAACATTACTTTCATCCGGTATGGCGTCCAGCAACATGCGATCTTCGTCATCACCAATCGGGGTGTCAACCGAGGTAATGCGCTCATTCAAGCCCAGCATGCGCTTGACTTCACTGATCGGTTTATCCAGTAGTGTGGCGACTTCTTCGGCCGAAGGCTCACGCTCCAGATCCTGGGTAAGTTTACGCGTAGCACGTAAATACAGATTAATTTCCTTGACGATATGGATAGGCAGTCGAATGGTCCTGGTCTGGTTCATGATGGCACGTTCAATCGTTTGCCGAATCCACCAGGTCGCGTAAGTAGAAAAGCGGAAGCCACGTTCCGGGTCAAACTTCTCGACAGCACGAATCAGGCCCAGGTTGCCTTCTTCAATCAGGTCCAGCAAGGCCAGCCCCCGATTCATATAACGCCTGGCTATCTTGACGACCAGACGCAAGTTACTTTCGATCATACGCGTGCGGCCGCTCTCGTCGCCTTTCTGGGCCAGCCGGGAATAGTAAACTTCTTCTTCTGCAGTCAGTAACGGGGAAAAACCGATCTCATTCAGATAGAGTCGCGTGGCATCCATTTGCCCTTCCGAAGCGACCCGAGTCCTTTTTACAATTTTTTTATCGACTTCTTTTTCTACCGCTTCCGTCAGGTCGCCTTCAACCTCAGGAATTACATCTTCAGCATCTTCGACATCAACATCCATATCCATCAATGCATCCTCCTCACTCACTGCATCTGATATTTCTTTTACTTCCGCTTTATCAGCGGGGGCATCTTTACTCTTTCTGGGCATTAATACACTCTTGGATTAATAAGGTAATCTTGGATGAATGCTGTCACTTTAACCTGCCAGTTTTTTTGTTATTAATTTAGAGGCACTTCAACTTACATAGAATAAAAAAATCCTAATACGCATGACTATCTCACCACACTGTAAAATCACTATATCCTAATCACTGTATCGACATCAAAAATTATTGTCTGAATCAATTTATCACAATAAAACAGTCATAGTTCACCTTTTGGACAGAAATTTGGCCGGATTGACGGGTTTGCCGTTTTTTCTGATCTCAAAATGTAACATGGTACGATCCGTGCCACTATTTCCCATTTCCGCGATGGGCTGACCTTGTCTGACGATACTACCCTCTTTAACCAACAGACGTCGATTATGTGCATAGGCACTTAGAAATGTATCATTGTGCTTAATAATGATAAGTTTTCCGTAACGCAATAAACCTTCACCACTGTAAACAACTTTACCAGGGGCAGATGCAATAACACGTTGCCCTGATCGGCCTGAAATTGCAATCCCTTTTTTGCCGGAATCGTTCCCTGAAAATCCACGAATGATCTTGCCTTTTGTAGGCCATAACCAGTGACTAAACGTGGTGACAGGCTTTTTCTTTTTGCTGGGCTTACTGATTGATGGTGCTTTCTTTGTCCGCGTCGGCTTTGCTGGTTTGCTGACAGGTTTACTGACTGTTCTTTTGATGACCGGACGGGTGTATTTTTTGGCAACGATTTTTTTTCGGGTGGACTGTTTGAGGCGTAGTTTTTGTCCTGGATAAATAGCATAAGAACGCGAGATACCATTCCATCTGGCGAGTTCACGATAATCCAGACCATACAGCCAGGCGATTGAATAAACCGTTTCCCCCCTGTGGACGCGGTGATAATTCCCTGGCACCTTACTACGATCAGCAATAGGTGCTTTATAAGTCGTACCACAGGCCGATAACAAGCCTGTTATCAAAACGACGATAAAAGCCCGAATAACCGTCATTCGTGGCGAATAATAAAATAGGCCGCAATAATCAGAATAATCATCAACCAACCTATCCGATCAATATATTTATGCAGCTTTTCTTCCATCGCACTTCCACCCCATTTCATCAGGCCGGATACCAAATAAAATCGTGCGCCACGGCCAACAATAGAGGCCAGCACAAACGGTAAAAATGGCATGGATATAACACCTGCGGAAATGGTAAATAATTTATAGGGGATCGGTGAGAAACCAGCAATCAATATTGCCCAGAATCCCCACTCATCAAACCAGGCACGGACTTGAACAAATTTGTCCCAGTAACCCCACTGATGCAGATAGGGCTGCAAAATATCGAAGAAATATAAACCAATCAAATAACCCGCAATCCCGCCAGCCACTGATGCAATCGTGGTCAAACCGGCAAAGAACCAGGCCCGCTGCGGCTGAGACAGGGACATCGGTGCCAGCATGACATCCGGAGGGATCGGAAAAAAAGAACTCTCGGCAAAACTCAGGCCTGCCAGATACCCCGGCGCAAAGCGATGACGCGACCAGAGCATGACCTTGGTATACAACACAGAAAAGAGCTTCATTACACTTCTCCGCTTACAAGTGGCACGAAACTGACGGATTCAAATATTTCCTGCTCAAAACCATCCGTCGTTCTGTCGATAACAGCCAATTGTTGTTCTCCACCCTGCTGACCCACCGGGATAACCAGTCGTCCACCAGGCGCTAATTGTTTTAATAGACTCTCCGGAACCTCGCTTGGCGCTGCTGTCACCAGGATGCCATCAAAAGGGGCCTTTGACTCCCATCCCCAAGAGCCGTCAGTGTGCTTGAGCTTGACGTTAGTCAGCTTCAAAGAGCGTAGTCTCCTGCGGGTTTGTTGCAGGAGTATGTCGATACGCTCAACTGAATAAACCTCGCTCACTAACTGTGACAGTATTGCTGTTTGGTATCCACAACCGGTACCAATCTCAAGTACCTTGTCAGGAATACTGTGAGCTAACAACAGTTCTGTCATGCGTGCAACAATATACGGCTGGGAAATAGTCTGGCCCTGTCCGATTGGCAAGGCGGTATCTTCATAGGCACGGCTGGCAAGGGCTTCATCAACAAACAAGTGCCTCGGCATGTTCCTGATGACGCCCAGCACGCGAGTGTCTTTGATACCTTTCTCTGCCAAACGGTTGACCAGGCGTTCTCGCGTTCGTTGCGACGTCATACCGATACCACGGATCATTGACTCGGTAATCATAATGACGTCTCCAACCATTGGCGGGTATTGTCCAATGCGCTGAACTGGGTAAGATCGGTATGAATAGGGGTGATGGAAACTCGGGCAGCGCGGACAGCATTAAAATCGGTACCTTCACCGGCATCGGCTTCGGCACCACAAGGGCCAACCCAGTAGACCGCACGCCCCCGGGGATCCGTCATTTCAATAACCGGCTCGGATTTATGTCGATGGCCCAACCGGGTGACTTCCATGCCTGTCAGGCTGTCATAAGGCAGGTCCGGGACATTGACGTTCAATATGGTATCACCCGCCAATGGTTGTTTTTGCAGGCGTTCGATCAGCTCGACGATAACCCGGGCAGCGGTTTCAAAGTAACGGGGGTTTTCATCACAGACCAGGGATACGGCTATCGCAGGTAACCCGAGGAAACGCCCTTCCATCGCCGCCGCCACTGTTCCCGAATAAAGCACATCATCACCCATATTGGCACCGTGATTAATACCCGATACCACCATATCCGGTTCATCCTGCAAAAGCCCGGTGATAGCCAGGTGGACACAATCTGTCGGCGTCCCGTCAACCCCGATGAACCCACTTTCAGCGGTAAAGGATCTGACCGGGCTGTCCAGTGTCAGTGAGTTACTGGCACCACTACGATTCCTGTCGGGTGCTACCACCGTGATATCCGCTATTGCCGCCAAGCCCGTTGCCAGTACACGAATGCCTCTTGCCTGATAACCATCATCATTACTGACCAATATTTTCATAAATGTAAATCTGAACCCATAAAATGTATGTATTATTATACGGACTACTATACTTGATTACTGCCTGCACTCAAAATGTAGCTGTCTTCGGCCTGTCTGAGAAAAAAACAATTTATCGCCTTTTCATCTTACGCTAAGTCATTGACTACGATAGAATTACCCCATGGGCAGCAAAAACAAAAGCAGACACAATGATCGCGAACTGTTTCGACAGGCAATGAGTGACGTTCGCCCGTTACGTCATGACAGGGTTAAACCCTATAAAAATCAGCCTAAAGCGATTCCCAGACAGAGCGAGATCGACGAGCACCAGGTACTCGCCGATATGATGTCTGACCATTTTGAACCCCTAAATTTGCAGACGGGCGAAGAGTTGCACTTCGTGCGAACAGGTTTGCAGTCCAGTGTGATTCGTAAACTCAGGCGCGGTCAGTACAGGATAGAAGCTGAGCTGGATTTACATGGCCTCAATGTCGAGGCAGCCCGCAACGCAGTTCATGCATTTCTGTCATTTTGCCAGGAAGAAGATCGCCGTTGTGTGCGCATCATTCATGGCAAGGGCTTAAGTTCCAGACACAAAGGACCGGTACTGAAAAAAATGGTCAATCGCTGGCTACAACAACGCAAAGAAGTACTGGCCTTCACATCTGCCTTACCTCATCACGGAGGCACGGGCGCTATCTATGTACTGCTGAAAAGACAGAAGGTATAAACCAGGAAACCTCTGATCCATTCATGAACAGGTATCTGCTAGCTAACCTGCCCTCGCCCTGCATTGAACATCTTGCCAATAGCCCAGCCTTCATCGCAATACATATGTAAAACATACCTTGATGGTTTAATGTCTATTACGGCGCCGGTATTTTGCATTTCTCGGTCGGGCCTTGTTAACAACAATATTACGCCCCTTTAGGGGGCTTTCATCCAGTGCCTGTATGGCTTCAGAGGCATCCATTTTATCTTCCATTTCGACAAATCCGTAGCCTTTTGATTGACCCGTCAAATTATCAGAGACGATATTAGTATTGACTACCTCGCCAAACTGGGAAAATGTATCAGTCAAATCATCTTCAGTGACAGTATAGGAAAGATTACCGACGTAAATTTTCATGAAAATTTTATTAAGCACCCTACATTTGATTATTGACAAACTAGTAAAACCTACGCTTCGATGTTTTGAAAAAACGATTTAAATTTGTTCTGGGGAAAGGAAAATAACGATGTTGTTTCAAAACCTTTATTACTAGTATAAAAGGTGTTGTGGATTTTTCCAGTTTTAGAGCGTTAGTTTTTCACAGCTTAAAACCATGTCGAGACAGCTTTATTCAAGTAAGACTTGAATTTGTTCTTTTCTGACAGGGTGAATCAATATCGCTTCTATTGGGAATATATCATTCAGTTTTGCAACATACTGCTGCTCGGACTTGTCCACCATGACGATCACTCGACTGTTAGCCTTGTACTTTAATAAAGTGACCAGGAAGACATCAAGATTACTGATATGGACGCCACTGTAATTACTACCATAACCATAAATGAATTCGGCAACGACCACATCAGGCAATTGTTTTTTTAATTCGGCATTGGCTTTTCTAATCGAAGCCAGCCTGACTTCATTAAAACCTAATGATCTGTACAACGCTGAGAAATCGGGGTGTGCAGGTGTTTCTATAATGGAAAACAAAACTTTCTCGGACATCAGCCTATTTCACCTTGATCAATTATTTTCATGTCATGATCAACCTTTGAAGGCACCAGCGGAATTCAGGTAGTCTATTTCAAACTGGCTGCTGTCCCTGCCTAATAGACTATTACGATGAGGAAAGCGCCCGAATTGCTCGACAATCTGACGATGTTGTGTGGCGTAGCGAATATTATCATCCAGCCCAAGGGCCGTGAACAAGGCGACAGAATAATCCTGATCCTGCATGCTTTCACTATGCATAAAGGGTAAATACATAAATACACACTGTTGAGGGTTTAGTTCCTTATCAAAACCGGACTGAATGGCTTTCCTGGCCACACGGATAGCATCAGCCTCGGTAGAAAAACTTTTCGCCTCGCCACGATACATATTCAATGGGAACTGATCCAGGATAATGATCAGGGCCAGACTGCCGCGTGCCGATTGGCTCCAACTATCCAGGCGACCGTCTCTGGCCTGCATCCATAAAGGTTCAAACAGGGAAATGATTTGCCTGTCTATCTCTGCTGTCGAATTAAACCAGTGCCCTGACATTTTCTCTGAAAACCAGAAGGCCAGTACATCGTCATGGTTCTTTTCGCCCTTCATATTTTATTCTGGACATGTCGAGTCAGAAAACGATCCAGCTCATTGGCAAAGTTCTGGCGGTCGCGTTGATTGAGAGACGCCGGGCCACCGGTCATCACACCGGAACCCCTGAGTTCTTCCATGAAATCACGCATACCCAGGCGCTGCCTGATATTCTCGGGCGTGTAAAATTCACCCCTGGGGTTCAGTGCATGGGCCGCCTTGTCTATTACCTCTGAAGCCAGTGGGATATCGGCTGTAATGACCAGATCACCCGCGATTAATCGCTGGACTATTTCGTTATCAGCGACATCAAAACCCGCCGACACCTGCACTGAACTGATATAGCGGGATGGAGGGGTATGCAGTGGCTGATTGGCGACAAGTATGGTTTCTATCCTCACACGTTCAGCAGCCCGAAATAAAATGTCCTTGATCACTCGTGGACAAGCATCGGCATCAACCCAAATCTTCATTCACACCCATCCTGTTGAAAAGACTATTATTATAAAGTAAAACATGATTATTAACTAAAAAACCATTATAATGGTTTTTTTAGAGAATGTATTCTCTCCACTATCAATCACGGGCAGTTCTTTCCCCTACCCCATCCGCAGGTATTCATTAATGAGCACAGAGTCACCAGTGTCGCCAACATTTTTAGATTTAAATCTTAGTAAACCCGTACTCATGGCACTGAGTGATGTTGGTTACGAATCCCCGTCGCCTATCCAGGCACGGATGATACCGCATATCCTGGCTAATAAGGACGTGCTCGGACAGGCACAAACCGGCACCGGTAAAACGGCTGCGTTTGCATTACCGATCCTGTCTCAGATAGATATCAAACAACAAAAGCCTCAAGTGCTGGTGCTGGCACCGACACGTGAGCTGGCTATCCAGGTCGCCGAAGCCTTCCATCGTTATGCATCACACATGAAAGGATTTCATGTATTACCCGTCTATGGCGGTCAAGACTATAGCGGACAAATACGGGCACTCAAACGTGGCGTGCATGTCGTCGTAGGTACACCTGGACGTGTAATGGATCATATGCGCAAGGGCACCTTGAAACTCGACAGCCTGAAAACACTGGTGCTGGACGAGGCCGATGAAATGCTACGTATGGGTTTTATTGATGACGTTGAATGGATTCTTGATCAAACACCTGACGAACGTCAGGTCGCCCTGTTCTCGGCCACCATGCCCAGCGTTATCAAAAAAATTGCTCAAAAGCACCTGAAGGACCCGGTAGAAGTCACGGTCAAGGAACGCACCAGCACGGCCTCGACTATTCGCCAACGCTTCTGGCTGGTCAACCGTTTACATAAACTCGACGCCCTGACCCGTATCCTGGAATCCGAGACCTTTGATGCCATCATTATATTTGTACGCACTAAAATAGCGACGACAGAACTGGCCGAAAAACTGGAAGCCAGGGGTTATGCCAGTGCCGCCATCAACGGCGATATCGTGCAAAAGCAACGCGAGATGGCCATCAGTAAATTAAAATCCGGCAAGCTGGATATACTCGTTGCCACCGATGTCGCTGCCCGTGGACTGGATGTCGAAAGAATCAGCCACGTTATCAATTATGATATCCCCTATGATACCGAGGCCTATGTCCATCGTATCGGTCGTACCGGTCGTGCCGGGCGCAGTGGTGAAGCCATTCTGTTTGTAGCACCCAGAGAACAACGCTTATTACGTACCATTGAAAATGGGACTCGTCAAAAAATCGAAAAAATGGAATTACCCTCCACTGAACATATTAATGACAAGCGCATTGCCAAGTTTAACCAACGTATCACTGACATACTCGCAGAAGAAGGGCATGAGTTTTATCAAAACCTGCTGGAACAATATCAAAGAGAGCATGATGTCCCTGCATTGGAGATTGCCGCTGCCTTGGCTAAAATGGCCCAGGGAGATACTCCCTTACTCCTCGATAATAAACCTTCACAGGAAAATAGCCGCAGAGAGTCCAGTACAAAGAAACCATCGCGTTCTGGGCAATCCCGTCAGGAAACCACGCCAGAAGAAGGCATGAAACGCTACCGCATAGAAGTCGGTCATAACCATAAAGTGCAGCCCGGTAATATTGTCGGCGCCATAGCCAATGAGGCAAGCCTTGAAAGTCAGTATATTGGCAGAATCAATATATACGACGATTACAGCACGGTTGACTTACCGCAAGGCATGCCAGATGAAATATTTAAAGACCTGAAAAAAACACGCGTTGCTGGACAGGCATTAAGGATCAGCTCAGCCGGTGAAGTTGTGAGAAAATCGACGAAACCCGGGAAGAATCCTGGCAAAAAACCTGAGAGCAAAAGCAAACGGCCGCCCAAAAACACCAAACCACGTACAAAATCAGCACCCAAACGGGATAAAAAAAAGCCAACAAAAAGAACCAAGCCACAATAGCCTGAAGTCGATCAGACTGTCGGGGTCAACAAACCTGGATCTTGTCGAATGCTAAGAACATTCGTTGTTGACCCCGACAACTTAAAGAACCTTATCCGCCTCAGCCCCACAGATGCACTTGTCTGGAAACAAATGTGTGCCGGCATAATTGCTTTAAATATACACAACCGCTGGGCGCATAACTTGCCAGCACCCACGATAAAGAACCTGGTTCAGATAGTCGGTACCTGTTGCCAGACGACGTTACCAGGGTCGCCACTCTGTCCTACAGCGCCCGCAATACCTGCCTGCCCAGACGCCCCGGGCTGCTTTGGTGACCCTGGATCCCACTGAGCTACAGAATAGTTCGAGACAGGTCCGTTATTGCCGACTGCTCCGCCGATTTCAGGGTCTCCGCTTACCCCGGGTGTACCTGGTTCTCCGCTTGAACTGTTGACCTCAGCAGGGTTGGCAGCGCTCTGGTCGGTGACGTAGTAGACGTATAGATGGCCCGCATTGCCTCCGTTACCTGCCGGGCCTCCATTACCTGCGTTACCTCCGGTGCCACCGGCACCACCAAGACCACTCGGCTCGCAGCCGCCA
>JGI24023J19991_10002330_pt1 | contig 13932 bp, 16 predicted proteins | sample Cruoilmetagenom1_FD_19991 | JGI IMG/M metagenome (IMG submission 19991) | reverse complement strand
GCCTTGCGCTTGGCCGGCCTAACCGTGCCGAAAGGGGCTGATATCGATCGCCGTATCTTGGCGGGCAAGCGCCGGCAGCAGGCTTGAGGCGCAGCCGAGGCTACCGCAGGGCCGCCGCTTTGACTGAATCGTCCGGCCGCTCGCGCAGATGGCCCGAGAGCCAGAATTCCACTTTCTTGAAGATGTAGAGGACGCCGTAGGTCATCACCAGATAGAAGACCGCGGCGGTGAGGAACAGCTTATAGGGCTCGAAGCTGCGGGCGATGATGACCCGTGCCACCCCGGTCAAATCCAACAAGGCAATAATCGAGACAATGGACGTGGTCTGCAGCAGAAAGACCACCTCGTTGGAATAGGCTGGCAAGGCCAGGCGTAAGGCCTTGGGCAGGATGATGCGGCGGTACAAAAGGCCGCGCGACATGCCACAGGCCCGCGCCGCTTCGATCTCGCCGAAGGGCACGCCCTGAATGGCGCCGCGGAAAATTTCCGCCGTATAGGCGGCGGTATTTAGGGTCAGTGTCAGAACCGCGCAAAAGTAAGCCTCCCGGAAGAAGATCCATAGGCCCACCGATTCTAAGGTGTCGCGGAATTGACCGCTGCCATAGTAGATCAGGAACAGCTGCACGATGAACGGGGTGCCGCGGAAGTAGAAGATGTAGGCGTAGACCGGCAGCCGCAGGAACGGATTGTGCGACAGGCGCAACAACGCCAGCGGCACGGCCGCTAGAAGGCCGAGGGCGACACTAACCGCGGTGATCTCGACGGTCAGCAGCGCGCCGTCGAACAGACGCGGCAGACTTTTCCAAATCAGTTCCATGCCACGTTCCTTTAACTCCGCCGGACGCCGCGGTTCGCCCAGACCTCGCCCCGTTGCTGCACCACCATGGAGACGACGGTAATGGCCAGATAGATCAACGAGGCGGCGAAGAAAAATGTGAACGGCTGGCGCACGGCGCGCGCCGCGATATCCGTGTTGCGCATCAGCTCCGGCAGTTGAATGACCGAGATCAGGGCGGTTGCTTTGATCAACACCATCCAGACGTTGCCCAGACCGGGCAGGGCAAACCGCCACATTTGCGGCAACAGAATACGCCGGGCCATGAGTATGCGGCTCATGCCGATAGCGTACGCGGCCTCGATCTGGCCGCGCGGCACCGCCTGGTAGGCGCCGCGAAAGACCTCGGTAGCGAAGGCGCCGTAGACGAAGCCGATGGTCAGGAAGCCGGCGATGAACGAGTTGAAGTCGACGAAGATGTCGAATCCCATCGTTGCCGCGACGTCCTGGATCAAGGTCGGTACGCCGTAATAGACGATGAGGATGAGGATGAGTTCGGGAACGCCGCGAATGACCGTCGTATAGGTTTCGGCGGCCAGGCGCGTGGCGGGCGCGGAGGAAAGCTTGCCCCAGGCACCGATTAAGCCCAGGAGAAGGGCCACCGCCATAGCGCAAACAGCGACTGCGATTGTCAGTTGGACGCCATCCCAAAGCATCCAACCGTAGCCTTTTAGATCGAACATTGGCTTGGCTTATACCACCCCGGTACAGATCACATGCCACCGCGCCCCGCCGCCCGCTCCGAAACCGGGTGCGGGCGGCGTTGCGTAGCGTGACGGTCGGCTAGGGTCAGCCGCCGTAAACGTCGAACTCGAAGTACTTGCTGTTGATTTTCTTGTAGGTGCCGTCGGCGCGGATCTGCTTGATCGCCTTGTTCAGGGCCTCGCGTAGCTCGTCCTCGCCCTTGCGTATGGCGATGCCGGCACCGTCGCCGAACCATTTGGGATCGCTGAAACCGGGGCCGGTGAAGGCGAAGCCCTTGCCGGCGTCGGTCTTCAGGAAACCTTCGTCGAGCGCGACCGAGTCGGCCAGGACCAGATCAACACGGCCGGCAACCAGATCGGCATTGGCCTCGTCCTGGGTAGCGTAGGACCTGATCTCAATCACGTCGCCGAAGTTATCCTGCAGGAAGTTCTCATGGATGGTCGCGCGCTGCACGGCCACGGACTTGCCCTTCAGGCCATCCTTGGAGATCTCGACCTTGGCGCCCGCTTTGGTGACGAACTTGGCGGGTGTGTTGTAGTACTTGTCGGTGAAGTCGACCTTCTGCTTGCGCTCCTCGGTGATCGACATGGACGCAACGATGGCGTCGAACTTCTTCGCCAGCAGGCCGGGGATGATGCCGTCCCAATCCTGGACCACGAATTCGCAGTCCAGCTTCGCCGCCGCGCACAGGGCATTGGCGATGTCGATATCGAAGCCCTGCAGCTTGCCGTCGGAATCGATGAAGTTGAAGGGTGGGTAGGCGCCCTCCGTCCCGACGCGAACCTTTTTCATTTGCGCCGAGGCGGCGCCGGCCACCAGCGTAATCGCAAGTACCGCGATGGTTGCGGCAAAGATTTTTCTCAACATATGTCCACTCCCTTTGGTTGTTGCGTCATAAATTGCTCGCCAGAAACTGGCGGAACCGCTCCGATTTCTGATTGCCGAAGACCTCGCGCGGCGGCCCTTCTTCCTCGACCCGACCGAGGTGGAGGAAGACCACGTGCGACGAGACCTCGCGGGCAAAGCCCATCTCGTGGGTGACCACGATCATGGTCCGCCCTTCCTCCGCCAACTGGCGGATGACCCGCATGACCTCGCCCACCAGCTCCGGATCGAGGGCCGAGGTGGGCTCGTCGAAGAGCAAGACGTCNGGNTCCATGGCCAGNGCCCGGGCGATNGCGGCGCGCTGCTGCTGTCCACCCGAGAGGTGCGAGGGGTAGTAGTCCAGTTTATCGTCCAAGCCGACCTTGTTGAGCACCGCCTTGGCGCGTTCCAGGGCCTCGGCCTTTGGCACCTTGAGCACGTGGATCGGGGCCTCGATGACGTTTTGCAGCACCGTCATGTGCGACCACAGATTGAACTGCTGAAAGACCATGCCCAGGCGTGAACGGATGCGGTCGACCTGATCCTGATCGGCCGGAATGGTACGGCCGTCCTTAGTCTTGGTCATGCGAATCAACTCACCGCCGACGGAAATGCGCCCGGAATCCGGCGTTTCCAGCAGGTTGATGCAGCGCAAAAACGTGCTCTTGCCCGAGCCGCTGGAGCCGAGCATAGCAATTACATCGCCCTCGCTAGCGGTCAGCGAGACGCCTTTGAGGACTTCCAGCGCGCCGAAACTCTTATGGACGTCCTCGCAGACGAGGGCCGGTTCGAGGGCTGGCTCGGCAACAGATGGCCTGGTGGCGGCTTCCGCCATGGGCCTAAAATCTCCCTGTGACCTTCTTTTCTAACGGCATTTGCAAGGTCTTAGGAGGCAGGGTAGAGGCCTTTGGCCGGCTTTCAAAGAAAAAAAGCGGCGCCTATTCCGACCCCGGCAGGGCGGCGCGCGCGGCCTCCACGGCGGCCCGTTCCGGGGCGTCGGCGGGCAGGTCCTGGACCAGCGCATCCGCCCGCGCCAACGCTTCCTTGGCGCGCTCCGTTTCGCCCAGCACCCCATAGGCCCGGGCCAGGCGCAGCCAGCCGTCGAGATTGTCCGGCTGCTCCTCCAGGCGGCCGGCCAGGCGCGCAACCATGGAGCGGATGAAAGCGGCGCGGTCCTCCTCGCTCATCTCTCCGGCGGCTTCTACCTCTGCCTTGCTGGGGCTGGGTGCACCGGCCGCCGCAGGAGGCGTTTGGGGGCGCGCTTGGGGTGTGGCTACCTCGGCGGCTTCGGGCGGCGGATCTTCGCCCAGTGCGGTCGCTGCTCGGCGCACCTGAGCGGCGACGAAGGGGCGCCACGGCGCATCGGCCGGGGCCTCGCGGAGCAGCGTCGTCCACACTTGCATGGCCTCGCGCGTGCTGCCGTCCTGGATCAGGGCCAGACCGGCGTAGTAGCGGGCGCGCGGCTCAGCCGGGTCGCGCTCGAGGGCGGTGGCGAATGCTCGGCGCGCTTCCGGGACAACGGTGCCATCAGCGGCGGCCGTCAGCGATTCGCCCCGGGCGGCGTGAAATTCCGCCTCGTCGAAACCGTTCTCGATCGCTTGGCCATAGACCCGCGCCGCCTCGTCGAAACGCTGCATTTCCGTGTAGGTGCGGGCAAGCAGTATCCATCCATCGCGATCGTCGGGCGCCTCCGCCAGGCGCTCGGCCAGGCGCTCGGCCAGTTGCTCCATGGCCGGCGCCGATTGGGTGGCCGCATCCACCGTCGTCTTGCGCTCGGCGAAGGGCTGGCTGGGGACGCCGGGCGTGCCAAGAAATAGATAAATCCCAACCGCGGTCGCGGGCACAGCGATTGCCAGGACAATTCCCGCAAGGCGGTGGGCGGTGGGCCGTGGCTCGGCCGATTCCCGTGTCCTAGCGCTCGGGGGGGCGCTCGGGTCGCCCGGGGCGATGGCGAGCAGGCGACGTTCGACCTCGGTGCGTGCCGTCGCTGCCTGCTCGGCGCCGATTTCGCCACGCGCAAGGTCCCGGTCGATCTCCGCCAGCTGGTCGCGATAGATGGCCAAGTCGTAGGCGCCGCGGTCGGCGCCGACATGCGGCCGCCGCAGTAGGGGCACCAACAATCCGGCGACCACAAGTGCGGTCAGGGCTCCGGCGACAATCCAAAAGATCATTGTGGATTGGACTCCGGCGTATCCGTATCGCTAAGCAGGCGCTCGAGCCGCCGGCGCTCCTCGGCGCTCAAGGGGGCCGCGGGAACGGCGGGATTTCGGCGCCGGCGCGCGAGATAGGCGATAAGGCCACCGGCGCCGAGTAAGACCATCAGAGCCGGGCCGAACCAAAGCACGTACGTTGCCGGCTTCATCGGCGGCTCGAAGAGGACGAAATCGCCGTAGCGTGCCACCAGGAACGCCTTCACCTCGCCGTCGCTATCACCCGCCACCAGGCGCTCACGCACCAAAACGCGCAAATCACGGGCAAGATCGGCGTTCGACGAATCGATGTCTTGGTTCTGGCATACCAGGCAGCGAAGTTCCCGCGACAAGTCCCGGGCACGCGCCTCGAGAATCGGATCGTCGAGTATCTCGCCGGGCAGCACGGCCCACGCCGGTGCGAGGCCGGCGGCGAACACGGCAAATGCAAGAACAAAGGCCCTCACTGCGACAACTCCCGAATCAGCGGCCGGATGGTTTCATCCAACGTCTGTTGATCGATCTGTCCGGCGCGCCGATAGCGGATGCGCCCGTCGCGATCGATGATGAAGGTTTCGGGGAGGCCGTAGACGCCCCAATCGATGCCCACGCGCCCCGTCGTATCAGCGCCGATGCGGCCGTAAGGGTTGCCCAGCTTCGCCAGCCAGTCGCGCGCTTCCTCCGGCTTGTTCTTGTAGTTGATGCCGAAGAGGCGAACCTTGTCCTGCATCGCTAGCTCGATCAGGAAGCGATGTTCGAGGCGGCACGGCACGCACCAGGACGCGAAGAAATTGACCAGGGTGACCTCGCCGGTACGCAGATCGGCGGCGCTCAAGCCCGGTCCCTCCATGCCCTCGATGGGCGGCAAGGCGAACTCGGGCACCGGCTGGTCGATCATCACCGACGGCAGGGCGCGCGGGTCGCGGTTCGGGTTTAAGCCCCAGGCGAAATAGACAGCGAGGATGCCGAAGACGACGAGCGGTATGAGATAGGCCAGCCGCCGGCCAATGACCATGCCGGTTGTCATGGGTCGGAACCTAAGCTCGCGCGGCCGTAGCACCGGCCGGCGCCTTGGCGCGCCGCGCGGGCGCACCGAGGCGGAACCGCCGGTCGCTTAGGGAAACGATGCCGCCGAGGACCATCAGCAGGACGCCAGCCCAGATCCACGGCACCAGGGGCTCGTGGAAGATGCGCACGGTCCAACCGCCGGCGTCATCCGGGTCGCCGACCACCACATAGAGATCGGCCAGGCCGGTGGTGTGGATGCCGGCCTCGGTGGTCGGCATCTGCTGCACCGGATAAAGGCGCTTCTCCGGTGTGAGTTGTGCTATCTGGCGACCCTCGCGGCTGATGGTGACTTGCCCCATATCGCTCGTGTAGTTCGGCCCTTGCACCTGGTCCACACGGTCCAAACGGTACGTGTAGCCGGCCAGCTCGACGCTGTCGCCGGGTTGCATGGTCTGCACCGACTCGACCTTCCAGCTTGCCGCCGCGGTCATGCCCGCCATGGCAATCGCCAGGCCGGCATGCGCCAAGGTCATGCCGTGCGCCGAGCGGGGCAGGCCGCGGGCCCGGCGAAGACTATCGCCCAGCGGTGCGCGGAACAGCTTGATCCGGCCCGCCCACTCGGCCAGCGTGCCGACGAACAGCCACGCCGCCAGCCCCATGGCCAGAACTGCCAGCACCGGACCGCCTTCCAGGGCAACGGCGCCCAGGGCGGCCAGCACGGCGGCGGCGAAGGCGAACTTCAGGCGGCTAAGCACGCCGGCCAGATCGGCCCGTTTCCAGGCCAGGAACGGCCCCACGGCCATGACGGCGATCAGCGGCACCATGATCGGCACGAAGGTCTTGTTGTAGAAAGGCGGGCCGACGGAGATCTTGTCGCCGGTCGCGGCCTCCAGGAACAGCGGATAGAGAGTGCCGAGAAAGACCGTGCCGCAGGCGACGACCAGCAGCAGGTTGTTGAGCACCAGCGCGCCCTCGCGGCTGACCGGCGCGAATAGGCCACCGGCCTGCACCGCCGGCGCGCGCACGGCGAATAGGATCAGCGAACCGCCGATGGTCAGGCACAGCAACAACAGAATGAACAGGCCGCGCTCCGGGTCCGTGGCGAAGGCATGAACCGAGGTGAGCAAACCGGAGCGGACGATGAATGTGCCGATAAGAGACAGCGAGAATGTCAGGATGGCGAGGAGGATGGTCCACGCCTTCAAGGCGTCGCGCTTTTCCACCACGATGGCCGAATGCAACAGCGCCGTNCCCATGAGCCAGGGCATGAACGAGGCGTTCTCCACCGGGTCCCAGAACCACCAACCGCCCCAGCCNAGCTCGTAGTACGCCCACCAGCTTCCCAAGGTGATGCCGGCGGTTAGGAAACACCAGGCGACCAGGGTCCACGGCCGCACCCAGCGCGCCCAAGCCGGATCGACACGGCCTTCGATCAAGGCGGCGATGGCGAAGGAAAAGGCCATGGAGAAGCCGACGTAACCGGCATAGAGCATGGGCGGATGGAAGGCCAGGCCCGGGTCCTGCAATAGCGGATTCAAATCGCGGCCGTTGAGGGGCGCCGGGAAAATNCGCTCGAACGGATTCGAGGTGAGCAGCGAGAAGGCCAGGAAACCAATGGCGATCCACGCCTGCACCGATAGCACGCGGGCGCGCAACGCCGGCGGCAGGTTGCCGCCGAAGACCGCCACCGCGGCGCCGAAGGCGGCCAGAATCAGCACCCAGAGGACCATGGAGCCCTCGTGGTTGCCCCAAACGCCGGAGATCTTGTAGAGCAGCGGCTTTGCGGTATGCGAGTTCCGCACGACATTGAGCACGGTGAAGTCGGAGACCACGTAGGCCCACATCAAGGCCAGGAAGGCGATGNTGATCAGGGCCAACTGCAACAGCGCCGCCGGGCGGGCCACGTCCATCCATGCGGTCCGGCCACGGGCGGCACCGATAATCGGCACGCTGCCCTGCACCAGGGCGACGGCCAAGGCCAGGACAAGGGCGAAGTGACCGATCTCGGGGATCATTCTGTTGTCTCCGCAGGGTCACGCCATTGCCCGGACTTTTTTAGGGCATCTGTCACTTCGCGTGGCATGTAATTCTCGTCGTGCTTGGCCAGCACCTCGCGGGCAACGAAGGCACCGTCGGCGCCGATGCTGCCTTCGGTGACCACGCCTTGCCCTTCCCGGAACAAGTCAGGCAGCAGGCCGCGATAGGTCACCGGCACGCTATTCGTCAGATCGGTGACGCGGAACGCTGTGGTCACCCCGTCATCCAATCGCTCGACCGACCCTTCCTCCACCAGTCCGCCGAGGCGGATGGATCGTCCGGCCGGCGCGTTGCCGGCCGCTAAGTCGGTGGGGCTGTAGAAATAGGTGATCTCGCTTTGCAGGGCGCCGAGGACCAGGGCGGCGGCCCCGGCGAGGATCAGCATCGCCGCGAGGACGAAATAGAGGCGCCGGCGCTTGCGGGTCATCACCGCGCCTCACGCATGCGGGTGCCGGCGGTGGACGGTTCGGGTGCTTGCAGGCGATCCAGATCGCCTTGCACCGCGCGCAGGCGACGCAGAGTCGTCACAAGCATCCCGATAAGGACCACTGCGGTGAGGGCGAAGGCCGGCCAGACAAAAAAGCCATAACCGCCCATCTCCAGAAAGGTCTGCACCTGCTCCATGATCCTCGTTCGAATCTCCTATGTCGCGTCCGTTGTTGCGTCTGGGCCGCCTCTAGGGGGCGATGAGCCGAAACCCTATGGCGCGTAACGCCGCCGGTCACTGATATATATCATGCACGTATCAAGCAGACCTGGGCGCCGGTCGGGTCTTTTATGTGGCATCAACGGCAGCCATCGAACGGGCGCGCAGGCGGGCGGCCATNACCTCGCCTTTNACGCGCAGCAACATAAGGCTCAGGTAATAGAGCTTGAACCCCAGGGCCATGATGAGAAGCGGCCAGAGCATGGACGGATGGATGGTCGGTCCATCGAGGCGCACGACACTGGCCGGCTGATGCAGGGTGCTCCACCAATCGACCGAGAATTTGATAATCGGTACATTGATGAAGCCCACCAGCGCCAGGATCGCCGCCGCCCGGTTGCCGCGGTTCTGGTCGTCGAAGGCGTTGCTCAGCGCCATGTGGCCAAGATAAAGGAAGAAGAGCACCAGAACCGAGGTCAGGCGCGCATCCCAGACCCACCAGGTGCCCCACATAGGCTTGCCCCACAACGATCCGGTGGCGAGCGCCAGAAAGGTAAAGCCGGCACCCACCGGCGCCGAGGCTCGGGCCACGAGATCGGCTAAGGGATGGCGCCAGATGAGCGCCGAGGCGCTCGCGGCGGCAATGACCGTATAGACGAACAGCGCCATCCAGGCGGCCGGCACGTGCACATACATGATGCGCACGCTCTCGCCTTGCTGGTAGTCGGCCGGCGACGCGAACAGGCTGAGATACAGACCGACGCCGAGGGCCAACACCGCCAGCCCACCACACCAGGGCAGGATCCGCTCTCCCAGGCGCACGAAGCGTCCTGGATTGGCAAAACGGTGCATGTTCACGACCGCGGTCCTTCTATCGTGCACGCCCAACTCGTCATAAACCTAGTCATTCAACCGCCTGCCGCAAGGCCGCCGCCGCCGCCAGGGGCGCGACAACCAACGTGACCAAGAATATCGCCCCGAGAAACAGGAGATACGGACGGGCGCTCAAACCTGCAAGGGCGGCATCGATGGCCGCAACACCGAAGATCAGCACCGGAATATACAGCGGCAGCACAAGCAGCGGCACCAGCACGCCGCCGCGCCGGGCGCCCAGGGTCAGCGCCGCACCGATGGCCCCGGTTAAGCTCAGGCTCGGGGTGCCCAGGAACATGGCGAGCATCAGCACCGGCAAGGCGGTCTCATCCATATTGTAAAGCAAGGCGATCAGGGGTGCAGCCGCGATCAGCGGCACCCCGGTGGTTAGCCAATGGGCCAACACCTTGGCCAAAACGGTCAGGCTCAGGGGTGTCGGTGCCAGCGCCAGCAACTCCAGCGAGCCGTCCTCGAAATCCGCTAGAAACAGGCGTTCGAGGGAGAGCAGCACAGCGAGCAACGCGGTGACCCAGATCACCCCGGCGGCCAAACGCGCCAGCAGGTTCGCCTCCGGCCCGATGGCAAAGGGAAAGAGCGTGGCGGTCAGGACAAAGAAGAGCACCACCATGACCGCATCGCCGCGCTGGCGCAGGGCCAGGCGTAGATCGCGCGCGACCACATCCGCAAAGGTACTCACCAGCCCGATCCTCCGGAAACTGGGGCAGCGCGCGCGAATTCGGCGAGCGATAGGGTCTGCGCGTCCGGCATGTCGATGGGTGTGTGGGTCGCGACGGCTACCCGGCCACCGGCGGCACGGTGCGCCGCGATGGCGGCGCTTAAATGGGCAAGCGACGCTTGGTCCAGACCGACCGAAGGTTCGTCCAGCAGCCAGAGATCGCCAGGCGCGGCCAGCAGGCGCGCGAGGGCGACCCGGTGGCGTTGGCCGGAGGAGAGTAGGCGTCCGGCCACATGGGCCAGCGGCGTCAGGGCGAAGCCGGCCAGGGCACGCTCCACGTCGGCTACGCCGGCGCCGGCTTGGCGGGCCCAGAAGGCCACGTTTTCCGCTGCCGTGAGCACCGGCTTGACGGCCGTGAGATGGCCCACGTAGCGCAGGCGTGCCCGGTGCGTTTCCGGATCGTCGGCCACTGGCGCGCCGTCCCAGGTCAGGGTGCCGCCCGCGGGGCGCAGGAGCCCGGCCATGAGGCGCAGCAGGCTCGATTTGCCACTCCCGTTGGGCCCGCTCAGGAGCAAAGCGCCGCCGGGCGCCAAATCGAAGGCGAGGTCGGCAAATACCTGCCGTTCGCCGCGGACGCACACAAGATCCCGGCCCGAGAACAGGCTCATTGCGTTAGCGGGAGTAGGCATGGCTGGGTGCGGGACAAAGGGCGCTCGGCGCGTTGCGGACGGTGCGGGGCACCAGCGATATAGCAGATCGCCCGCCGCCCTCCAAATGCCAGGTGCCCAAATTCCAGGCGCCCAGATTCCAGGCGCCCAGATTCCAGGTGCCGGTCAATTTGTAGAACCACGGGGAGAAGTCCTGCCTGAGAGAAGGCTAGGCGGCCACCGGGATCGGGACCGGCGACCGCCTAAGTTCCCAGCCGTTTTGGGGGGCAATCGTGTCGAGGCCGGCTGGGCACCTCGGACAGAGAGGGGAAGTCTCCGTGCTTGTTAGAGTGGCCGGCGATTATGGTGCCACTTGGCCCCAAATAAGGCGCAAATGCGATTTCTGCAGTCGGGTTTGATTTTGACGAGATGTCGCGGAATAGCTCAGGGCGTCCGGTCGACGCCCCTAAGCCGTCTCCCCCGATGGAGNTCCAGGAGCGCGGCCTTGATCGCGGTGTAGAGTCTTGGCGGAACAAAACCATAGTCGAACCGNCCAGGTTGGTCGGGAATCTGGCGCAAATCCGGCCCGGGCCAGATGAACCTGTTGACCTCGTTGACCACCACCCATGACGGGGCTGTGTCTAATCCGAGGTGCTGCTTTATCTTTGGCGGGATCGCAAGAGCGGTCCGGTTGTCCGTCGGCGGTCGGCTGGTCACCGGCACGACGGTAACGACGGTCTCGCCCGCGCTATTTTCGACGGATAGGACGATGACGCAGGGCCGCTCCTTTTCGCCCTCCTCACTACCTCTTTTCTGCTGCCGCTTCCAGAGATAGCTGTAGGAGAGGACCAGGCCCGGCTCCGGCGAAGGCAGGGGCATGTGCTATACCAATGGTCGTTGATATTAGTCCAAAAGCTCGTCGAGCCCCGCGTGCCGAGGATCCATGTCGGTCTCGGAGATAGCCTGGATATCGCTTTCGGATAGATCCTCAACCGCTAGCGCCATGCGGTCGCGCTTCCGCAAGCGTTCGTATTCCCGCGCCGAGATCATGACCACGGAGTCCCGACCGTATTTCTGGATTGCCACGGGTTCGACCAAGGCCATGTCTTGGAATCGGCCGAAACTTTTGGCCGCTTCCTTTGAGGTCACTTTCCGCATGTCTCATCTCACTGATCGACATTATGTATTACGGAATATACGTATTATCCGTATAATTGTCAAGAAATATATAAATATCTATGGGTTACAAGGTCAGAATCAGCCGGATAAGGGTCTTGTGGGCTGATCCAAGGGAGCGTAGTCGCTTTGCGGACGCCCCGGCGGCTTAGCCGCCCCCTCTGCTGCTTATTCGTAAGTACGGGTGTCCTCGATGACCTTGCCGTCGTTGGGCAGGGCGCCGGGTGACTCCAGGGTGACCGCGCCCTTCACCTTGCAGACCTTGCGCAGGGTATCGGCGACGGCGGCGGCGAGGGCGCTATCGCCGGTATCTCCCTCTACCTCGCAGTGCAAGGTCATCACGTCGGTCTCTTCCTCGCGGGAGATGACCAGACGACCCCGTGCCACCGCCGGGTGACGGCGCAGGACGTCGGCCATCTGTTCCGGCCGGACGAACATGCCCTTGACCTTGGTGGTCTGGTCGGCCCGGCCCAGCCAACCGCGCAAGCGTACATTGGTGCGTCCGCAGGTGCTCAAGCCCGGTTGGATCGCGGATAAATCGCCGGTGGCGAAACGAACCAGCGGATAGTCGGGGTTGAGGGTGGTGACGACGACCTCCCCGACCTCGCCTTCGGGAACCGGGTCGCCGGTTCCCGGACGAACGATCTCGACGATCAGATGCTCGTCGACGATCATGCCTTCATCGGGTCTGGATTCGTAGGCGATGAGGCCCAGCTCGGCGGTGGCGTAGCATTGCAGGACGGAAATGCCGCGCGCCGCATAGTCCTGGCGCAACGACGGATACAGGGCGCCGCCGGAGACCATGGCCTTCACGATACTGCTGCAATCGAGGCCCATCTCGGCGGCGGCATCGAGCAGGACCAGGAGGTAGTCGGGTGTCCCCGTATAGCCGACCGGGCGGTACTGGGCAATCGTCTGAGCCTGCGCCTCGCTGTTGCCGACACCGGCAGGGACCACCGCACAGCCAAGGGCGCGGAGCCCCATGTCCAAAATCCAGCCGCCCGGGGTCAAGTGATACGAGAAGGTATTGTGCACGATATCGCCTGGCCGAAACCCGGCGGCAAAGAGAGCGCGGGCGGTGCGCCAGTAGTCCGGGCCCGGCCCCTCCGGCTCGTAGAGCGGTCCGGGCGAGGCGAACAGACGGGCCGCCGCGCCGGGCTTGATCGCCGCTAGACCGCCCAGCGGCGGTACGGCGTGCTGCAACTCGGGCAGATCCGATTTGCGGGTCACCGGTAGGCGGGCCAACGCCTCACGGCTGGTCACAACCGTCGGGTCGACATCGGCGAGCAGACGGGCAAATTGCGACGCGTGCGCCTTGGCATGAGCGATCTGCAACGGTAGAGCCGCCATCAGCGCCACCTCGCGCGCCGCCGGATCGCGGTTCTCTAGGTCGTCATAAAATTCGGTTTTGCCGTTCTTGCCGCGCTTGGGCGCGCGTGCCTTTCGGCTTTGCTTTACGCTAGCCACCGCTTGCGCCGCTTGTAGTGCTTGACGTCGCGGTAGCTCTTTCGACCTGATGCGGAGAGGCCAAGGTAAAATTCCTTCACATCCTCGTTTTCGGTCAGGGTTCTCGCATCGCCATCCAGAACCACCCGACCATTCTCAAGAATGTATCCATATCGGGCATACTTCAAGGCCATGTTGGTATTTTGCTCGGCCAGCAGGAAGGTGACCCCTTCATCGTCATTCAGGCGTTTGACCGTTTCGAAGATGCCCTCGACCAGTTGTGGCGCCAGGCCCATGGACGGTTCGTCCAAGAGAATCATCTTCGGCCGGCTCATCAACGCCCGGCCGATGGCGCACATCTGCTGTTCACCGCCCGAGGTATAGCCGGCTTGGCTGCCGCGCCGCTCTTTCAAGCGGGGGAAATAGGCATAGACCTTTTCCAGATCCTGCTGAATGGCGGCCCGTCCGTCCTTTCGGGTATAAGCGCCGGTCAGCAGGTTCTCTTCGATGGTTAGATGTTCGAAGCAGTGGCGCCCTTCCATAACCTGGATGACGCCGCGCTTGACCAATTCGTAGGGACTTAGGCGATCGATACGATCTCCGGCGAACTCGATCGTCCCCTTGGTCACATCGCCGCGCTCGGCGCGCAGCAGATTGGAGATGGCTTTGAGTGTGGTGGTCTTGCCGGCGCCGTTGGCGCCAAGCAAGGCGACGATGCCACCCTCGGGAACCGATAGGGAAACCCCCTTGAGCACCAGGATGACGTGGTCGTAGATGACTTCGACGTTGTTGACCTGCAGGATCGGCCGGCGATTGTCGCCGGCCGATTG
>JGI24023J19991_10002329_pt1 | contig 13934 bp, 11 predicted proteins | sample Cruoilmetagenom1_FD_19991 | JGI IMG/M metagenome (IMG submission 19991) | reverse complement strand
CCCCGGGTTGCTGTTACAGGTCCGGTAGCTTTAACGATGATTAACGGCAAGGTTGTGTGGGAGAATGGTGAATTGACCGGGGTTGATGAGAGGGCTTTGTTTCATGCCGCTGAAGCGGCTTGCGATGAGTCTATCCGGGAGCGGATTCAGCTTTAAGGCCCATCCGGTATTCAAGATTATATACGGACTAAAACCTTATTAGAGTTAAGACGTGACTTGGGGCGTTTTGCGTTTTTGTCTTCCTGGGGATGATGATACCCGATAGCCAAAGCTACATCGCACTGGTAGCCATGAAGTTCCTTTTTAAACTCTTCATTTACTAACTCAGTATCAATGCCTTCCATCGGGGTGGAATCAATTTTGAGGCGAGCTAAAGTATGCAGCGTATTTCCCAGGGCAAGATAAGTCTGTGCCTTTGTCCAGCAACTTGTGTCTCCGGTCTTATCAGTATTTAGCTCGGCAAACATAAAACTACCGAAAGCACTTTCCCGATCTACCGGTTTGGTTCGTTTGTCCTCAATACCTTTGTCTACCACTTGGGCATAATCATCACGTTTGTATTGTGGGTTGTAGGCAAAGAGAATAATCTGCGAGCTGTCAAAAACATGAGGCTGGTTAAATTGATATTTCTGAGCAAAGGTTTTATTCATACGCTCTTTTGCCTCATCACTCTCAATAACGACAAATTTCCATGGTTGTGAGTTTATGGATGATGCAGAGAGGCGAATTGCCTCAAAGAGTACATCAAGATCCTTTTGTGGGATCTTCTTTGTTTTATCGTATTTTTTAGTTGTATGCCTCCAGAGAAGGTCTTCAATAATTGGATGTTTCTGATTCATGACTACTCCATATATTTAGTTTGATATTGTTTGATTAGTACATTGTATTTCCGTTCTTTGTCTCACTCGGAATTTCCTGCATTGAATCCCAATGCTCAACGATTTTTTCGCTATCATCAAATCGGAAAAAATCCATTGTTACGTACTCCTTGTTACCTGGCCATGTCTGATGAGTGTGAACCGCAACCAAATCGCCTTCGGCTACGGCTCTTACAAATTCGATGCTTTTGTCAGGGTAGTCCCGGGCCATTTCTTCAAAATAGTCGACCAAAGCCTGCTTGCCATCTGCAACCAGGGGGTTATGTTGTATGTATTCTGCCCCCACATACTTTTCGACTGCTTGAGCCGGTTTTCCCAGGTAAGCGATGTTATAAAACGCGATTGCATTCTGCTTATTAGCTTCCAGATTGTGTTTCATTTTTTCTCCTCAGCGTTCATTTTACTGATCTCTTTCGTTAGTACAGTTTTGCTTTGAGTTTAAGTTATTGCATTTTTTCAATTTATTTTCCACGCTGCCAATAGCAGTGGGTTCTCCGGGAAGATTGAACGGTGCATCTTTTGGAGATCTTATGTACTATTTCATCCAAACAACTTCCAACAGAGGAACTTCCCATTCATCCGGATAATCGTCTGTATTACGGTCTGAAAATTCTTTGCGCCAAGTGACTATCGAGTGAACACGAGCTGATCGCACAGAGTCGAGGCGGTCCTCCCATTGACGACTGATCGTTTCTGACAAAATGCCGATCTTGTAGCCCTTGGCATCTGAGATGGAGATTCGACCACCCGGCTTTGACCTATCCAGATAAACAACTGATCCGGTTTGAAGCCTGGCTATCTGCTGCCGGATGTTCTTCGCTCCTTGAGCAATCGCAGGATAGTCGATCCAGATCGAAGAGAGATCCAGTAACGAATAACACAGACCTAGTTCATCATCGGAAGGCCCAGTCAGCACTCCAGTTACCTGGCGTTCTATGGCTCTCCCCTGAAGCATGGAAGTATTAGGATTCTGAATGCCTTCAATTGCATAGAGCGTCAGCGTCTTTCGTGCCCTTGTCATACCCACGTAATAAGGCCGGCGCTCCTCTTCCTGCTTCTCTACGGTACGCTGCCTTGTCCAGTTACCCAGGATGAAAACATGGTCAAACTCTAAACCTTTGGCGGCATACACAGTGGAAAGATAAACAGAGTGATCAGAACCTCCGAAACGCCGGTATTCCTGTATCGCCTCATAAAGGAAATCGACCGCTTCTTCTGGTGTCGTAGCATAGTTATTAGTATCCTCTCCCCACTGAACCAGGAACTCATCGAGCATAATGTTCCACGGGTTTGCACTGTCGTACTCACTTTGACTAAGAAGTTCCTTTCTCAATTCCTCTGCTGTGACAGTAGCCTGATCCAAGTCCTTGATATGTTTGATTAATGCCTGGAACTCGCGAAGCCTGTGAAGAGGAACACCGCTATTGCGTTCAGCTGCGATAGAAGATGGGATGTCGGCAGACTCCAACGCGGCTCGGATGGCACCTAATTCTTCATTTGTTCGCGACAATACAGCAACGTTTTCTCCGGCTTTATAGAGCACCCTGATTTCCTTGAGAACGTGACGTGCCTGATTGAAGGTATCCGGGCACTTGACAATCCTTACCGGATCTCCAGGTGAGTTTCGTCTCCGTGCTTTGTTGATCTGTATCGGATGCTCGGTTTTCATCCGATTGTGGTTCAGTGCAATCAACTGATTGGAAACGTCGATGATATTCCTGGTGGACCGGTAGTTTTCAACGAGATAATGAAGCCGTGCAGCATAGTCCTGCTCGAACTGGCGGATGAACCGCACATTGGCACCACGGAAAGCATAGATGCTTTGGTCATCATCACCCACTGCGAGGATGGAGAGTTTGGCATCCTCGCTTTCTGAATCCAAGGTTCGTCCAGCGATGGCTGATATCATGTCGTACTGCGCTTCATCGATATCCTGGTACTCGTCAATGAGAATGTGACGGTAGCCAGCCAGTAGCCTTTCTCGCATTTCATCTCTTTCTAGACCGGGGATATCACACTCCCCACGCAGCATCGCAGTTGCTTGAGGAATGATGCTATCCAGATCAAGAGTCTCCTTATGACATTCCAGGTGTGCAGCTAAGGAAGCACCGGCTAAACGCATTGCCAGGCCGTGGTAGGTCTGGACGGTAACGCCTGCTGCGTCCCTACCAACTAGTTCAAAGATACGCTTTCTGAGACTGATCGCTGCAGCTCGGTTGAAGCACACCACCAGAATCTCTCGAGGACGGACTCTCTCAACTCGCAATAAATAGGCACATCGATGAGCGATGACCCGGGTCTTTCCTGAACCGGGACCAGCCAGCACCAGCATGTTGCGACTCACCTTGGCCGAAACCACAGATACTTGTACGCTATTGTTCAGCTCATCGACAATGTTCTGATAGGACTCGGCGCTGATGGCACGGTCCAGCATTTTTTCGTCTCCTGGGAAGTATCGTTCCACAAACTCGATTTTGTTCATAGTAAAATAAGCCAGGACCAGATTCAGTGCCTCTTGGATTTTATCCAGCCCAAGAGACGCGTAGCGGTTCATGACATGGATTTGGAAGTTACGCTCTCTGTAGTGCTCTTTGAGAGAGGAGAAATCGCCTTCTGTAAAACGCCGTCCCTTAGCACTCGGAAGAATTCTGATCGTCATGGCGGAACGGAATACCGCTAGTCCCTGTTGCAGAATGATGCAGCGTTGTTCATGAAGGAACAGCAAGCCGCGCTCAATGGCCGAACCGGGATCAAAGATCTTCGCGGAAACGAACATATCAGACCTCAGAGATTCCAACAGGTCACTCTCGCCGAACTCTACCAGGTGCTCGCCACTGGAACCCTCGGGAACCTTTTCGATAATAGTGTTCAGTACAATACTCGCTACTTGTTGTCTCCGTTCAGCGGTCTCTCGAAGATCACTCCAGGATCGCTGGAGTTTGACTCCATAGTGATCTTTATCACGATACTTCAGTGCAATACTGCCCTGGCGGCCAGCTAAGCCCTGTCCATCCATGGCCAGGCTTCTCAGAAGACTGCGCAAGGATTCCGGTACACTGGTATGATCATTATCGATCAGTCGCTGGTTCAATCTCCGAAGGCTTAAAGGCAACCACCCTTCGGGGTCAGGCTCCTCTTCGCTCATCAAATCAATCATGGCCAATTCCAGAGCACAAACCCCGGACAATAGCTTGTCCGATGCATTTGTGCAGCGCACTTTGACATAGGCACTTAACAATGTATCTTTCTTTACCAGGCCAGCTTTAACCATGTCGTTCAATATTCGCAGCACGGGCAAAGTGTCGTGTCGTAACCCACTTTTCTCAGAGAAGTCTTGATTGAGGGCCATGGATGGCAGTTCCGCCAATTCGTCGGCACTGAGGGCTTGGTTCGGATCATGATAGAAGAGCTGCTCCATAATCTCTTTCCATTGCCGTTTCAAAGTGTCAGAAAGATCCAGCGCTTGTATCTTCTCGAGAGCTTCCGCCAGATTTTGCATGAGTGGCCGAACCTGAATTACACTGGTTCTGTTCTCATTGCGCTCAACAAAGCTACCTCGCTCCAGAACAGAAACTGCTGTGTTGACCTTAGTCGTGGACATTGGATCATCAGTATCAAACCTGGTTTCAACCTCCTCATCCCGAAGAATCTCTCCAGAGGTAATAATCACAGTGTTATTTTCATCCGGTTTGGAACGCCGAAGTCCCTTTAGGATCTGAGCAATATCGTTACGTGTTAGTCGGGACCTCGCGCTGAGTGAAAACTGGGTTTCAATATCCTTTTCATCGTAGAGCAACACGCATTGGGCAGTCTTTCGGTCCCGTCCTGCACGTCCTGTTTCCTGGAGATAGTTTTCCAGTGAACCAGGAATATCGGCATGAACCACTAGCCGTACGTTCTCTTTGTCGATACCCATTCCAAAAGCGTTTGTGGCACAAATATGGTCGATATCACTGGCGATAAATCCGTCCTGGATTCGCTTCTTCTCAGGTGGTTCCAAGCCGGCGTGAAAGGCTTCAGCAGAAAGATTGGAACGCTGAAGCCATTCAGCCATCTCTTCGGTCTTGGCACGAGTGGCACAATAGACAACCGATGCTCCGTCTTCCGGCACACGTTCTTCCAGTAGCTGCAGGACCCGCACTTTTTTCTCTGTCGAATTAACCATCTGAACTTCGAAATCCAAATTTGTACGTTCTGCGCCACCGTCGTAGGTCTTTAATTCCTGTCCCAGCTCCGTCTGGAAATGCTGAAGGATTTCCTCTGTGACATCGCGCTTGGCTGTGGCAGTAAAACATGCTACCGGTGGACTTTCTACTTTCTGGTCCTTGGCTAATTCACGAATGAAGCGAGATGCATAGAGATAATCCGGCCGGAATGAATGCCCCCAGCGAGACAGACAGTGAGCCTCGTCAAATACCCAACAGCCGATTTCCCTCTGTTGAACCAATTTCCGAAAGGAAACATTCCGCAGCTGCTCTGGTGAGACATATAGGAGTGCAATATCTCCGAGTCTGACACGCTCGAATACGTTTCCACGTTCCGGCGGAGTCAGCATGCTGTATAAAGCAGCGGCAAAATCGTATCCAGTGAACTGGTTGAGATTGTCTACCTGGTCCTTCATTAAAGCCTGTAGTGGCGATATGACAATGGTGAGTAAACCGCGTCTCTGATTTCTTACGAGTGCCGGGAGCTGATAACAGAGCGACTTCCCTCCACCAGTAGGCAGGATGGCAAGGATCGGCTCGTTGTTCATACCGCTTCGAACAATTGCTTCCTGTAGACTTCCTCCATCTGGCAACGATGGTTCGGACCGAAAGTCATCGAACTTGAAGAAATGCTGGAGCTGATCCTGTGGGTTGTGATTGACCCGGCAGTATTCACAATCAGGATCATCACAAGCGGTTTCTCGCAATTTGTGAACAATTTTGACCACCTCAGGGAAGCGATACCGGACCCATGGAGGTATGACGGAATTGGCACCTGCCACTCGTAGCCAAGACAGAGCATAAGCCACCGGCTCACGTTCTTGTATGTTTATCTTTTGAGCTGCACGTCCACATCCATACTTAGCTGCAAACTCCTGAAAGAAGACAAAAGCTTCCTGATCAGTGAATGCCAGGATGTCTAAGGCCAGAAACAGAGGCTCCATGGTTTCAGCAAAGGCCCATGCGAAGAATCGCATTAACGGCTCATTGGATTGCCCTAGCTCGTCAAATATCTCGAGCTGATCGCAAAAGAGACTTGCGGCGGTTTGAGCATCTGCGACTGGATCGTTTAAAGCAGTACGGACTAACTTGTAATCCTTCACCAGGTGATGATACGGATTCTTCGGGAAGGCTATTGGAGAAAGGAAGAGGGTATCTATAACTGGAAGTTCATGTAGTGCGAGGTTCGGATATTGCTTCTTCAGGATTGGCAAATCATGATCAAGTATGTTGTGGCCAAGAACGAATCGGGTGTCGTAGCATAGCCTATTGAGAGTCTGCTCGACATCTGACCGCTTGAATCGGCCTTTAAAATATACTTTCTCTTGTCCGGAGATCGCCCCGATCTTGAGTATGGAGTCATCAGGGGCTGTCTCCAAATCCAATAACAAGCTCGAATCCAGAATTGTATTTGCTCCGTCCATCCAACTAGAACCATATAATGAACAAGTAGCTAAGTCTATTCGAAAAAATAAGATGGAAGAGATCTGAATCGAATAAATGAAAGCCCATCAACTAGTATCACGAGTTCTTGAAGACGGTAATCAAGAGCCTTTCTGAGATATTGGAAAGACTTTGCTTTGGGGAAGATCTTCTATTAAAAAATAGACTAATTCCTTTTGAACAAGTAGAGCCATGGACAGCTGGGCTGGGTTATTTGGCTAGAACTATCCGATTTTCGTCTTCGATGGCTTTTTCCACATACTTGTTGAGCGACAATCCCATTCGAGTCGCTGCAACAACCGCCTTGCTGTGTATTTCTGGATCGGTTCGGATAAGAAACTTGCCGGAAAATGGCTTTTCGGGGTCTTTCCCCCTCTCGGTACACCAATCCAGATAGAAGTCGATTGATTCCGCCATCGCAGTCTCCAGCTCATTAACGGATTCTCCCTGAAATGTAATGACGTCTTTGAGCCCGACGACTTCACCGTAGAAGAGGCTCTGGTTTCGGTGTTTTTGCCTGCTTCAACCTTCTGTATTTTGTATATACTCTCTTTTATGAACACAGAATCAATTATTACCGTTGCCGTTACCGGTGCCTCGGGGCTCCTTGGGCGCCCTCTTATGTCTCTTTTGGAATCAGATTCCCGCTTTCGGGTAAGAGGTGCTGCCTGGTCCCGGGCCGGAGGAAGTCTCGATCGCGTTGATATTACCGCCCCGGCCGCTGTGGATGCCTGGCTGGATGATGTGAAGCCCGACGTCCTGGTACACCTGGCTGCCGAGCGGCGGCCGGATGTTTATGCAAAAGATCCTGAGGCTGCCGACAGGCTGAATATCAATGCCACCGAAGCGCTGGCATTGAGCTGCGCAGCGAGAGAGGTCAATATGCTTTTCCTTTCCACAAACTACCTCTTCGATGGAGCCTCTTCGCCTTACATTTCCGAAGATGAAGCGAATCCTCTGAACGCTTATGGTCTTGGGAAACTGGCAGCTGAGCTGGCGGTTAGTGCGGCATCGGATAAGCATAGGATGCTGAGAATCCCGTTAATCCACGGTCCTTCAGACAGTTTGGAGGAATCTTCAGTTACTGTGCTCTGCAAGGCGTTTCTGGATACTGATGGGCCGGTGGTGATGGATGTCTGGCAGACCCGTTATCCTACCTTTACGCCGGATGTGGCAGCGGCGATTACTAAGCTCCTCCCCAGTCTGGCTGATGGAACGCTTCCTGGTCCGGCTCTTCATTTTTCCGCCGATGAGCCGTTTACGAAAAGGGATATCGGGGAAATCATGGTATCTTATCTGGGGATGGACCCTGCAAGAGCGGTTGACGATAGCCGGCCGCCTTCCGGAGCTCCCCGTCCGAAGGAGGTTAAGCTGGCCTGTCCGAAAATGGACGCCATGGGTCTGATGAAAATAACACCTTTCCGGGATGCGATCCGGATAACTCTGGATTCTATACGGGATGCCGGCGGGTTGGAGCGCAGCATTCTGGTATAGCATTGTTCGCGTCAGTTCAGTTCAGCAGTAGAACCGCATCCAGAGCTACCCATTTATTCCCGTTGAACACTATGGGGTTGATATCAAGCTGATTGAATTGATCTCCCAGTTCAACAACCAGCTCTCCAATTCCGGAAAGAATCTCTGCCAGTCCCTTCAGATCCAGATGACTTCCCCGGTATCCGGTAAGAACTTCTGATACGGTGAGTTCCAACAGCATTCGTTCTGCTTCCTCTTTGTCCAGAGGAATCAGGCGGAAGCTGACATCTTTGTAGAGTTCTGTCAGAATCCCGCCGGCACCGCACATGAGGGTGGGGCCGAAGGAGGGGTCGATAAGGGCACCGAGTATGAACTCATTTCCTTCATAGGGAATCATCTCTTCCAGAAGGATNNTGCATTCGGGAAANCGGCCGCTCAGCTTCTGCATTTTTTCTACCCAGTTATCCGCTTTCAGGTTCAGTTCCAGGCCGCCCATATCTGTTTTATGTATAATCTCCGGATCGCATACTTTGGCTATCATGGGGAAGTTGAGATTTGGAGGCGGGGGAGTTGAATCCTGCTTGAAAGTTTCAATTTCAGAGGGTGTGCAAAGTTGCCCATGGGGAACGGTAATACCCCGGTCTTTCAGCAGGGCTTTAGCCTCGTATTCGTCGGGTTTTCCATTAACTTTCAATTCACCCAGCCATTGTTTTAGTTTAATCATAAGAGTTCCCCTTGTGTCCGGAGTATTTCTCCCCGCTCCACCAGGAAACGGACGGCTCTTACCGTCCGGAGTATGGAGGGATATCCGGGAACACCGGCCCGGTAAAAACGTTTGAGGTATTCGTCTGTAAAGGGACCGAACTGGGTAAATACCACGATGGGTTTTCTGCCCTCTTGTACCCGTCGGGCAATTTTGCCTATCAGATTGTCTGTGATGGACGGGGGGGCAAAGAAACTGATGCAGATAACAATGTCTGTATTCGGGTCGTCAAGGAGGGCATCAAGGGTTTGAAGGTAGATTTCATCCCCGGCGCTGGCGGTAATATCCACCGGGTTATGGATTGATGCAAAGGGCAGGTTCACTTCTTTGAGACGGGCGGAAGTTTCCCCACTGAAATTGGCCATTTCCAGTCCGGCTCTTCGTCTGGGTTCTTCGATGTAATCGGCACACATCACGCCGTATCCCCCGGCGCCGGTAATTACTCCGATTCTGTTTCCCAGGGGTGGCTTAATCAGACTGAGAACCCTTGCCGCATCGGCCAGTTCCTCATCATCAATGGCCCGTTGTATTCCATACTGCCGGAATGCTCCGCCGACAACCCTGTCGGATCCGGCCAGCCGGCCGGTATGGGAACTAACTGCGGCCTCTCCGGCGGCGCTTCTTCCGGCCTTGAGGACAATTACCGGCTTGTTCCGGGTAACCTCTCCTGCTTCTTCGAGAAAGGCCTTTCCCTCATCGATATTTTCGGTGTAGATGGCCAGGCATCTTGTTTTTTCATCTTCGGCAAAATAGCGCAGGAAGTCCGATTCATTCAGATCGCACTTGTTACCCAGACCAACAAAGGCCCGCATTCCAAAGCCGATATTGCTGGCATACCCAAGAGACTCCACCCCCACCGATCCGCTCTGGGTGATAAAGGCAATTCCGCCTCCCCCGGCCAGGGATTTATCCCCGTGCTCCACAAAAATTGTATCCAGGCCGGTTTCCGGGAGAAATACTCCCAGGGAGTTGGGGCCGAGAATCCGGGTTCCATATCGCCCTGGTAGAACCTTTAACCGGTTTTCCAGGAGTTTCCCTTCAGGGCCGATTTCACCGAACCCGCCGGCAACAATAACAATGATTTTCACCCCTCTGGCGGCACATTGTTCGGCGGCAGTAACGGCATTCTCAGCCCCTATTGTGATAATGGCCATATCAACTTCTTCGGGCAGTAATTCCGGTGAAGATATCGCAGGAACACCCTGAACTTCTTTCTCTTTTGGATGGACGGGTATGCGTTCGATAGAGGAGCCTTTCAGACTGTTAAAGATGATACCACCGACTCTTCCCGGGGTGTTGGTTGCTCCGATAACAGCTATTTTTCGGGGGTAGAACAGTGCTTTGAGTTCTCGGTTTGTATTCATGACAGATTATCCTTTGCCTTTACCGCTCCCAGCAGTATACCAAGTACTGCCGAAAGCCCGGCAGCGAAGATGGTTCTAAACTGTTCGGGGAGCAGGAACGTGACGGTATGGGCGGGAATCCAGAACATGGGAATGGTTTTCTTTATAACGAATCCCCACATTTTCTGCCAGTCTATCTGCGTTAAAAGCGGTAGAACAGCAAAATTTTTGAGGGGAAAGCGGCCCTTGTTGGATGCAATATGCATGTCGGTAAGGTGGTGGGTAAGCATCATCATGGGGGCAAAACTGATATTCATGGAAAATGAAATGATAAAGGCTGTCAGTATTCTGGAAGCCAGCTCAGTGGTTTTATTGAAATGAGGTAGCAACACTGGTGCTCCGTTTGAGAAGATAACAAAGGCCCAGTAAATACTGATACCCAGCAGGCCCCAGATTATCATTTTTGGCAGAATGCCGAAGCCCCGGTTCAGATAACGCCCCGTACTGAAGCGCTGAGCAACCATTTCCCCGCCTGTCGCCATAACGGCAAATTTAATGAAGGTTACAAGAACCGGCAGAGTTTTGTACGCTGATTCATAGGCTTTTCTGCTTACCGGGATGCTGAAAAAGGCAATCAGGAGGAGGAAAATGAGAATAACGGGGATATCACGACTTTTCATAAAGGGACACTCGTTCTCTGCTTTTTTGTGGAGAGAACGAACATGGTACTTACCCTGCCGAGATTGGGGATTACCGCAATTTCTGCAACAGCCAGCCTTTCATAATCGGGTATATCTGCGGCGACGACTTTAAGAATGAAGTCCTTTTCTCCGGCAACGTGATAACATTCAAGGATTTCCGGTATTTCCTGTACGGCATCCTGAAAGATTTTGATAGAGGCGGCTGAATGGTCGGACATGGTTATCTCAACGATGGCCAGTATGGGAACGCCTACCTTTTCGTGGTTTACGAGGGCCGCATAACCGGAGATGACACCGCTGTTTTCAAGCCTTCTTACCCGTTCCAGGGTACTTGCCGGAGCCAGCCCCACCTTCCGGGCCAGATCGGCATTGGTAATTGATCCATCGTTTTGCAGTATCGAAAGAATTTTCCGGTTTGTATCATCCAGCTTGTTCATTTCCGAATAATAGTAGGCAAAATAGAGAAATGTCCAGAGAATATTCAGCTATGCGTAAAATTCGGGTAAAAAAGGGTTATGTCCGGCAATCTACAATACAGGTATTCCGGGGTGAGGTTAAATAACGATGGATAGTATTTTATCCGGAGTATCCACGGTATATGTGAAGCCGAGGCTGTCGATATCAATTTTATCATGATGATTCCATTTAACACCGATTGAGGGCATACCAGCGGCTTCAGCTGCCAGGGAATCTGATAGGGAATCGCCGATGTAGATGCACTGAGAGGGTTGAACACCCAGAAGTCGGCATGCCTGAAGAAGTCCACCGGGCCCGGGTTTTGTTTCTTCGGCGTTATCCTCTCCGATAATGATGGAGAAATGCGAACGGATTCCATTTTGAGTCAGTACGGTGTCGACGATATTCGATGCATTGTTGCTGACGATTCCCAATGTAAGAGTCTGGGCCCTGAGCAGGTTCAGGCAGTCAGCGATACCGTTGAAGAGTTTAATTCCGTTGATCCTCGAAAAGAATGCCGAATAGTAATCTTCTGCAAGGGCTTCCCCAATTTTCTTATCATTACTATCAATATGTTTGAGCATTCTTGATGAGGTTTTTATGCGCATACCGTCAATGATTTCCTCATCTGTGTTCGGGGCATATCCTTTGGCCGCTAAAACCTGATTTGTTGCCTGTATAACTGTGGGGACTGAATCGCTCAAAGTTCCGTCATTGTCAAAAAGAATCACTTTTTTCACATCTTTACCTGTTTCCATTCATTCTCAGGCTCATAATATAGAGATGAATACAAATAAAATCGAATAAAAATAGGTATTATCGATGAGAGTGGAAGAAAAAGAACCTGGAAACATCACGAAATATATCTTATTGATATCCGCCGTGCTGCACCGGAAAAATGGCGGACGATTATCAGACAGCCGGTATCAGTATAATCACAGAGAGGAAAGAAACAGAACCTCAGTATCGCTAGAGGTCAAAAAAGTATAAAAAAATTGACCAAATCACTTTTCCTTATTGCAATATAGGGGGGTGTATGGTAAATTATCTCCGGTAATGTAACTAATGGATGTAAAACTTGACTGGCTGGACAGACTGCGCCGCTTTGAAAACGACCTGAGCAGGGCCGAGTCTGATCTGCTGCGTTTCGTTAACGCCAATCCGGAGAAAGTTTCACTTCTCACCCAGAGGGAGCTGGCGGTTGCCGCGGATGTCAGCAAGCCGGTGGTTATCAGTCTTTTTCGTAAACTCGGATATTCAACACATCGGGAATTTCAACATTCAGTAGAGGAATTCTTCTCCACACATATCGACTCATACCGGGCCTCACAGCATATCCGGAACCAGTTTGAAACTCTTGAAGAGCTGATTTCCGAGGCTATACAGGTTGATACCCGCAGCCTGGAACGACTTTCCCAATCCTTATCTCCGGATACTCTGGGGGCTATGGTTGAGGCTATTACCAGTCATGAACGGGTGTGGATTATCGGACCGGGAACGGCGATGTATCCTGCTCACTATCTTTCTCAGAGGCTTCGCCGTTATCAGATTGCCAGTGTTCTTATCGGGCAGGATTCCTCTCATCATCTGGATGAGCTTTTTCCTATTACCGAACGGGATCTGCTTTTAGTGTTTCACTATACCGATCGGAATGAGTGGCTTCTGCCTGTTTTGCAATTCGCCGGAGAACGTGGAGCTTTTCGTATGCTGGTTTCTGCAACAATCCACCCCAGTTATATTGATGAAAGTGATGATTTCGTCCATGTCCCCCGGGGAGAGAGCTTCATTTTAAGAATTCCATGGCGGTACCCATGGCCTTTACCAACCTGCTGCTTCTNGCGTTGGAGATAGCCCGGGGAGAGGATGTTCGGGAACGTCTGAAAAATCTGGAAACAGCCCGTGACGCCTGGAATACGGCATTGCGGGATAAAAAATAGAAGGCAAGGAGGAACTCATGCCTAAGAAAGTCATGATTGTTTTATTGACGGTAGTACTCGCCACGGCAATGTATGCCACGGGTGCTCCGGAAGCGGAAAGCGAAGCGGTAACAATTCAGATTGCATATCCTGTAGCAATCGATGCACCGGTTACCGAGATTCTTGACGGGTATGCCCGGGCGTTTGAAAGTGAACATCCGAATGTTACCGTTGAGACGATTTATTCAGGTGGATATGGTGATGTTAAAACAACCATACAAACCACGATTGACGGCGGCGGTGATGCCCCGACACTGGCAGTGATGCTGGCCACAGATCTCTTTGATCTGGCCAATTCGCAGTACATTGAGCCCATGACAGCGATGCTGGACAAGATTCCGGGGTCCGATGCCTATCTTGCCGATTTCCTGCCGGCTTTTCTTTCCAATTCCTACTATCAGGATGAGGTATGGAGCCTTCCTTTTCAGCGCAGTGCTGTAATGCTCTACTACAATGCTGATTTATTTTCCCAGGCCGGACTGGCAGTTCCCGACAGCTGGAAATCACTTGGTGAAGCGGCTGCGGCGTTAACCGTCCGTGATGGTGACACTGTTTCCCGTTGGGGTATTGAATGGCCCAGCGGCTGGCCGTATTGGCTTTTCCAGCCTCTGGCCATGGGTGGGGGACAGAATATTGTCGGTGACAGTGATACCGAAGTTTATTTTGATAATCCGGGTGTAATCGATGCCATCAAGT
>JGI24023J19991_10002325_pt1 | contig 13947 bp, 13 predicted proteins | sample Cruoilmetagenom1_FD_19991 | JGI IMG/M metagenome (IMG submission 19991) | reverse complement strand
TTTCCCTCTCAAGGCGTATGCGGTATTAGCCGTCGTTTCCAACGGTTATTCCCCACCCCGGGGTAGATTCCCACGCGTTACTCACCCGTGCGCCAGTTTCCACGGGACCGAAGTCCCGCTTCACCTCCGACTTGCATGTGTTAAGCCTGCCGCCAGCGTTCGTTCTGAGCCAGGATCAAACTCTTAGGTTGACCTGATCTGCTTGTGCACGCCGGGGCCGAAACCCCACCGACACGCACAGATCTATCAAAAGCTCCTCACACAAACGCATAACAAAGTGCTTACGCACTTCGGATACGCGTCCTGCGAAGAACCGAAAAGACGACACCATACGATGTCGACACTCCGGACTCCGCCGTCCGCGCATCCCTTCCTTGAAATCAACAATGTCAAACAGCAGGGCACGAAGACGCGGGCTAAACCCCCAACCCGTGCCAGAGACCGAACAAGTCCGATCAATTTTGGTGCCCCGCGCACGTCCGTCTTCGGACGACTTCGGGGGCAAACACTATAGCGATCACGCTCATACTCTGCAACGCCACGAATGGCGAGGCAGATAAATCGCGCTCTCTCTTGGAGAAGCCATCAGCGCCGCTCAGCACGCGCGCCGTCAGCGAGGATGTATATAGAACCTCGCCTAGGCCTTGTCCACACAAGAAATTAACAAAACTGCAATTAGTCCACAGGCCTGGTGCGGCGGCGCCCAACTATCCTGTCTGAGCTCCCCGTCTGGCCCGCAAATCGTTGGAAAATATCGATTCCCCGTTCGCTCTGGGAAGCGTGCCGCAATCTCGGCCGGGGCCCCGAGGTCAGAGCAAACCCAGCGCCCGCAGCTCGGCGGCCATGGCCGGGGGCATATCCCGGGCCCCTTCCGGCAGATCCGCCAGGTCCCCCGGCGCATCCTCGGCGGCCAGATAGCGCCACCCCTGGAAGGGACGATGCGGCCTTGGGACAGTCGCGACCAGGCGTGGATCGAGCAGCAAGTGGGTATCGGGACGCCCATCCGCGTCAACCACCGGCTCGATTCCAGCCAAAAGCTGCCGGGCCAGCACCTGGCCGCGGACGACCCAATAGATCGAGCCGCCGGCGAGCAGCTCGTCCCGCCGCCGCGGCATCATGCGCGTACGGTGGAATAGGCGTCCGGACGTGCGCAGCCGCGCCGCCTGCCAGCGGCGCATATCCTCAAGATCCTCGGTTCCCACCGACAATTTGATCAAATGCAGCGTCACGTCGTCGCCACCTTCCCCGCCAGGGCCCGTGCCACCTTGGACACCGACGGCCGCCCCAAATGCTCGCAGATCAGGGTGCCGGCCACCATCAGTTTGCCCAGTTCCACGCCCGTCTCGATGCCCATTCCGTCCAGCATATAGAGGACGTCCTCGCTGGCCACATTGCCTGAAGCACCCACGGCATATGGGCATCCGCCAAGACCGGCGACGGAACTGTCGACCACGGTTACACCAAGCTCGAGGCACGCCAAGATGTTGGCCAGCGCCTGACCATAAGTATCGTGAAAATGTACCGCGATTCGGTCCAGGGGCACCCGTTGCGTCACGGCCTGGATCAGCGCTTGTGCCCGACCGGGCGTTCCCACGCCGATGGTATCGCCCAGCGAAATCTCGGCGCAGCCCATGTCGTACAGACGGCCGGAAATGGCGGTGACCGCGTCGAGTGGCACCTCGCCTTCGTAGGGACAGCCGAGCACGCACGAAACATAGCCGCGCAGCCGCAGGCCGGCGGCGCGGGCCGCATCCGCGACCGTCGCGAAACGCTCCAGACTTTCGGCCATGGAGCAATTGATGTTGCGCTGACTAAAGGTCTCTGACGCGGCGCCGAAGACGGCGATGTCTTTGGCGCCGGCGGCGCGCGCCGCTTCCAAGCCCCGCAGATTTGGCACCAGGACCGGATACGCGACCTCCGGCCGGCGCCTAATCCCGGCTAAAACAGCGGCGCTATCAGCCATCTGCGGCACCCATTTCGGCGAAACGAAGGCGCCCGCTTCGATGACCGGCAAACCGGCCTCGCCGAGGCGGTCGATCAGGGCGATCTTCACCTCAGTCGGAACGATGGCGCTTTCGTTCTGCAGGCCGTCGCGGGGGCCGACCTCGACCATTTTGACATGCTTAGGAAGGGTCATACGGATTCGCCCAGGCGCCAGACCGGCTCGGCGCTGGTCTCCTGCATGAGACCGATGTGGCCCGGCCGCGCCCGCGCCCGCGATAGCCAAGCCATCACGGACGGATACTCGGCCAGGTCGAATCCGCCTTCGTGCGCGACATGCGTGTAGGCATAGAGGGCGATATCCGCCAATGAGTACCGGTCAGCGCCGAACCAGTCGTGCTCGCGCAAATGCCGCTCCATGGTCTCGAGCGCGTGCTTGCCCTTGATCGCGTTAGCGGCGATGCGCGCGGCGACGGCGCCGGGATCCTTGCTGAAGCGCAGCAGATAGCGGTTCACCGCGATGTAAGGCTCGTGATTGTACTGCTCGAAAAACATCCAGCGCAGCACTTGCGCTTGCTCCCAGACATCGTCCGGCCAAAATGGGCTGCCCTGTGCCAGATAGAAAAGGATGGCGCCCGATTCCGACAAGACCCGCCCGTCTTCGAGCTGCAGTGCCGGCACCTTGCCGATGGGATTGATGGCGCGGAAAGGCTCTGAACTAGGCTCGCCACGCACCTGGTCGACGTCTATTCGGCGGTGCGGAATGTCAAGCTGGGCCAGCAGCAGGCGCACCTTGTAGACGTTGCCTGACTCCAGACTGCCATAAAGCGTTAGCACCAAAGATCTCCGATAGTTACGCCAAGTTGATCAGGGATGGGTGGAAGTCTCCAGAGTCAACAGCTCGGCCCCCTCCTCCACCAGGTCGCCGTCGGCGTAGTGAACCGCAGCGACGCGTCCGGCGCTGGGTGCGGCGATGGCATGTTCCATCTTCATGGCTTCCAGGACGATCAGCGGCGCCCCGCGCAGCACCTTTTGCCCCGGTGACACATATACCTTCACCACCTTTCCCGGCATGGGCGCGGTCATCCGGCCGCCGCTCGCCGGCTCGTCCGCCACCGCGTCCAGCGGGTCCGCCAGCCGCAATCGGCGACTGATCCCGGAAACGATGACAACTATATCACCGGTATGGGGAATTACGGCCGCCCTGACACGGCGGCCATCGAGAACCGCCCGCAATGCCCCCGATGCCGACATCTCCCCGCTCACCTCGATCCGCCCACCAGGCAGATCGAGGGCATACCCGTCGGCACGGTAGTTCACCACTACGGTCACAGCGCGCTCGCCGTCGCGGAACTCCAGCCGGCTATGCGTCTCCACATTAAGGCGCCAGCCGCGGGAATCGCTCCATGGCGAATGCGGCTCGCTGGACCGCAAGGCCCGTTCCGCCGCCGCCTGCCGACGGCTTAGCAGCACCGCCAGGGAGGCCAGCGCCAAGACGTCGTCCGAGGCGGGGCCCGGCGGCGGGAGCAAGTCTTCGCGATGCCGCTCGATGAAGCCGGTGTCCACCTCACCGGAAGCGAAGGCGGGGTGCCCCGCCAGCGCCGTCAGGAATCCGACATTGTTGGCCGGGCCGGCGATCTCCGTTGCCGCCAGGGCGGCGCGCAAACGGGTCACCGCCCCGACCCGGTCGTCGTCCCAGACGATCAGCTTCGCGATCATCGGGTCATAGTGGACGCTGACCTCGTCACCTTCGCGAACGCCGGCGTCGATGCGCACATACGGCATATCCGTCGGCAGGCGCAGATGCGCGAGTTGGCCCGTCGCCGGCAGGAAATCCCGCGCCGGATCCTCGGCGTAGATTCGCACCTCGATGGCATGGCCGGAGACGGCAATCTGATTCTGCTTGAGGGGCAGTTTCTCACCCAGCGCAATGCGCAGCTGCCACTCGACCAAATCTTGGCCGGTAATCAGCTCCGTAACCGGATGTTCCACCTGAAGACGCGTATTCATCTCCATGAAATAAAAATCTTTTTCTTCGCAAACAAATTCCACAGTGCCAGCGCCGACATAGCCACAGGCGCGGGCGGCCGCGACCGCGGCGGCCCCCATGCGCGTGCGTTGACGGGCGGTCAAGCCGGGCGCCGGCGCCTCTTCCAGGACCTTCTGATGGCGCCGCTGAATGGAGCAATCGCGCTCGAAGAGATGCACGGTGTTGCCCCGGTTGTCGGCAAAGACCTGCACCTCGATGTGGCGCGGCCGCTGGAGGTAGGCTTCGACGAGCATGTGGTCGTTGCCGAAGGCGGCCTTGGCCTCGCGCTTGGCCGCTTCCAACGCCGCATCGAAGTCGTCGGCGCGGCGCACAACGCGCATGCCCTTGCCGCCCCCACCAGCCGAGGCCTTGATGATGACCGGAAAGCCCGTCGCTTGGGCGGCACGCGCCAACACCACTGGGTCCTGGTCTTCGCCATGGTAACCCGGGACCAACGGCACACCGGCCGTTTCCATCAGGGTCTTGGCGGCGCTCTTCGAACCCATGGTGCGAATAGCCGATGGCGGCGGGCCAATGAAGACCAGGCCGGCGGCCGCGCACGCCTCGGCAAAATCCGCATTCTCCGATAGAAACCCATAGCCCGGATGCACGGCCTGGGCGCCTGTGCGCTGGGCAACTGCAATGACTGCCGCGCCGTTCAGATAGCTTTCCGCCGCCGGCGCCGGCCCGATCGGATGCGCTTCGTCCGCCATGGCCACATGAGCCGCATCCGCATCCGCGTCGGAATAGACAGCGACCGTCCGCACCCCCAGCCGCCGAGCCGTGCGCATGACCCGGCACGCAATCTCACCCCGGTTGGCAATCAGAATCTTGTCGAACACGGCGCCTCTCCTTCGCGCGCTACATCAGGCTTCCGGCAGAACATCAAAGGCTATGGAGATCCGCCGGCCGCTCCCCGTAAACGGAATGGTGTGGTGATAGAAATACGAGGGGAACAGCACCAGCAACCCGTCTTGTGGCTGGTAGGCGCGGATCTCCGGCTCGACGCGATACGGAATCTGCACGCCGGGCCGGCCGAACTCGAGCCAACCGGCGCGGTCCGGCGCGGCAGCCACCTGCGCGACCTCGGGATAGTAGACACCGCTCAACCAGGCTGGATGGATGTGCGGAACCTGGTGGCCCTGCGCCTCCATGACCACCGCCCACATAGTCAAACGCCAACGGTGTGGCGGGCTAGCCAGGAACGGATGCGTGGCATCGGCCGGCGTGTCGCGGATGTAGTCGGCAACGGCGGCGTTGATGATCCGCTCGAGATCGGCGATGGGCCCTTTCGGCTCAGCCAGCAGCTCGCCCGTATGGCGCCCATGCCGGGTGGCATGGCTGGTCGGCGAGACGACCAAGGTCGGATGACTACATACGTGCTCGGCCAGCGCCGTATTGAATGCCGCTAGGCTTGCATAACCCGGCGGTGGCGAGATTGGCGCCGGCCGAATCAGCCGATCGAAATCGACGAGGGCGCGCACCGCCTCGCGCTGGCCCAACTCGTCAAGCGCTACCGCCTTGAGTGCCAGGGCCCGGGGATTGCCGGGGTCTGACACAAGATACTCATCGCACGTCGCCAGCGCCGCCGCCGCGTCGCCTTTCTGCAAAAGCGCGATACCCAAATTAATGTGCGCCTCGACGAAGCCAGGCTCGCGGGCAATCGCCTGCCGGTGTACGGCGATGGCTCCGTCCACGTCGCCCAGCGCGCGCAGAGCTCCGCCCAAATTGGTGTAGATTTCCGCCCGGCCAGGATCTATCTCGATCGCCCGCCGATAGGCGGCAACCGCCTCATCGTACCGCTCCGCCTCGCGCAGGACATTTCCGAGGTTGCCATGGGCACCGGCAAACGCCGGCGCTTTCTCGATGGCGGCGCGCAGAGTGGCGATGGCCTCATCGAAACGGCCAAGTTCTTGCAACACATAGCCGAGGTTGGCGTGCGCTTGAGCCATATCGGGCTTGATAGCCAGAACGGCGTTGTACGCGGCCACCGCCTCATCCATGCGGCCCAGCGCCCGCAGTGCGCCAGCCAAATTGAAATGCGCCTCGGCAAGGTCCGGCTTAAGCGCGATGGCCCGCCGATAAGCCGTCACCGCCTCGCCACGCCGGCCCAAGTCTTCTAGCACGCCGCCAAGATTGTAGTACCCGCCAATCATGTCTGGGTCGACCGCGACGGCGCGGCCATAGGCATCCGCCGCCGCGTCGCGCCGGCCTAGCGACTCCAAGGCGTTGCCAAGGTTGAACCAGGCCTGTGCAAACTTCGGGGCGATCTCGACGGCGCGGGCGTAGCACTGAACCGCCTCATCCACTTGCCCAAGCGCGTGCAGGTAGGTGCCCAGGTCGAACTGTGGCTGCGGTGCATTCGGAGCAAGCGCAACCGCGCGCCGCAACGGGGCCTCCGCCGCCTTGGTCTGCCCCATGCCCTGCAAGGCAAAGCCAAGAAGCCGCAAGGCCTGCGCATCGTCAGGCCGTTCCGCCAAAAAGCGCCGGACCAGAGCCTCCGCCTGCGCCGCGTGGCCAGCGCGCAAGTGCTCGGCGGCGGTCGCCAGGGTCTCGGCGTCCGGTGAGCGGGTGTCCGGCGCGCTCATCGTCTAAACCGCGGCATTATCGCCGTGCGTAGCTCAGAACCATATCGCGCAGCGTGACGATCCCGACGGGTTCACGCCGGTCACCCACCACAAGAGCACGCGACAAGCCGAAGCGATCGAGCAGGCGCACAGCGTATTTGATCTGCATATCGGCGGGCACCGTCAGCACCGGCTTGGAAATGATCTCGTATACGTTGACCCGGTCGGCCGCCCGGTTCTTGGCAATAACCTCGCGGGCAATATCCGAAATCACCAGCAGGGCGAATTCGTCCGCCTCATCGCGGCGCTCGACCACCAAGGAGCTCACCTGCGCCTCCCGCATGGTCTGGATGGCATCGGCAACGGTTGCCATGGCCTCGATGGTGTGCAACGAGGTGGTCATGGCGTCCCGCACGCGCAGGTTGTTTTCGCCGCTCATACTTCCTCCTCGATTTCATGCTGTAGGGTCGGCAGTTGGGTCTTCAATCCGACAGCGTCTTCGATGGCGATCTGCAAGGCAATGCCGGAGCCGGGCTCAACATCAAAGCGGCCGGCGGCAGCTATGGTCTCCAGGATCTCCCGGGCCCGCGGCTCCGCGACCAGAAACAAGACCACGTCACGCGCTGCCGTCATGTCCAGGCCGAGGAAGGTCTTTTCCGGCTTTAGCCCTTCCCCGCGGCAGTTTGTAATGACGGTAGCACCCGTCGCGCCACCACCGCGGGCAGCGTCCACGATCGCCTGAGTCTTTTCCTCGTTAACGATTGCCACAAGCAGCTTGAAATTCATGGCTCCTCCTCTTCGGCGCCGGGCCGGCCCGGGCGGCGCATCCGCTCGACCACTACCGCGTATCCCATCACCGACATTATAGGAAACAAACTTGCAAAGGCGATCAGCCCAAACCCGTCCAGCAACGGGCTACGGCCTGGAATGGCAGAAGCCAAGCCGAGTCCCAGGGCCGTAACGATCGGCACTGTGACCGTGGACGTCGTCACACCGCCGGAATCAAAAGCCAAAGGGATGATCTCCTTATTGCAGCGCAACGTTTGCAAGACGACCACGATATATCCGGCGATAATGTAATATGGCAGCGGCGTGCCCGTAACGATACGCACGGCGCCTAGCGTCACCCCGACCGCCACCCCGACCGCCACGGCAATCCTGAGCCCGCGGGCGCTAATGGCGCCGCCGGACACATCCTGCGCCTTCAACGACACCGCGATCAAGGCCGGCTCGGCCACTGTCGTGGCAAATCCAATAGCTGCCGCAAAGGCGTAGACCCAACCATAGTCGAGCCAGCTACCCGTGGCCCCGCCGGACAGTCCAATGGCCGTAAGCTGCTCCGCCATCGTTTCACCGAGGGGAAACAGGGCCTCCCGCAAGCCGACGAGGAATAGGGTCAGACCGACCAGAACATAGGCGAAGCCGGCAAGGAGCCGGCGAAAATTGGGGATGGTCCGGCGAAGGACCAAAAGCTGAAAGCCAATCAGAATGACCGCGATCGGCAACACGTCGCGCAGCGTTTCCAGCATGGCCTGCAATGTGTCGATCAGGATCGTCATTGCCCGTCAAATAACCATGCCAAAGGCTAGGACGAATATGATCGGCGTCAGGCTGGCGAACGCGATGAGGCCAAAGCCGTCAAGCAAAGGAGTCCGACCGCGAATGACCGTCGCCAGGCCGACGCCAAGCGCCGCGACCAGAGGCACCGTGATGGTTGACGTGGTCACGCCCCCCGAATCATAGGCAATGCCGACGATTTCCGGCGGCGCGAACCCGGTCATCACGATCACCAGGATATAGCCGCCGATGATCAGGTAGTGGACCGGCCAGCCCTTCAATATGCGAAACACGCCGAGAACCAGAGCAGCGCCCACGGACACAGCCACGGTGAGGCGTAGTTGTAGCGCGTAGTCACTTCGCGCCGGCTCGGTATCACCGATAAAGCCGGCGGCACCGGCTACCTCCCCGGCCTTGGCAGCGACTGCGATAAGGGCCGGTTCGGCTATCGTGGTGCCGAACCCCAGGCAGAAGGCAAAGGCCAAAAGGGCGATCAGGCTGCCTTTGCGGGCAAACGCATGCGCCATGCTTTCGCCCAGCGGAAACAGACCAATTTGCAGACCTTGAACGAAAAGACTTAGGCCGACGACGACAAAGACAAGGCCGATGACAACGCGGTCCAGGTTGGGAAACGGCTGCTGCAGAACAACGATCTGAAAGAACGCGACAACCACGACGATGGGGACAAGGTCGCGGAACGAGCCGGTGCAAACACGCAGCACCGCACGCACCCGGGCGAAGATGTCGCGCGGGCGTATGATGTTGTCGGCGGGCGCCACCATCCGTTCAGCTTTTCACCCATCTTGGCTTACGCTTTTCGAGGAACGCGGCGATGCCCTCTTGCGCCTCGCCCGATGTACGCAGATGCGCGATGCGCTCGGCGGTCTGCGCGCTAAGAGCATTGTCGAGCGGCTGGCCGGAAACTTCCAGGATCAGATCCTTTGCAGCGACCTGGGCGGCCGGACCGCCGATCAACAGATCCTTGATCATGCGCCGGCCCACGTCATGCAGCGCTTCGTCCGGCACCACCCTGTGCACCAGGCCCAGGCGCTGGGCCTCGGTCGCGCTGAAGGTTTCGGCGGTCAGGAAATAGCGCCGNGCCGCGCGCTGGCCTATGGCCGTGATGACGTACGGTGAGATGACNGCCGGAATCAGGCCCAGCTTCACCTCGGATAGGCAGAACTTTGCCGTCTCGGCGGCAAGCGCGATGTCGCAACAGGCGACCAGGCCGACGCCGCCGCCAAAGGCCGGTCCCTGCACCAGCGCCATGGTCGGCTTTGGCAAATTGTTGAGCGTAAGCATCAGGTCTGCCAGAGCCTGCGCGTCCTTCAGGTTTTCCGCTTCTGAATAGGCGGCTGTCCTTTGCATCCACTTCAAATCCGCGCCAGCAGAGAAACTTCGACCCTGAGCCGACAGGACGACAACGCGCACCCGCTCGTCCGTGCCTAACCCGTTCAAGACAGCGTTCAGCTCGTTGATGAGGGTATCGTTGAACGCATTGTGCACCTCGGGCCGGGTCAAGGTGATTTGGGCGACCCCATCGTCGCCGATCTCTTCCAGAAACATCGGTTGCAACATTGCCATTACATCCTGAATACGCCGAAAGTCGTGGGATTGATTGGGGCGTTCAATGCCGCCGAGATGCCCAAGCCAAGAGTCATGCGGGTATCGAGCGGATCGATGATCCCGTCGTCCCACAGCCGCGCCGTAGCATAGTACGGATGCCCCTGGCGTTCGTATTGCTCCAGGATCGGCTGCTTGAACGCCCGCTCCTCGGCGGCCGGCCATGTTTCGCCGCGGGCCTTGATACCGCCACGCCGAATGGTTGCCAGCACAGCGGCCGCCTGCTCGCCCCCCATCACCGAGATGCGCGCGTTCGGCCACATCCACAGCAACCGCGGCGCAAAGGCGCGGCCGCACATGCCGTAGTTTCCGGCGCCGAAGCTGCCGCCAATGATAACCGTGAATTTCGGCACCTTGGCGCAGGCGACGGCGGTGACCATCTTGGCCCCGTCCTTGGCAATCCCGCCGGCCTCGTATTTACGGCCGATCATGAAGCCGGCGATGTTCTGCAAAAAGACCAGGGGAATGCCGCGCTGGCAGCACAATTCGACGAAATGCGCCCCCTTCAGCGCCGATTCCGAAAACAGGATACCATTGTTGGCGACGATGCCCACCGGGTAGCCGAGGATGCGGGCAAAGCCGCAAACCAAGGTGGTGCCGTAAAGGGCCTTGAATTCGTCCAGCTCGCTGCCGTCCACCAGGCGCGCGATGACCTCACGCACATCGTATGGCTTCTTCAGATCGGCGGAGACGATGCCGTAGATCTCCGCCGGGTCGTAGAGCGGGTCCTGTGGCTCGGCCAGATCCAGGTCGTGCCGCTTGACCCGGTTGAGGTTGCCGACGATGCGCCGCGCGATGGCCAGGGCGTGCGCATCGTTGCCGGCGCTATGGTCGGTCACGCCCGATACGCGGGCATGCACATCGGCACCGCCCAGATCTTCGGCCGACACATCCTCGCCGGTCGCCGCCTTCACCAGCGGGGGCCCGCCGAGGAAGATGGTGCCCTGATTGCGGACGATAATGCTCTCGTCCGACATGGCCGGCACATAGGCGCCGCCGGCCGTGCACGAGCCCATCACCAAAGCGATTTGCGGGATGCCCTTGGCGGACATGTTCGCCTGGTTGAAGAAGATCCGGCCGAAATGCTCACGGTCGGGAAAGACCTCGTCCTGGTTCGGCAGGTTTGCCCCACCGGAGTCCACCAAATAGAGGCACGGCAGGTTGTTCTGCTCGGCGATTTCCTGCGCCCGCAGGTGTTTCTTGACCGTAATCGGGTAGTACGTCCCGCCCTTCACCGTGGCATCGTTGACCACGATCATGCACTCACGGCCCTGAATTAGGCCAATCCCGGCGATGATCCCGGAAGACGGAATTTCGTCGCCATACATGCCGTAAGCGGCTAGCTGGGAAAGTTCGAGGAATGGCGATCCAGTATCGAGCAAGGCCCGCACCCGCTCGCGCGGTAACAACTTGCCACGCGCCAGGTGCTTTTCCCGCGCCTTGGCGCCGCCGCCCTGCTTCACCATTTCGACCTTGGCTCGCAGATCGTCAACCAAGGATTGCAAGGCGGACCGGTTCCGCCGGAACTCCTCGGTACGTGGATTAATCGCGCTTTTTAGAACGGTCATCGATTCGCGAATCCCCTGGCGCCAACAAGATCGGTCAGCATCGCACAGGCGGCAAGAAGAATCCGCCACTCTCGCATTTGTCCGGCACCAAATTGCATGGCGACAATGTATCGCTTGCCGGTGTGCCGCGAGGCTTTCTATGGTCGACCTTACAACCTAAGCCCGGGAGCCACCGATGGACGATTTGGCAACACTCGAGCAAGCGGCCGCGTTGGTGCACCGGTACATGCCGCCGACCTTGCAGTATGCTTGGCCCCTGCTGTGCGAGCGTACGGGAGCCAAGGTCTGGGTGAAGCACGAGAACCACACCCCCATCGGCGCCTTCAAGCTGCGCGGCGGCTTGGTCTATATGGATGCCTTGCGCCGTGAGCAACCACAGGTCGCGGGCGTGATCTGCGCCACCCGCGGCAATCATGGGCAAAGTGTCGGCTTCGCCGCCCGTGTCCAAGGGCTGCAGGCGGTCGTTGTCGTGCCGCACGGCAACAGCGTCGAAAAGAACCGCGCCATGCGGGCGCTGGGCGCCGAATTGATCGAACACGGCCATGATTTCACCGCCGCCCACGCCCACGCCGAGGAATTGTCGGAATCACGCGGCCTACACATGATGCCGTCCTACGACCCACGGCTGGTGCGCGGAGTGGCGACGTATGGACTTGAGCTTTTCCGTGCCGCGCCGGATCTGGACACGGTCTATGTCCCCATCGGTCTCGGTTCCGGCATCTGTGGCACCAGCACCGCGCGCGACGCCTTGGGTCTGAAGACCAGGATCGTCGGTGTGGTTGCCGAGCGGGCGGCGGCCTATAGCCTGTCCTTCGCCGCCGGCAAGCCGGTCGCCACCAACAGCGCCAATACCATGGCCGACGGCGTGGCCGTCCGCGTTCCCGACCCGGCGGCGCTAGATGTCATTCTCAAGGGCTGCGAGCGTATCGTCACCGTGACGGAAGAGGAGATCAAGGCCGCCATGCGCGCCTATTTCGCCGATACCCACAACGTGGCCGAAGGCGCCGGCGCTGTGCCCCTGGCCGCCTTGTTACAGGAGCGCGAGAAGATGGCCGGCAAGACCGTCGGCCTCATTCTCACCGGGGGCAACGTGGACACGGATGTCTATCAAGAGGTGCTGGCGACGGCTTAAGCCCTACCAGCCGCCGCTTTCCAGCCAGACCCCGATGTCTTCCAGGCGGTCGTAGCCCCAGAACGGCTCGCCATCGATGATGAAATAGGGTGAACCGAACACGCCCTTGCCTATCGCAGCATCGACCTCTCGTTTGAGCAGATCCTTGATCCGCGGGTCCTGTACCGCTGCGATCACCTCGTCCGGGTCATGCCCCAGGTCCGCCGCCACCTCGGCCACGCCTTGCGGATTGGCGATGTTCCGGTCTTCGGCGAATGCGGCACGGTAAAGGGCCAGGGCCAGGGCCTTGCCCGCCTCCGGATCCTTCTCGCTCAGCCAGTAGGTCGCCCGGCAGGCGGAAACCGACATGAAGGGAAAGTTCTTGGGCACGGCGATTGGAATATCCATCAGGCGGGCGCTGCGAAACAGATCGCGGAGCGCATACTCGCCCTTCATGGGGATGTCGAGCAGCGGCTGACCACCGGTGGTCTTGAAGACGGCGCCCAGGAGGAAGGGCCGCCAATCCACCTCGCGCCGGTTTTCCGCGGCGATCTCGTCGATACGTTGCGCCGCGAGATAACCGTAGGGACTTGAGAAATCGAAATAGAACTCGATCGGTTTGGCCATCCGCCTGGGTCCTCCGAATCTTTCCTTGGGCCGAATCTTTCCTTGGGCCGAATCTTTCCTTGGGCCGAAACTTTCCTTGGGCCGAATCTTTCCTTGGGCCGAAACTTTCCTTGGGCCGAAACTTTCCTTGGGCCGAAACTTTCCTTGGGCGCAGCAATCTAGCAAATCCCGGCGCCGCGCAAAGACCAAGTTTAGGAGGCTGGCTATTTGCGATACGGGGCCGCGACGCATTGTCGGTGGGGCTCGACTCGGGTATACTTTCCAAACTATTAACGAAACAAACGGCGCGCTCGGGGCGGGGGCAGTGCCGACGCAAGAGGGAGCCGCCATGCGGCCGCCGGAGTGGGAGCGGACCACCGAGCCGCCGCAAGAAGAAAATCTTGGCGGCCGAATCGCCAGAATCTTGGCGGATGTGACGCCCGTCGATCACGACACGCGCGCCGCCGCATCCCGCATAGCCACCGTCAGCGCCCGCTATGACGATCTGCTTCGCTCCACCGTCGACTGGCTGTGGGAGACGGACTCGGACTTGGCGCTCACCTACGTTTCCTCGCCTGTTGCCCTAAAACTTGGCCTGCCCGCCCAGGTTTTGATGGGCCGGCCGCTAACCAACCTTGGCCAGTTCACGCCCGGTGGCGGTCCCGAGCAACAAGCCGAGCCAGCCATCCGTGCCCGCCGCCCCTTCCGCATGGCGGCCTTCGCCATGACCGGCAGCGGTGAGCGCCGGGCCACCTATCACCTCAGCGGCGTCCCCTATTTCGACGATCAGAGCAACCGCTTCGCCGGCTACCGCGGCACCGCGATACTGGCACCGCCAGCCAGGCCGGAAGCGAGTGCGGAGAACGAGTTACGGGCCCTAGCTGACGCGTTGGAAGAGGCGTTGCTCCGCCAGCAGCAGCTCTCGGCAGAACTCGCCGTAAAGCC
>JGI24023J19991_10002322_pt1 | contig 13951 bp, 8 predicted proteins | sample Cruoilmetagenom1_FD_19991 | JGI IMG/M metagenome (IMG submission 19991) | reverse complement strand
GATGCGAATTTAAAAGGGTCTTTCGATTTTAAAAATATAGGTGTATTTGGTCATTCAGTAGGAGGAGCAACAGCCGGACAGCTTGCCTCTGAAAATAATCACGGAAATTCCAAAAAGGTTAACGACACTAACAAGCTGAAATTTCACATAAATTTTAATTAAACTTGAATTTGACTTAATATGTTCATACATTTGAACATTGAATTAATAATATATGAAATTAGCAATAGACCATAATAGTCCGATTCCTTTATACATACAAGCAGAAGAATTGTTAAGAAAAATGATTGCGTTACCAAAGTATCAAGAAGGCAAATTATTACCAAATGAAATTCATATATCAACTGAACTTGGAATTTCCAGAAACACCTTAAGACAAGCCATCAATAAATTGGTTTATGAAGGCTTGTTATTTCGTAAGAAGGGTGTTGGCACTATGGTTATAAAACCTGTTGACAGCAAGGCTAATAACTGGAAAAGTTTTAGCCAAGAAATGCAATCAAAAGGTATTAACATCATCAATTATGAAATCAATTTTAAATGGGTAGTACCTGAAACAAGTATTCTAAGGTTTTTCGGTTTGGAGGAAAAAACCAAAGTTCTTAAAATGGAGAGATTAAGAGGAAAAGATTCAGGTCCATTTGTTTTTTTTGTGAGCTTTTTCCATCCAAGAATCGGATTCACGGGAAAGGAAGACTTTAACAGATCTTTATACCAGATCATGCAACAGGATTATTCGGTAACCGCCAAATTATCAAAAGAAGAGATCACCGCGGAGGCTGCAACAAAAATTTTAGCAGACAAATTAGAATTACAAAAAGGTGACCCAATTTTAAAAAGAAAAAGGTGTGTTTATGACCCTGGGAGAAGGCCTATTGAATTTAATGTAGGATATTATAGGGCAGACAGTTTTGTATATACCGTTGAAAGTGAAAAGTAAAATTATTGGCAGCATGAATTCAAAGAACATCATAGACTTAATAGCAATCCTAATATTGGCTCATCTTTGCTCTTGCAAATATGATAAAAATGAACCTTTAAAACAACCGTTAACAGTTTATAAGGATAGTATCTTTGATCAAAAATTTCAAATGTCTGGTCCTGGCTTTACCGGTGGTGACGCAACCTATTCCGTTCTTTTACCAGACGGAAGAACTGTTTGGATTTTTGGTGATACTTTTATTGGAAAGGTCACTCCAGAATTAACAAGGGAAAAAACTAGCCCTATGTATATCAGAAATTGTTTCGTGGTTCAGGATGGAGAAGAAATGAAAACACTACATCAAGGAAGAAATAAAGATTTTATCTCAATGGCTGTCCCTCAAGAAGTTCAAAATAAAGATAAAACAGAATTAGAAACCTGGTTTTGGCCTGGAGATGGATTTGTTTATAACAATAAATTGATGGTATTTATGTCGAAATTTCATCAGGCTGAAGAAGGCATGTGGGGTTTTGAATTTTTAGAATCTGTTTTGGTGGAATACTCCTTACCTAACTTAAAGGAGGTGAACAGAATTAACATCCCATATGCTAAGGAATCTGGAATACATTTTGGTCATGCCATCTATGAAGCGAACAATTACTTATATATTTACGGACTTAAAGATCAAAAACCTTACGTAGCAAGATCGAATTATAAAAATCTGACCAAGGATTGGGAATTTTTTGACGGAGCTGAATGGGTACAAAATATTAAATCCATTGCCCCCATATTAGAAGTATCTGGCTCTGAACAGTTTTCTATTATTCAGTTAAAAAATAAATATGTAATGATCACCCAATTGGGATCCTTAAGTAAAAAAGTGAGTTCATATATTAGTGAAACACCGTATGGGCCTTGGTACAATTTACAGATTTTATTTGAAACACCTATAGACTATAAAAATGAAGAGCTCTTTACCTATAATGCGCTGGCTCATCCCCAATTTACGACTAATGATGAGTTATTAATTTCTTATAACACCAATAGTATGAAATTAGAGGATCACTTTACAAATGCTGGTATTTACAGACCCAGATTTATGCGAGTGCCAATAAGTTTTATTTTTAAAGAATAAATTAATATAAATAATTATAGAAATATTTTGTTCATATGTCTGAACATAGTATATTTGAAGAATAGTATTAATCAAAAATCATTCATTATGAATAAAAACTCTTTACCAAAAGTAATTTTAAGTATGTTTTTAACTGGCCTATTTTTACTTTCTTGTAGCAGCGATGACGATCCAGCTGCTCCAACTATTTCTCTTTCGGAATCCAACATGGATGTTATTGCTGAAGTTAATTATTCTGTAGATGTTTCTTACACTGCAGACGCTACGCCGAGTTCAATATCTGTTACTAAATATGTTGATGGTGTTGCAATGGGAACACCCAACACCCTTCCTGCGACTGCCTCTGAAGGAACTTTTCCTTTTAGCTTTATGGTGGATGTAGATGACTCCGATGCTGGTATCGTGAAATACAATTTTACCATACTTGATAATGACGGGCAAGCTGCTCAAACTGAATTGGTATTAAATATTGAATTAACCAAAATGCAATTATTGCTAAAATATGATTGGTTACTGACTGATGAAATTCGTTTAAAAACGGGTGAAAGTGATATTAATCCTGTATATAAAGACGATGTTTATCGATTTAATGCAGATGGTACTTATCAAAAAAGTATTGGAGCCTTAGCCGATGATTTTAGTGATGCATGGTATAAGCATTGTGAATGGGATTTTGATGAAGTAACCGGAGTATTGAAATTACACAGAACTGGTGCCTTTACTGATGAAACATATGATGTAATGACAATTACAGAAATAGATAAAAATGAATTTAAAGCAAATATCACCTATTTAAATTTAGATGTATTTGACCCAACTTATGATCCATCCGAAGATTATGTTAAAGTAATGGCAACTCAAGCTAAAGGAAATTCTTTTGATCCTTATCTTCCAGGTCCAGATGATGATATAGAAGGTCCTTCCACTACACCATGTAATGTTTCAGATTTCGAAAATAACTAATATCTAAATTCAACTAGTGAATTATCATAAAAAATAATTCACTGGTTGTTTTATTCTCTCTCATGAAAAAAGCGACCTTATTTCTTTTTTTAAATATCCTCGCCTTTTCACTATTAGCTCAAAATCAAAAAATATCAGGAACTGTTTCAGATGCTACAGGTTTATTACCTGGTGCGAACATTTTGGCTTTAAATAGTGGGAATGGAGCCGTTACTGATTTAGATGGTAATTTTGAGTTAAGTGTTGATGCTAATGATATTTTACAAATTTCTTATTTAGGTTATCAAACTCAAGATATCCAAGTAAATGGACAAAGTCAGTTTGACATCAAATTAATTGAAGACTCAAATATTTTAGATGAACTTGTTCTTATTGGATATGGAAGTGTTAAAAAAAGTGACCTTACAGGTTCCGTATCTTCCATAAAATCAGAAGATTTAATGTCGACTGTTGTTTCATCAATTGATCAAGGTATTCAAGGAAAAGCCGCAGGTGTTGTAGTAACATTTGGTTCAGGACAACCAGGATCAAAATCCAATATTCGAATTAGAGGTACAAGTTCCATCATGGGTAACTTAGAACCGTTGTATGTAATAGATGGAGTACCTATAGTGTCAAACACATCAAATGTAGGAGCTGTTGTAGGTCCTGCGTTAAACCCTTTAGAAAGCATTAATTCCAATGATGTAGAATCTATTGAAATATTAAAAGATGCATCAGCAACTGCCATATATGGCACAAGAGGTGCTAACGGAGTTATTTTAATTACTACCAAAAAAGGGAAATTAGGAAAACCAGTGATCAATCTGGACTATTCTTATAGCATACAACAAATTAATAATGAACTTTCTATGCTAACAGCGTCTCAATTGGCGGAACTGGGAAATGAGGCGGCAGATAATGCTGGGGTCGATAGAAGAGAAATCTATGCGAGCCCCATAAATCTCGGTGTAGGCACCAATTGGCAAGACGAAATTTTCAGATTGGCTCCCTTGCACAATGTACAATTGTCTATGAGAGGTGGATCAGATAACACAAAGTATTCTATTTCTGGAAGTTATTTGAATCAAGATGGGATTATAATTGGTTCAGATTTTGAAAAAGGAACATTTAGAGTGAATGTGGATCAAAAGATATCAGACAAGGTAAAAGTTGGAACCAATATTAATTTAAATAGAAATACATTAAACGGTGTAATTACTAATCTTGAATCCGCCATACCTTCTAGTATTACATCTTGGGCTTTAGAATTTAATCCAGGATTACCAGTCTTTGATGAAAATGGTAATTATACCTATAATAATAACACCTCAAATCCGCCAGTAGGTAATCCAGTTGAAGATGCGGTTAGAACAGATCAATTGAGCCAATCAACCCGAATTACGGGAAATTTATATTTAGAATGGGAAATTATCGAAAATCTTAAATTTAGAACCTTTGTTTCTGGAGATACTTATTTTAACAAAGAAAAATCCTTTATTCCAAATGATGTTTATCGAGGTCAAGAAAAAGGGCAAGCAGCCATTGCTAATTCAGAAGGCCTAAATTGGTTATTTGAAAATACCTTAAGCTATAACAATATTTTTGGAGATCATAAAATTGATGCCGTTTTGGGTTATTCAATGGAAAGTTATAAAAATGAATTTCTATTCGTTTCTACTTCTGATTTTGATGACAACAGATTGGGCTATAATGCAATTCAAGTCGGTGCGGAAAAAACTTTACTATTTAACGGAACCTCCGCAAGACAACTACAATCGTATCTTGGTAGGGTAAATTATAGTTTTAAAGATAAATATCTGATTACCATATCAACACGTATTGATGGGTCTTCAGTATTTGGAGAAGGAAACAAATACGGGGTTTTTCCTTCAATGGCAGCTGCTTGGAAAATTTATGACGAGCCCTTTTTATCAAATTCTGATGTGATTTCAAATATGAAGTTACGATTTGGAATAGGAAGAGTTGGAAATCAGGGAATTCAGCCATACGGCTCAATGGGGTTGTTATCGGTAACTGAAGCTTATTTTGGTGAGAATGACATTGCCAAAGGATCAGGTCCAGGCACCTTATCTAATGCCGATTTAAAATGGGAAACGACGGATCAAATTGATTTTGGATTGGATATGGGCTTCTTAAAAAATAGAATTTCGCTTACCACTGATATATATTTTAAACAAACCAAAGACTTATTGTTAAACCCATTAGTACCCTATACAACAGGTTATCGAATTGGTCTTGCAAATGTCGGAAATTTAGAAAACAAAGGAATTGAATTTGCGATAAGTTCAGTGAATATTGAGGGCAAAAATTTTAGATGGAGTACAGATTTTAATATGGCATTTAATAAAAATAAAATTACCAATATTGAAAGAGGTGAAGGGATTCCTGCTCCACCTATGTTAGGTGTAAATGGATGGTCTATTTTAGAGGTTGATGAGCCTATTGGAAACTTTTATGGATATGAATCTGATGGTGTAATTCAATTAACTGAAGATCCATCTCAGGTGCCTTATTTTGTAGATTATTCACCAAGTCATGGAGATCGAAAATATGTAGATCAAAATGGAGACGGCATTTTAAACGTTGATGACACCGTTTTATTAGGCAATGCAAATCCTGATTTCTCTTACGGAATGGGTAATACTTTTGAATATAAAAATTGGTCATTAATGGTTTTTCTTTCAGGAGTATATGGCAATGAAATTGCCAATTTTAATCGCTTCGGATTGGAAAGTTTTGACGGACTTAAAAATAATTCAGCAACTGCCTTAGATCGTTGGACTACTATCAACCCAACAAATGATTATCCAAGAGCCAATGCAGATCCTAGAGGATCTAATACGTTTTCTGACATTCAAGTTGAAGATGGTTCTTATTTAAAAGTGCGTGACATTACATTGGCTTATAATTTTAATACTGATTTGCTTTCGAAAATGAACCTTGCAAGTTTCAAATTGTATCTAAGTATGAAAAATAGTTTTGTACTTACAAATTATTCAGGTTATGATCCCGAGGTCAATCGTTTTAGTGAAGATCCTTTAATGTCAGGAGTGGATTTTGGTTCATATCCAACAGCAAGATTAGCAACCTTTGGTATAAATGTAACTTTTTAAATTATGAAAAAATTTAGTTATTTAATATTTACTTGTACTACTATACTTATACTAGTATCTTCATGCGATTTTCTTGAAGAAACGCCTGAATCAGTAATCAATTCAAATTCCTTTTATAAAACTGAAAGTGATGCAATAGCTGCAACAAATGCCATATATGATTATATGACAGTAGGTACCTTGGGAATTTTTGACGAAGGGTTTGGAGGTATTTTCTTTAACGACTTTTGGGTGTTTAAAGATATTTTATCAGACAATTGTAAGGAAACCATAACTTCCGCAGAATATCAAGATCTTTCTGAGTTTAAATTCACTCCAGATAATATCAGAATTGAATTGTATTGGGAGGACCTGTACAAAACTATATTTTCAGCGAATATAGTTATCGACAGAGTTCCTTTAATTGAAATGGATGAACTCAAAAAGGATCATTTGGTTTCTGAAGCAAAATTCATCCGAGCTTTGATGTATTTTGAGGCAGTTCGATTATATGGCGAAGTTCCTTTGTTATTATATGAAACTTCTTCAATCGGGGAAGCTTCAGTGGCACGATCAGATATTCCGTCTATTTATACTGCCATAGTTGACGATTTGAAATATAGCGAAAGTCATTTGTCATCAAGTTTTAGAGTTGGAAACGGTAGACCCATACCTGAAGCTTGTACAGCGCTATTGGCAAAGGTATATTTGGAAATGGGAGAATATCAATTGTCATCCGAATATGCCAAAACCGTTATGAATTCGGGAGCTTTCTTTTTATGGGACGATTTTGCAGACATTTTCAAATTGGACAATATGAATTCAGGTGAAATTATTTTTGCCGCCAATTTTAGTGGGACACAAAGTCAAGGTTTTAAACCGAATCAATACCATGTTAGATTACTACCTCCAATGATATATGAAAACGGGAGAAGTGAAGGTCCTAAAAATGCTTGGGGTTGGGAAATTCCAACAGATGATTTGTATGATAGTTTCAACATTTTAGATAGGAGAAGAGAAGCCACATTTATATCCTCATTTACATATAGTGATGGTTCAACTATTGATTTTGATCCACATATTAGCAAGTTTTGGGATAGAGAGAAGGAACCTGAAGGGAATAATACCGATTCAGATGTGGTTTATATGAGGTATGCAGAAATTTTCTTGATTTACGCCGAGGCACTCAATGAAATGAATAACGGACCTAATGACGAAGCATATGGCGCCATTAACACAATCAGAAAAAGAGCAAGGTTTAATGGAGTTGAAGAACAGCCAATTCTGCCAGATTTATCTGGGTTAAATTATCAAGATTTTAAAGACGCTGTTTTATTAGAACGGAGGTTAGAATTTGTGATGGAGGGTCATCGATATCACGATTTGGTGAGAATGAACAAATTGGTTGAAAAAGTTACAGAATCGGGTAAAGAAAATATTGCCGTTTCAGAAAAACATAAGGTTTTACCAATTCCGCAAAGGGAAATAAATCTAAACCCAAAGCTAACTCAAAATCAGGGATATTAAGTTATAATGATAAGGCCATATTTATACTTCTTTTTCAAGACTTTCAAAGAAGCTAATTATAGAAATGGGTAAATAAGTATCTTGATATCCTATTCGACAATCTTGAATAGAATATCTACACAGATATTTCTTTAAAGAACTATGAAATTATATTAAAGAAAATCCTTTTTCGAATTCTTATTCTTAGGGAAAGGAAATACCAAAATTATCAAGCAAATCAGAAATATGAATTTTAATAAATATCCAACCGTAAAAGTTAATCCTGAACATGACAGATGCATAGTAGGTTGGAAACCCATTTGCAATGAAATTGAGAAAGCCATGATCAACAATGGCCAATCAAGAAAAAGAATAATTGTTGAGTGTTATCAAGGGGCTAACCTTGAAGAAATTAATTTAGCCTTTGCAGCTTATTTTCTTGATTATATACAGTATGATTCTGGAAATGCTATGAAATCTGAATCAGAAATTCGAAAAATGACACATCCAGATGTTACCGATGATAGGGTATTTGGTCGCATCACTAAATTAAGAATGACCGACTTTTTTGATACTGAGAAATTACTCAATATTAAAGGTGATTTAAAACAGTCGGTTCAAAATATGATCATTGTCGGAATAGGAGCCTCTCTATTAGTTGATCAGCCAGATTTAATTATTTATGTCGATATGGCTCGATGGGAAATTCAGCAACGAATGCGAAGCAATGAAGTTGATAATATTGGCATATCGGACCGGGACGAATCAATTGAAAAACAATATAAACGTGCTTATTTTGTGGATTGGCGGGTTTGCGATGAATTAAAAAAGAGTTTACTTCCTAACGTAGATTTTATATTAGATACTAATAATTCTGACGAACCTAAATTAGCCACAGGTGATGCCATAAGAAGTGTTCTAAACAAAGCTACACAACAACCTTTTAGCGTTGTTCCTTATTTTGATGCTGGCCCATGGGGAGGGCAATGGATGAAGGAAAAATTTGATTTAGACAAGTCTTCATCCAATTTCGCTTGGAGTTTCAATTGTGTTCCAGAAGAAAATAGTTTATTGGTAGAATTTTCAAATACAAATTTTGAAATTCCATCTATCAATGTTGTATTCTATAAACCAGAAGAATTATTGGGCCCATCGGTATACCATGAATTTGGAGCAGAATTCCCCATTCGTTTTGACTTTTTAGATACCATGAAAGGCGGTAATTTAAGTTTACAGGTACATCCGTTGAAGGAATATATCAAAGAGCAGTTTGGCATGGAATATACCCAGGATGAAAGTTATTATATGCTAGATGCCGGTAAAGATGCTTTTGTTTATTTAGGCGTTAATGACGGAATTGATTCTAATGATATGATTAACGAATTAAAACATTCACAATCAAATGGACATATTTTTGATGCTGAAAAGTATTCCACAAAATGGCAAGCTAAAAAACATGATCATTTTTTGATTCCTGCGGGTACGGTTCATTGTTCAGGAAAGAATTGTATGGTCTTAGAAATTTCTGCAACACCTTATATTTTTACTTTTAAACTCTGGGATTGGGGCAGATTGGGAATGGATGGAAGACCACGACCTATTTCCATAGAGCATGGACAAAAAGTAATTCAATGGGATAGAACACCTGAATGGACGAAATCCAATTTAATCAACCAGTTTGAAGAGATTGGTTCTGGAGAAGGCTGGATAGAAGAAAAAACAGGGTTGCATGAGCTTGAATTTATTGAAACAAGAAGGCAATGGTTCGATTGCAAAGTATCACATGATACAAAAAATAATTTAAATGTTTTGATGCTTGTTGACGGTAATCAAATTATAGTTGAAAGTCCAAGTCATGCTTTTGAACCCTTTATTGCCAACTTTGCCGAAGCCTTTATCATTCCTGCCAAAGTAGGTGAATATACAATAACTCCAATTGAAATTAAGCAGGGAGAAAAACTAGCCATTATCAAAGCATTTGTTAAAAAATAAACCTCATGAGTTCAATCCAAAATAATTCTTCCAATCAGTCACCAATGAAATTTGTAATAATGATATCTGTAGTAGCTGCTATTGGAGGATTATTATTTGGTTATGATACCGCCGTAATTGCGGGCGCCATTGGTTCTATTCAAACCAAATTTGATTTAAGTCCTGCCTTAACTGGCTGGGCTGCTTCCAGCGCTATTTGGGGATGTATTATAGGAGTTGTATTTGCCGGATATTTAAGCGATAAATTTGGTAGAAAAAAAGTACTGATATTATCAGCTATTTTATTCGCTCTTTCAGCCATAGGTTCATCCATACCAAATAATTTGACTCAATTTGTAATGGCTCGAATGATAGGTGGTATTGGTGTTGGTATTGCATCGATGCTTTCTCCTATGTATATTTCAGAAATTGCACCTGCTAAAATTCGAGGCACCTTGGTAACTTTGTACCAACTGGCTATTGTTTTAGGCATCAATCTAATTTATTTTATCAATTTAAAAATTTCCTCTTCGGGAACTGAACAGTGGAACATTGACACAGGATGGAGAATTATGTTGGGGTCAGAAGTTATTCCTGCCCTACTCTTCCTAATCTTATTATTGTTTATACCTGAAAGTCCGAGATGGTTAGCCAGCAAAGGAAAAATTGACGAGGCTACCACAATACTTAATAAATTGAATGGTGAGGCAAAAGCTATTTCTCTACTTCAAGAAATAAATGACTCATTTTTAGAAGAAAAAGGCAACTTAAAAGAACTTTTTCAGCCAGGGTTAAGAATGGCCATCATTGTAGGAATGTTTCTTGCCTTATTTTCGCAGATTACAGGAATTAACGCTATTATTTATTACGCACCAGAAATATTTAAAAGTGTTGGATATGGTACAGATTCAGCCATGTTTCAAACTGTAATAATAGGTGTAGTCAATACCTTATTTACCTTTGTTGCTATTGCATATATTGATAAATTAGGAAGGCGTACCCTACTTCTTTGGGGTATTTCAGGAATGATTATTTGTCTAGGAGGAGTCGGATTTATGTTTTATTTGGAGTTAAGTTCGGGTCCATGGTTATTGTTATTTATTCTTGGATTTATCGCTTCATTTGCCATGTCATTGGGTCCGATTCCGTGGGTCTTGATTGCAGAAATATTCCCAAATAAAATTCGCGGGGTTGCTATGTCAATATCCATATTAATGGTATGGTTAGGCGTTGTTTTGATTACGCAATTAACACCTATGCTTTTAGATGGGATTGGTGGTGCATTTACCTTTTGGGTGTTCATGGCCAATGCAATTATTTTATTAATATTTACTTTTAGAATGATTCCTGAAACAAAGGGTAAAACATTAGAAGAAATTGGTCATTCATGGCATAAAAAATAAATTGCACATTGATTTAAATACAATTTTTACATATCCTTTATAAAATGGGCCAAAAAAAAACAATTCAGAATTTATCAATTATCATTTTTATTTTATTGATTAGTAATTATTGTCTTGCCGGGCCCGGCAATATAGCCACTTCTGCTAAAGCAAGTGTTTCATCTTATAAGGATACAAGCACAGATGCATCTCATATCAATGACGGCGTATTAAGAGTATTAAATATAGGTGAGTGGGTTTCTACCAGTGCCGTAAATTTTTGGGGACATATTGAATACCCTTGGATCCAGTTAGATTGGGAATCGTCTAAGAAGATCAATAAGGTCATTCTCTTTGATAGACCCAACGAAGAATCTCATCTAGCCGGTGGAAATTTGTTATTTAGTGATGGAAGCAAGATTAAAGTCACCGAGATTCCGAATGATGGTAGTCCAAAGGTTATTAATTTTCCATCAAAAAAAGTAAAATGGATTCGCTTTGAAGCTCAAGATGGACATGGTACAAACCTTGGTTTATCTGAAATTGAAGTTTATCCTTCTCCTGAGGATTATACGGATTATGTTTCGTGGGTTGATCCCTATATCGAGACTACAAGAGGTCGATACTTTTTCTGTGTTACTGGAAGTCAGCCCTTTGGAATGATTAGTGCAGCACCATTAACTAGAAACAAAAATCAATTTGGTGGTGGATATAACTATAATTCAACTGAAATATTAGGCTTTCCTCAGGTTCATGGTTGGATGTTATCGGGTCTAACATTGATGCCTACAACTGGACAAATTGACCCCACTCAAGGTGAAGACCAATGGAAGTCTCAATTCTCCCACAACGATGAAATAATTCAACCAGGATACCATCGCGTTTTTTTAAATGACCATAAAGTATTAGTAGAACAAACAGCCAGTGATCGAGTAAGTTTTTATAAAATGACATATGCAACAGATGAGGATGCAAGTATATTACTAAACCTAGGAGGTTATGTAGCAACTTCAACAATGACAGATGCTCAGGTTTCAAAAGTTAGTAAAACCGAAATTGAAGGGAGCATAAGCACAATTGGCAGATTATGGGGTGGTCCTGATGATGTTAAAATCTTTTTTGTGGCACAGTATAGTCAGCCTTTCGAATCATTAGATGGATGGGTAGGATCTAAAAAAATAACAGACATTACTCATTTAAAAGGCGAAAAAGGAAGTACCCCTAAAAATGAAGGTCAGAGTTATCACGACGCACCAACAACTGGAATCTCAGCAAAATACAAGGTTAAAGCAGGTGATGAGATCCAAGTAAAGTTCGCAATTTCTTATACAAGCATAGAGAATGCGCGTAACAATTTAAAGAAGGATTGTAATCATTGGGATTTCAATAAATTAAAAAATGAATCTCAAAACGAATGGAATCAATGGTTGGGCAAAATCGATGTTAAAGGTGGTTCAACTTCCCAAAGAATTAAGTTTTATACCGATATCTGGCACACATTGTTAGGTAGACATAAAATTGATGACAAAAGTGGCGATTATCCTGACTATACTGGAGGTGAACGAAAGGGATCTCAAACAATCAATGCAAAGTTAAAAGTTCGAACTTTACCAAAAAACAAAGATGGAACGGTTAAATTTCATATGTACAATTCCGACGCTTTTTGGTTAACCCAATGGAACTTAAATATATTATGGGGTTTGGCCTGGCCAGAACTTCAGGACGAAATGTCGGCTTCCATGGTGCAGTATGCCAACAATGGCAAATTATTACCTCGAGGTCCTAATGCTGGTGGATATTCTTATATTATGACAGGTTGCCCAACAACTCCCTTAATCGTTTCAACTTTTAACAAGGGATTACTCACCAAAATAGATGCCAAGCATGCTTATAAGATCATGAAATCAAATCACATGCCTGGGGGTATGTTGGAGGTCAACGATCATTACATGAGTAATGGGTACTTTGTAAAAGGATGGGGAAGTGCCGGAAGAACTTTAGAAGCTGCTTTTCAAGATTGGAGTTTGGCTCAAATGGCTTTAAAACTGAAAAAAAACAAAGATGCCAAGTATTTCTTAAACCGATCTCAGGGATGGAAAAAATTGTATCGTGAAGATCAGCAATTAATTTTCCCAAAAGATGAAAACAACAACTGGCTTCATGATGACCCATTAAGTGGTAACGGTTGGGTGGAAGCAAATTCTTGGCAAGGTACATGGTCTGTTTCACATGATATTCAAGGCCTTTCAGAATTAATGGGGGGCTCGGATCAATTGAGTAAAAAATTAAATTATGCTTTTGAGCAGGCCGAAGTAACAGATTTTGTGTTTGGATATAGCGACGGATATGTAAGTTATGCCAACCAGCCAGGCTGTTCAAATGCACATGTATTCAATCATGCCAATCATCCTTGGCTGACTCAATATTGGGTTCGAAAAGTAAATGAACAAGCGTACGGTGCTATAACACCAGATTCTGGATATGGAGGTCATGATGAAGATCAAGGTCAAATGGGAGCTACGAGTGCCTTAATGTCATTGGGCCTTTTTAGTTTAAAAGGTACCGTATCAAAAAATCCCGTTTATGAAATAACAAGTCCGGTATTTGATGAAATAACAATTAATTTAGATAAGGCTTATTATACAGGAAAGAAATTCACGATTAAAACACATCATAATTCATATGAGAATGTTTACATCCAAAAAGCTGTCCTAAATAATAAGGAATTGAACAAATATTGGTTTTCTCATGATACTTTTAGTAAAGGAGGAGAATTAGAAATTTGGTTAGGCCCCAAACCCAATAAAAATTGGGGAAATGAAGACAGTTTTAATGAATAGGATATTGGTAGATTTAAATAATAAATATGAACACAAACTACAATAATTCAAAAGGAATTATATTAACTCTTGATGCTGGTGGAACAAATTTTGTGTTTACTGCAATTCAAATGGGTAATGAAATGGGCGAATCTATA
>JGI24023J19991_10002319_pt1 | contig 13960 bp, 13 predicted proteins | sample Cruoilmetagenom1_FD_19991 | JGI IMG/M metagenome (IMG submission 19991) | reverse complement strand
CCCTACACAATCTTATTTTTTGCCAAAAATCATATTTGGTGCCTGAATTTTTGTATCTGACATAAGGGTAGGGGGTGTCAAACTTGGGTTAAGGCGAGGTGATTGTAAATCTCACCGTTGCATATAACACACCTTCGTCTGTCCTCGCTGAATATCGGCTGCCTGCCACCGGCCACATCTATTATGGAAAGCCTTTTTTGCCCCAGGGCAATGTTGCTATCTACATATGTGCCCTGGTCATCCGGCCCACGGTGAGACAACCTATCCAGCATGGTATCCAGGCGGGGGGGCCATCGGCTCGCACCATCCCCATAGATGGCAACAATCCCACACATATGGCTATATCTCCTTTCTGAACTTGTAGCCTATGTTTCTCACCGTCTCGATAAAACAGTGATTTTCATCCTCAATCTTTGCCCGAAGCCTCCTAATATAGACGTCCACTGTCCTATCTCCACCGTAGTAGTCGTAGCCCCAGAGCTTGTCAAGTAGAATTTCTCTAGTAAGAACCTTCCCTTTATTAGTGGCTAAAAACTTGAGCAACTCATACTCTTTGAAGGTTAGCGGAATAAGCTTACTGCTGAGGGACACTTCATATCTGGCTAAATCTATCACCAGGTCGCCACACTCGATCACCTCTTTGCTATCTATGTTATGGCTACGCCACAGAATCCGCTTCACCCTGGCTATCACCTCGGCTATCTCATAGGGTTTAATAACAAAATCATCTACACGCTGGATAAAATCTAGCTCCGGTAGCGATTCCTGGGGGATAAAGGCGATAATAGGCGCTATTGCTTTTACCTCTCGGAGCAATGGTTCCGGGCTAGCTGGGGGGCCAGCCATATCTATAAGCACTAAATCGGGGGTCTGTCCCCTGATCTTGCCGCTTATCTCCTCGCCAGTGGAAGCAAGCGAGCAACTAAAACCTCCTCGGATAAGCCCTGAGTTTAGTCTTGATATTTGCTCCCCCTCATCAGCTATTATGAGTATTTTGAATGTAGTGAAGTCAACTTTACTAATCATAGCGATGGTGAATCAGCGCCGCAGCCTGTTGAAGATATGGCTCAAGTTGCTCCCTCTCCTCCCGGCTCAACAGGTTGTGCTTATAAGCCAGGTTGTCCAACCATAGTTGGACATGATCATGGGTTGCCCAGTGGTTGGGAGCCTCATACTTGAATCCATATCGCTGTGAGCTGCCTAGCGTCTCTTCCAACTCTTTCTCCATGTGATAGCCTATTCGCTCCGCTAGCGGTTCATTGAAGCCCTGCTCTTCAGCTAGTGCTACCAGTCTATGGTGAATCCCTGCCCCATGCTGAGCGGCTTCCTTGGGCCGCCAGGCTATTTCCTTGAAGTGGGAGGCCAGAAGCAGCGTCATAAACAGAACCTTTGTCTTTCCACTTCTCACTTGTGCTCACCCTTAGTAGACATAAAGGTTGCCATAAGGGCGGAGCCAGAGAGGGAGCAGCTTAATAAACCTACCCTTGAGTATTTCAGCAGCATTATAGCTGAAGTAAGAGGCAAACTCGCCGACAAGCCTGTCAAGATTTGAGCAGTCCACCTCATCGATTTCGGCAACACCCACCTCTCTACCTAACTGAAACTGGTCGACACTTCCCCGTAGGTAGATCACACCACCATGCATTCCGGTGCCAATAAAACTTGCCCGGTGATACTCGCCCTCCCTCAGATTGAGTCCAAGGAGGATCAACATCCCCCCCGCCATATATTCGCCGAGGAAATCCTGGGCGGTGCCACCGATAACCAGCACCGGTTTCTTATCTTGATATTCCTTCATGTGGATGCCTGCTCGATAACCTACATCTCCCCGTACAAAAATCTTACCTCCGCGGGCAGAAAAGCCGAGGATGTCACCGGCATGACCGTGAATAATAATCTGGCCGTCATTCATGGTATTGCCGCAGCCATCCTGGGCATTCCCATAAACAGTAATCCGAGGGCCGTTCATAAAAGACCCCAAGTCATTACCCGGCGTACCCTGAATTTCGATCTCCACCTCTCTATCTAGGTCAGTGCCGATATATCTTTGCCCGTAGACATTTTGAAGCTCGATCCTCTCGGCTCCATCGGCCACTGCCTGGCGGAGAAGCTGATTCAGCCTCCGATAGTGAAGGCCAGTAGCATCTACTTTGAATTGGCTATCTTGACGCCGATTAGCCGCCATTTTTTTATGATCCTGCCATCTTCACGCCGAGAATCTCGAGCTCAGTATCGGTAAGCCCCACCCCTCTGAGATGAAGGCGGTTTCCTCTCAGGCTCTCCAGGGCATTTATCCCCATCCCCCCTAGCATATCCTTGATCTCCAGGCTCCAGCCGCGAAGGAGATTGGTCAAGCGACGGCTGCCAATATCAGGATTTACCCTCTTGGCTAGCTTTGGATCCTGGGTACAAATACCCCAGGCGCATTTCCCGGTATGGCATTGTTGGCAAACAGTGCACCCCAAGGCGATGAGAGCTGCAGTGGCGATATAAATGGCGTCAGCTCCTAAGGCAATGGCCTTGACCACATCGCCGCTATTCCTGATGCCTCCGGAGACGATGAGTGAAGCCCGATTTCTTATCCCCTCTTGTCTTAAACGCTCATCTACCGAGGCTAAAGCCAGCTCGATGGGAATGCCGACATTATCTCGAATAATCTTAGGGGCAGCACCGGTAGAGCCCCGCAGCCCATCGAGGACAATAATATCTGCCCCAGCACGAACCATGCCACTGGCAATCGCTGCTGAATTATGAACCGCAGCTATCTTGACTGCCACTGGCTTTTGGTAATTGGTTGCTTCCTTTAGGGCATAGATGAGCTGAGCTAGATCCTCGATGGAGTAGATGTCGTGGTGGGGGGCAGGGGAGAGCGCATCAGTTCCCTGGGGGATCATGCGCGTTAAGGAAACTTCAGCACTTACCTTTTCACCGGGAAGATGTCCACCAATCCCTGGCTTGGCTCCTTGACCTATCTTAATTTCAATCACCCTGGCCACATCCAGATATTGGGGATGAACTCCAAAACGTCCTGAAGCTACCTGGACGATGGTGTTATGACCATATTTATATAGCTTGGGGTGAAGCCCTCCTTCCCCAGTATTCCATAGTGTCCCCGACTCAGTTGCTGCTCGGGCCAAAGATTCATGGACGTTGAGGCTCACCGCCCCATAGGACATAGCAGCAAACATCACCGGCACATCAAGTTCCACCTGAGGCGCCAGGTAAGTCTTTAATTCTAGCGAGTCCGGTTCTATTTCCACCCTTTCTGGTTTACTTCCCAGATAGGTCCTCAGCTCCATAGGTTCACGCAGAGGGTCAATAGAGGGGTTAGTCACTTGGCTGGCATTCAACACCAGGTGATCCCAATAGATGCGCTGCCTCTTATCATCTCCCATCCCGGTGATGATTACTCCCCCCGTCTCCGCCTGCCGTAGAATATCCTCGATGATCTCAGGGCGCCAGTTATAATTTTCCCGATAGTCTAAGGGATTTCTTTCGATGGTTAACGCCTGAGTAGGGCAGAAGATGACACAGCGATGACAGCCAACGCAGTTCTCTTCATGACTTCTGACCTCATCGTCATCAGCGTCGTAGTAATGAACATCAAAGGAGCACTGGTTTACACAGACCTGGCACTGGATGCAGCGCGAGGGGTTTCGGTCTACGATAAACTTTGGTGGGAGATAAGTCTTCAACTAACTTCCACCTCCTGTGGCATTACTACCCCGGGGCATTCCTCACTTATCTTTAGTCTCCCCACTATCGGCTCCCCTCCCATGGGAATCCACGCCTTGTCAAGGTCGGGACAAACCAGCCTGATTGACGACTCCTCTGAGGAGAGATAGAGCATACTATTTTTTACCCCCACTGTTAAGGGGCGAAGCCTGATGCGGTCGGTGAGCCCGATCATCTCCCCTTGATGGGCGATAATCACGGTAAACGGTCCGTTAAGGAGAAGACTTCCATATACTTGACGCAGAGTGCGACATAAATCCTGCTCTGCCCGGCTCATGCGCTCAATTTGATCCCAAAAAGGTGGTGCCATGATGCGAGCCACAATTTCAATAGGAAGCTCATGGCGACGCATCAGCAAGTCAACGGCATAAGCTACTACCTCACTATCTGTCTCGAAAGTGCACTGATAGCCAAATTGCTCCAGATAGCGGCGATTTATCCCATAAGAGGAAATCTCACCGTTATGTATTACTGTCCAATCTAGAATATTGAACGGATGTGCCCCTCCCCACCATCCTGGGGTATTAGTGGGAAACCTGCCGTGAGCGGTCCATAGATAACCCTCATAGCTATCGAGGCAAAAGAAATGGGCGATGTCCTCAGGATAACCCACCCCCTTAAATACTCCCATGTCCTTACCGCTGGAGAAAACAAAAGCTCCTTCAAGCTTGGTATCGATCTCCATCACCCTGTTTGCCACATAATCATCCTCGCTTTGTCCCTCTGACCTCAGGTTACCTACCTCAAGAAAATAACGCCATACCAATGGTGGATCGACAATCCCTGAGGTTTTCTGAGTGGGAACCTCCTCAGCCCAAATCAGATTGAAATTCTGCTTGAGATATTCTTCCACATCCCACCTAGCCTCTACAGTTAAATACATTAAGTGGAAGGCATAATAACTAGCATATTGGGGATAAATTCCATAGACAGCAAAGCCGCCACCAAGGCCATTGCTCCTGTCATGCATATTGGCTATAGCCCGAATAACGTCCCTTCCACCAAATCGCCTTCCTGTAGTATCCATCATCCCGAATATCGAGCAACTCTCTATAGCCTTGTCGTCGCCATAGGGATTATTTAAGTGAATTATTCCTCTCACTGCTTTACCTCAAATTTCTCTCGCCATAATTCTCGGGGGAGAGAAGCAATCCCCAAACCTGAATCTAAAAGGGACTCCTTGAAGTTAGAAACATCGACCTTATCCCGCATCAGCCCGAAGATAATCCCTGCCTTGTCAATCTGCCCCAGCAAAACCATCCCCAGAATTCTACCCTCTCGGAGCACAACTCTGCGATAACCCCCAGCCTCCAGCTTGGTAAATGCTTCGCATCCTTCTCCCTGAGGCTCTACCATCCCCGCAGAAATAACAGGGAGATCAAAGTAACTCATCGCATTCATTGCTGTCCCCCCAGGGTATTCTCTAGCTATCCCTGCCATGTTATACCCCGCCACCCTACCACCAATATAGGCATTGGGCCAGATAGGGGTGAGTCGGTCGGCATCGAGGATGAAGTCATAAGAGGAGGCAACATCACCACAAGCATAAACTCCAGGACAAGAGGTGCTCATAAAGCGATCCACCACTATTCCTCGATTTACTTTTATCTCGTTATCTCGGATAAGCTCGGTGCGGGGGACTACACCGATAGCTACTATCACCACGTCACACAACAGCCTTTCATCATTATCCAAAATTACTTCCCCCACCTTTCCCCAATCGAGTGAACTACCAACGATTTCCTTAACAGTATGCTCAGTCAGGATGTCCACCCCAACCTCCCTCAATCTTCGTTCGACAAGATAAGAGGCAGTTTCATCCAAGATAAGGCTTAGCACCCTCTCCCTCATTTCCACTAGGGACACCTTGATCCCCCTTCTTACTAAGGCCTCGGTCACGCTAAGCCCGATAAGACCCCCGCCGATGACCACCGCTCTATTTGCTGTCCTTAAACTCTCCCCGATCCTTATAGCATCATCCAAGGTGGTGAAAGTAAATACCCCACTCTTATCTCCCCCTGGGGTTGGGGGGATAAAAGGAATCCCTCCACAAGCAAGAAGGAGTCTTTCCCAGAAGACCTTCTCGCCGCTTTCCAGTTCTACCCGGTGTTGCTTTAAATCGAGCTGTACTGCTTTCTTTCCCAGGAGGGTAGCAATGTTATTTTTATGATAGAAATCGATAGGGCGAAAGAGCATCTCTTCCCTAGAGCATTCGCCGGCCAGGTACTTTGAGATCATAGGGCGAGAGTAGACATGATACGGCTCATCGGAGATAATGGTAGCCTCGCCCTGTTGACCCACCTCATGAATGGCCTCTGCTGCTCCAATGCCACCCGCCGAGTTGCCGATGATTAGATACTTGGTATGGAATAATTCCTTACTCATCTACCGGCTTAATCCCTCCATATGCAATACCTGACTTATCCCCCTCTCTCGCAGAAATAAGCCAAAGGGGAACTGCAGCAATTTCGACTTGATAGTTTTGCCTTCCCATAAACTAAGCTTTTTGTGTTAGGAAATAGGTAACCTATTACCTATAATAACAAAAGACAAGACAAGCGTCAACAGGAAATGAAGTTAAGATATAAGCTCGGGCAGGAACACGTTGTAAAAAGGGATAAGATTCAAAGGGAGAAGCTCACCTTGAGGGGATAAGCAAGCTAACTCCCCCCCTCCATCCCCCAAGATGGTAATGGCCTATATCAGCCTTGGTGAGATTTACTAATGTACTCGAGGAGTATGCATTACCCCGCTTATAATTGGCTCATTTATATAAATATCGCCATTGCGAATCTTTATATTGAACCCACAATCCGGATTAGTGCAGGCCCATGCCTTGTAATGGATAGTTGCTCCATGGCTACCGAAATCAGACAAAGGCACAAGGTCACCACTCTTACACTTTTGACACTTTGGTAAAGGGGAATACTCCACAAACCACCTCCCAAACGGGTATTGGAATTCTTAGCAGACCGCCTGGCCACCAAGAAGTATAACAGCTACCAACGCAAAAAGCAATCCTCCCTCTCCTTTGATAAGGAAAAGAGTCTACAAACTTTTTTCATAATCTTTTATAATATAGGCTATTAACCCGGAGCGCAAGTTAATGAGGTGAGGGCTTTGGTTAAGGAGACACAATTAATTTATGGCGTCCGCCCTATGCAGATCGAAGACATTCCTCAAGTCACCGAGGTTGATCGTGAGGCCTTCCCTACCTTCTGGCCTCCTATCCCTTTCAAACAAGAGTTGAATAACAAATTCGCTCATTACCTTGTAGCCTGGGAGAAGTCCCTAGGGGCAGCACAACCTCCTCAGATAGAGCTGGAGAGCAAAAATCGACAGGGTAGTTTAGGCCGATTGGCATGGCGGAAAGTAAAGCACCTAGTTGACAAGGAGCGCTTCTTCGATGATTACCTCGTAGGCTACGCCGCTTTCCGGCACATATTAGAGGAGACGCACCTTATCTCTATTGCAGCACGGGAGACACATCGCAGGAAGGGGATTGGTGAATTGCTACTTATTTCTGTCATAAACTTGGCAACACAGCTCAATGCTGAAGTGATCACCCTAGAAGTGCGAGCCTCTAATCTGCCTGCTCAAGCGCTTTATCAAAAATACGGCTTCGCTGGGGTTGGACTGCGGCGCAAGTATTATTCCGATAATGGGGAGGATGCCTTAATCATGAGCACCAAGAGAATTACCCCCGCTTCGTATCAGGATCGCTTCCAGCGACTGAAGCAGGACTATGCCCAAAAATGGGGGATAAGCCGCTGCCCACTTAGTTAACCTCGACTTCTCTCCCTTACCGGTTTACTTCACCCTTCGTTGCCAATACTCTGTTCAATGCATTCATATATGCCTTGGCGCTGGCTACCACGATATCGGTCGAGGCACCACGCCCAACATAGGTCTTGCCTTCACTCTCAATCCTGATGGTCACCTCACCAATAGCATCGATGCCCCCAGTGATAGATTTAACACTGAACTCAGTAAGCGTATTTGGCACGCCAATAATGCGATCGATCGCTTTATACACGGCATCTACAGGTCCGGTGCCTAAAGCAGCGTCAGCCAAGATTTGCCCCTCGGGGCCGACAAGCTTGATGGTAGCAGTGGGGATGCCAGGGTCGCCGCAGGAGACTTGCACCTGCTCCAGGTGATAGGTCTCAGATACGGCCCGCAACTCCTCAGCGACTAGGACTTCAAGGTCTCGGTCGGTTATGTCTCTTTTCTTGTCGGCAAGCTCTTTGAAGGTGGCAAAGGTGCGACTGAGCTCCTCCTCACTCAAGGTATAGCCTAGATCCCGGAGGCGGCTCTTAAAGGCATGACGCCCACTGAGCTTGCCCAAGGTTAGCGTGGTGCCGGCCAAACCTATTGACTCAGGGTCGATGATTTCATAGGTAGTTCTTTCTTTCAGTATGCCGTTCTGATGAATGCCCGATTCATGACGAAAGGCATTAGCGCCTACGATAGCCTTATTGGGTTGAACTGGCATCCCAGTGCACTCACTCACCAGGCGACTAGTCTTGGAGATTTGAGTGAAGTCAATGTCAGTAGTGTAGTTGAACAGATCTCGGCGTGTCCCAAGAGCCATCACAATCTCTTCCAAGGCAGCATTGCCAGCTCGCTCCCCAATACCATTGATAGTACACTCGATCTGGCGTACCCCACGGTCGAGCACAGCCAGGCTGTTGGCCACAGCTAGTCCTAGGTCATTATGGCAATGGGCACTGACCACAGCATGGTGAATGTTGGGTACATTGTCGAAGATGCCATCAATCAGGCTACAGAACTCCTTGGGGATGGCGTAGCCCACAGTATCGGGAATATTCACTGTAGTGGCCCCAGCCTTGATGGCTGCCTCCAAGACTTGATACAGAAATGATGGCTCAGTGCGGGTAGCATCCATGGGAGAAAACTCCACGTCCTCAGTATATCCCTTAGCTCGGGCTACCATGTTCTTAGCAATATCAATAATCTCCTCCCGATTTTTCCTGAGTTGGTAGAAGAGATGTATGTCCGAGCTTGAGAGGAACACATGAATTCGAGGATATCTGGCCTCTTTGATTGCCTCCCAGGCAGCATCTACAGCTTTGGGTTGGGCGTAGGCCAGGGCACAGATGATAGGGCGGCTTACCTCTCGGGCGATGAGATGTACTGCGTCAAAATCGCCCCGGGAACTCGACGGGAAACCAGCCTCGATAACATCCACCCCCAGCCTGTCTAGCTGCTTGGCGATCTCCAGCTTCTCCTCAGCGTTTAGCGCTGCTCCGGCTGATTGCTCTCCATCCCGTAGTGTGGTATCAAAAACGATAATCTTATCCATGTTCCTCTCACTCTATTTCCGAAGCTGGGGCATCATCTGGCGGAGTTTTTGGCCCACGATTTCAATCTGATGCCCTTGATTCCGGCGCCTCAGGGCGTTGAAGCTGGGGCGCCCAGCTTGATTCTCCAAAATCCACTCACGAGCAAAACTTCCATCTTGAATCTCCTCGAGAATCTGCTGCATCTCTTCTCTGACCAGATCATCAATGACTCGTGGCCCCCGGGTGTAATCACCATACTCAGCGGTGTCGCTCACCGAGTAGCGCATGTAGCTTAAGCCACCGTGGTAAATAAGGTCAACAATAAGCTTAAGCTCATGACAGACCTCAAAATAAGCCACCTCTGGCTGATAACCAGCCTCGACCAGGGTTTCAAAGGCAGCTTTTATCAGGGCGGAGACGCCACCACATAGCACAGTTTGTTCCCCGAAGAGGTCGGTCTCAGTTTCCTCGGCAAAAGTGGTTTCCAGGACACCAGCTCGAGCACAGCCAATGCCCTCAGCATAGGCCAGTGCGATATCTTTCGCCTTGCCAGAAGCATCTTGATGGATCGCCACCAAGGCTGGAGCTCCCGAGCCCTCGGTATAAAGCTGGCGGAGCATATGTCCTGGGCATTTTGGCGCTACCAGGCTCACGTCAATGTTGCTGGGTGGGATGATCTGGCTATAGTGGATATTGAAGCCATGGGCAAACATTAGCGTTTTACCTGCCAAGAGCCCTTTTTCCACCGATTGATAGTAGACTTCTCGATGTAGATTATCGGGGGCAAGCATAACGATCACGCTTGCCTCTCTGGCTACCTCTTCTGCACTTGATACCTTAAATCCATCGCTTTGGGCTTTTCCCCATTCCTCGCTTCCTGCCACCTCAGCTACAATAACCCTCAAACCACTATCCCTCAAGTTCTGAGCTTGGGCGTGCCCCTGGCTGCCATAGCCAATAACGCCAATAATCTTGCCCTGGAGCAACCTCAAGTCCGCTTCGCTTTCATAATGCACCTTAGCCATCGCTTGCCCCCTTTCATTTTCATTTAGCGTTGTTCATAAGCATAACTTATTTAACCCCTTTTGTTAAGGCCTATCTTTTTACAGTAGAGAACAATTCTCTCGTAGCTGCTTGACAATGAAGCAGATTGCAAGTAACATAGTCAAAATGGCGTGGTAGGTTCATTGTCTCCCATAAATGGAAAGGAGATGGCTAAATGATTTCCCTCATTATCAGTATAATTGCCTTAATCAAGGCTTCCCTTGCTCTGTTGATGCCCCTCATCCTGCCACTTCTTAGGAGTCTCACTGGGGGAAGTATACTCTATAGTTAGTCTATACATTAGACTTAAGAAGACATGAAAAAGCATGCCAGGGCTCTTGCCATCATCTGTGTCACCCTTCTAGATGATATAGTGTTAATAGTGATAGCCCTTTTCATATTGCGAAGGGTGGGGATAGATTTACCCTCAGGGGCTTTTATTGGCCTGGTGGTTATCTTGGGAGCAGGCTCATTTGGGTTGTATAAACTTATTGTCCCGGTGCTGAACAAGAAGCAAGTAGTCGGCCCCGAAGCCTTAATCGGTGCCCCAGGCAAGGTAATAACGCCACTAAACCCGAAGGGCTATATAAAAGTTGATGGAGAGCTTTGGGAAGCATTATCAACTGATTCAACCCCAAGCCCGGGTGAGCAGGTTGTAGTTGTGAAGCGGGAAGGCCTCACCCTTGTGGTAAGAGATAGAAATAGTTGGGGCGGTAGAATCGCCTAAAGCTCCTGGCACTCACATACTTTGCATTAAAGGCGGAATCTTGCCGCTGAAAGGTGCAATGCCCGAAGAAAAGCTGCTGTTATTACTCTTCGATGGCCATGCCCTCATCCATCGTGCTTTCCATGCCCTACCTGCTCTCTCGGTGACCAAGACTGGCGAACCCACTGGAGCAGTCTATGGCTTTGCTAGCATGCTGCTAAAGGTGCTTGGGGAACTTAAACCAGCTCATTGGGCCATTGCCTTTGATAGCCCAGCACCTACCTTCAGACATAAGCAGTTTGCCGCCTACAAAGCACATCGCCCCAAGACCCCTGATGAACTGGCCAGCCAGTTTGGTCGGGTACGCCAGTTGGCCGAGGCGTTTAGCATCCCTATCTTCGAGGTAGAGGGCTATGAGGCCGATGATATCCTCGGCACCTTATGTCGACAGGCGAGTATTCAAGGGATCAAGAGCATAATCATCACCGGCGATACCGACACTCTCCAGCTCGTCTCCCCCTATGTTCAGGTGATGATCCCCCGTCCGGGAAGACCATTTAGCGATACCATACTTTATGATGCTGAGATGGTGAGGGAGCGCTACAGCCTCGCCCCAGAACAGATTGCTGACCTTAAGGCACTAAAGGGTGATCCTTCTGATAACATCCCCGGTGTCCCTGGCCTTGGTGAGAAGACAGCGGCAAAACTTATCCTCCAGTTTGGCAGCGTTGAGGGCATATACCAACACTTGAGTGAAGTTCCTCCACCTAAACTTCAGCAGGTATTGAAGGCTAATGAGCAGCTCGCCCGGCAGAGTAAAGAGCTAACGACTATTGTTACTGAGGTGCCGATCGACCTTGAACTGGGTAACTGTCGTCTCAGTACTTATGATCGAGGCAAGGTAGTAAAGCTATTCCGAGAGCTGGAGTTCTCAAGTTTACTGAAGAAATTACCTGAATCTGGCATCTCAATGCCAGCTTCTCAGTTACCAATGCCCATCTCCACCCTCATTGCAGATACCACCCCCGCCCTTGATGAGCTAGTCACCACCCTGGGAGCAAGAGGGTCCTTCGCTGTTGATGTTGAGACTACCAGCAGAGAGGCAAGACAGGCCCAACTTGTAGGCATTAGTTTGTCAGCGGCACCGGGGAAGTCATATTACATACCTGTAGGGCATAAAGTAGGTCGCCAGCTTCCCACCTCTCAAGTTATAGCCAAACTTAAGCCCCTTTTTGAAGATGCTAATATCACCAAGATTGCCCACAACGGCAAATACGATATGACCGTGCTCCGAAGAGAGGGGATAGATCTTCGTGGTTTCGATTTCGATACCATGATTGCCGCTTATCTTTTGGGAGAAAAATCCTTGGGACTCAAAGGGCTCGCCTTCAGCAAACTAGGCATTGAGATGGTACCAATTACCTCTCTAATTGGTTCCGGGGCGAAACAGAGTTCCATGGCTGAGGTCAGCATTCCACTGGTGGCTGATTACTCCGGTGCTGATGCCAATATAAGCTTGCGCTTGAGCAAGCTGCTGGAGGTGGAGCTCAAGGCCAACGGCTTATGGAACCTATTCAACGAGGTAGAGATGCCATTGGTCCCGACACTTGTCATTATGGAGATGAATGGGGTGGCTGTAGAGGCGACTAAACTTAGGGATATGTCTAAACATTTGGGGGAGGAAATGGCCACACTTGAAGCCGAAATCTATAACTGGGTTGGCCATGAGTTTAATATAAACTCACCCCATCAGCTTGGCTCAGTTCTCTTCGATGAACTCAAACTACCCCGAGCCCGTAAGACCAAAAGTGGCTATTCTACCGATGCTGCTGTCTTGGAGGGTCTTAAAGGGACCCATCCGGTGGTAGAACTTCTAATTGGATATCGACAGCTAGCCAAATTGAAATCTACCTATGTTGATGCCTTGCCTGGATTGATCGACCCTGATAATGGCCGGATTCATACCAGCTTTAATCAGACGGCTACAGCTACCGGGAGGCTATCTTCAAGTGACCCCAATCTACAAAATATCCCTATTCGCACTGAAAAGGGGAGGCAGTTAAGGCAAGCCTTTGTGGCCCAAGGCAACTGCTTTCTGTTGAGCGCCGATTACTCTCAGATTGAGCTTCGAATTATGGCTCACCTCTCTCAAGATCCTCAGCTGGTTGCTGCTTTTGCTCAGGATGAGGACATTCATGCGGCTACTGCCTGTAACATTTTCGGCCTCCCGTTAAATGAGGTCTCTCCCCAGATGAGGCGGGTGGCCAAGACAGTTAATTTTGGCGTGATATATGGAATTAGTGACTATGGCCTGGAGCAGGCTACCGAACTCTCTCGGCAACAAGCCACCCAGTTCATCGAGGCCTACTTTAAAAAATATTGTGGGGTTAAGGGATATCTCGAGCGTACTAAGAGCGAGGCAAGAGATACAGGATATGTACAAACCGTGTTAGGCAGGAGGCGGTATATCCCTGAGATAAACTCCACTAATACTCAGGTGAAGCAAGCAGCAGAGCGGATGGCAATAAATATGCCGGTGCAGGGAACCGCTGCCGACATCATCAAGCTGGCTATGATTAAGTTGCAGCAAGAGATCGCCAGACATGGACTTGAAAGCAAGATGATCCTTCAGGTGCACGACGAGCTTCTCTTCGAGGTACCCAATGAGGAACTTCCTCAGCTAAGAGATTTGGTGCTGAGCATAATGCCTCAGGCACTTAAGCTAAGCATCCCACTCAAGGTGGAAGTTAAACAGGGCAAAAGTTGGGGCGAGATGGAATAAAGGCCGGGTTTGTCAATGACTAAAATCGGAGTGTTAGCCCTACAAGGTGCCTTTGTAGAACATATCGACATCTTGCACCAGCTAGGGGTAGCTACCTTGCCTGTCCGCCTACCTGAAGAACTCGCCGATTTAGATGGGCTTGTCCTTCCTGGGGGGGAGAGTGTCACTATTAGTAAGTTAGCACACAGTTTTGGCTTAATAGAGCCTCTCAAACAGCTTGCCCGAGAGGGACTTCCTATGTTGGGGATCTGCGCTGGCCTGATTTTTCTAGCCAAGGAGGTAGCCAACTCCGAGGTAGAAACTTTGCGGCTAATGGATATAAGGGTAAAACGAAATGCCTTTGGGAGACAGGTGGATAGCTTCGAGACTGACCTGATGGTGCCTATC
>JGI24023J19991_10002318_pt1 | contig 13965 bp, 13 predicted proteins | sample Cruoilmetagenom1_FD_19991 | JGI IMG/M metagenome (IMG submission 19991) | reverse complement strand
AGCCACATCCACCAGTTTGGAATTATTTAAGCCAATACGTAAAAGACTACGATGCCAGTTATTTCTCTCTAGCGGACTTTGCCCAACAACTTCCTCATACACAGTACCTAATTCCACCAAGTATCGACCCGTTAAGCGATAAAAACATGGATCTCGATCAAGTGGAAGTTGAATCAGCTTACGAAGAGTTTAATCTCGACCGTAAAAGGCCGATAATGCTGCAGGTATCCAGATACGATAGATTTAAAGACCCTTTGGGTGTAATAGAGGCATACAAGCTAGTAAAAAAGTCCATTCCAGAAATTCAATTGGTACTCGCGGGCGGGGGAGCAACAGACGACCCTGAAGGGGAAGAGGTACTAAATCAAGTCAGAGAATCTGCCGGAGATGATCCGGATATTCATATTCTTCTTTTACCTCCGGATGCGCATAAAACAATAAATGCTCTTCAGAGAGTATCCGACATCATACTTCAAAAGTCATTAAAGGAAGGATTTGGCCTTACCGTTACCGAGGCAATGTGGAAAGGAAAACCGGTAATAGGCGGCAACACAGGTGGGATTCGTCTTCAGATTGTAAACCACTATACTGGATTTCTTGTCGATACCCCAGAAGGCGCAGCACTCAGAATTCAAGAACTACTTCAGAGCCCTGACAAGATGAAGGAAATGGGTAAACAAGCTAAAGAATATGTACGCAAAAACTTTCTTAATACCCGTCATCTAAGAGAAATACTTAGCTTATTTGCAATTCTTGATAACCAATCAGAAACATAACCCAACTAAGCTAAATTGAATTTTTAAGTGCTAATACACAACATATCAATTATCCGGAGACTTAAGAAATGGCAGAATCTGTGAAAATAGGTGACCCCGCCCCGAACTTTGCCCTTTTTTCTGAGACTGGAGAAGCTGTCGAGCTTCAAGATTATATAGGCACAAAATCGGTTGTTTTATTCTTCTACCCTAAAGATAATAGCGCAATATGCACTAAAGAGGTTTGTTACTTTAGAGATAACTTCGAAGAATTTCAAAAAATTAATAATGCAGAAGTTATAGGAATTAGCTCAGATACCGAANATTCGCATAAACAATTCTCAGAAACACTCAACCTCCCGTTTATGCTGTTAAGTGANCCGGATGAGGACGTTAGACGAGAATATGGCGTTCCGAAAACTTTAGGCATATTTCCCGGAAGAGTTACATACGTAATAGACAAGGAAGGAGTAATCAGGCATATATTCTCCTCCCAATTAAAATATAAAAGGCATGTCAAAGAAGCTCTCTCAGCTTTAAAATCAATTTAGGCGAAGAGCCTTTTAATATCAACCTGAGCATTTTTTTATCCCATCCACTTATCAATACTCTTCCTACATGATAAAGTTTCTAGAATATATTGTTCTATCATACTGAAAATGTTGGTAGTATATTGGTTTTAAGAGGAGATTTAAATTGATAAAGAAACCATGGGCTGGCCGATTCAAAAAAGGGACTCATAAAGTTGCGGAGAAGTTCTCTGCTTCAATCGACTTTGATCAGAGGCTGTATAAAGAGGATATTGAAGGAAGTATAGCGCATACGACAATGCTCGCTAACGAGGGAATTATATTAAAAAAGGAAGCTGATAAGATAATAAAAGGCCTTAAACAAATAGAAAAAGAAATCAAAACTGGCAAATTCCTATTCAGGGAAGAATTTGAGGATATCCACCTTAATATTGAGAAACGGCTGATTGAGAAAATAGGAGACGTTGGCGGGAAAATTCACACTGCTAGGAGCAGGAACGATCAAATCGCGCTTGATATGCGTCTTTACCTTAGAAAAGAAATAGTGGAAATCATAGCTCTTATCAAGATAATTACAGGACGTTTGGTCGAATTATCGGATGAGAATATCGACGCTATGATACCACTATACACCCATATACAAAGAGGGCAGCCTGTACTTCTGTCCCACCAATTAATGGCTTTCTATGAAATGTTAAAACGCGACAGGGAACGTTATGTAGACTGTTTGAACAGGGTCAACGTCTTACCTCTGGGAGCAGGCGCTGGGGCTGGGACAACCTTCCCTATCAATAGAAAACTAGTTGCAGAGCTTCTGGATTTCCCTGAAGTAACAAACAACAGCATAGATACAGTTAGTGATAGGGACTTCATAATAGAATTTATCTCAACTTCTGCAACTCTAATGATGCATTTGAGCCGGATATCAGAGGAATTTGTCCTTTGGTCAACTAAGGAATTTGATTTTGTTGATCTGGGAGACGAGTTCACTACTGGGTCAAGCATTATGCCCCAGAAAAGAAATCCGGATATGGCAGAGCTAATTCGCGGGAAAACAGGAAGGGTCTACGGCAATCAGGTTGCAATTCTTACAATTATGAAAGGGCTACCGTTTTCATATAACCGTGACATGCAGGAAGATAAAGAACCTATGTTTGATACAGTGGATACCGTAAAAGCATGCCTCGAAGTACTTTCAGAAATGTTAGTCGCGATAGAGTTTAAACATGACAATATGAAAAAAGCGCTAAATGAAGGGTTCATTACAGCGACTGATGTAGCAGATTACCTCAGCCGAAAGGGCCTGCCTTTTAGACAGTCACATGAAGTTACCGGGAAAATAGTTAGCTATGCGGAAGAGAAAGGTAGAGAGCTTTTGAATCTCCATATTTCTGAATTCCAGATGTTCTCAACACTTTTTGAGGAAGACCTATATGATTTCATTACACTGGATGGGTCAATTGAGAGTAGAAAATCACATGGCGGCACAGCAAAGAAGAATGTAGTTAAAATGATTAAAGCTGCTAAAAAAGAAATCGACGATTGAGAATAGTGTTTATAAGATATTTATTCTCTATAACAAACAAAAAAGGGAGCCGAAAGGGAGATAATCTCCCTAAGCTCCCCTTTGTTACTTTTAAATTACCCTTTTATTACAATTAAATACTACTTCCTCCTGAGCCTTCTTCTTACAACAATTACAGCTGGTATCAGAAGATAACCAAGTAACCCTACTAATGCAGAAGGTTCACTAATACTATTAGTTCCTGCTAGTGAACAGTCTGAGCTGGGCTCAGAATCCTTTAGGGCCGCCACAATAACATCACAATTTCTATACTCATAGAATATATCGTTTATCGTTACTCCTCCGTCTGGAGTAGGCAGGTTTTCAATCTTCTGGGTCAATTCAGTGATCTGACTAGCAGGCACTTGCATCGCGAATATTAATGTATCAAACCCCTGGGCTTCATCTCCAAAATCGCAGTCTAATCCGCCTGGGATGATTGCTTCCGTTCCGATCGTTAATTCATCGTTTCCTGCAGCACCTCTTAGAGGAAAATCATCAGTTAAGTTTGTGATTGTAGAATTGGATACAAAGACCTTGTCATCATCGACGCCAAGAGAAACTGTCACATCTGAAGATGTGTTCGTTATAATCGAGTTCATAATCGTAAGATCCTCCATCCCAGCACCCCCAGTGAATGCGCGACTTATATTAGGGCCTGTAGATATAGTGCTTCCGGAGATTAAGGCTGTATCATCACCATCACCTACGCTTATAGTGATGCCTCCTATTGTTGTGACTACTATAGAGTCTTTAATAATTACATGATCGTTGCCTGAATTAAAGAAAAGAGTAGAAGCTGTGCTTTCTAATCTAGCTCTGTCTAGCGTAATCTCATCAGATTCGATACCCGTATTAATAGCTCGACTTAGTCCTTCTACTGTTGCATTTTTAACGTCTACGTGGTTTGGCCCGTTACCCAAATCTATTGCTGCGAAATTATTTGTATCTATATTCCCTTCTGGAAGAATTTCCACCATGACTCCGTTGTTATTTCCGCCCTGCTGTATTCCGTTGGGATCGGGGTTGGGATCAAGGGAATTGCACTCAAACTGGTTAGGTCCGGTTAGTTCACAGCGGGAGAAAGATAATTGACTAATTCCAAAGCTTATTGTTAAAGCTACTGTGATTAATAGTAACAAGTTTTTCATATNATCCTCCNCCATATGGAATAAATATTAAGCTCAATATTACTCTGAAGAGAATAAAATTGCTAGGTTTTCCGTTGCTTTTGAACAAGTAGAATTCAAGGAACCGATGAGTGGTTTTGTTACCACATCGTATGCGTGATGTGGACAAGAGATGTACTACTCCCGTATTTTCAAGCTTGGCACTGGTGTTTATAAGTCTTACTAATACTAGTAAAGAATGGATAAAAATGAGTGGTATTATGATCCTAACGTAAGGGTGATGTGGATTAAAATATTTCTTGAGCTAAATGCTGGGAATTTTCAGCTATAATCAAATAAGATACTGCTATTAGGAGATGAAATCATGCCTGAAATGACCAAAGAGGAATATAAAGAATTTCTCCTTCAGGGCACAAAGACCGGTAAGCTTGCTACAGTAAGAGAAGACGGACGCCCGCATGTAGTCCCGATATGGTATGACCTTGACGGAGATAATTTAGTTTTTACAACAGGCGAGATGACTGTCAAAGCCAAGAATATGAAACGTGATCCGAGGGTAAGCCTGAGCGTAGATGATCAAACCCCGCCTTATTCATTTGTTACGATTGAAGGCACTGTATCTTTCTCCAATGATCCTGAAGAATTGCTGCATTGGGCTACGCGGATTGGAGGAAGATATATGGGAGAGGATCAGGCTGAAGCCTTTGGGAAGCGAAATGCATCAGAAGGAGAAATGTTAGTTACTATAAAACCGACAAAAGTAATAGCGTATAAAGACATCACGGCTTGGTGAGATAAAGATAAAATGGGACTACTCGTAGAAGGCAAATGGCAGGATAAATGGTACGAGACCAAATCAACTGGGGGGCGTTATGTAAGAAAGGATAGTCAGTTTAGAGACTGGATTACGGCTGACGGATCCTCAGGCTTTAAGGCAGATCCTAACCGATATCATCTATACGTCTCACTGGCCTGCCCTTGGGCACACCGCGCTCTGATCTTAAGAAAGCTAAAGCAGTTAGAGGATATTATTTCACTTTCTATTGTTGACCCCTTAATGGAAGAAAACGGCTGGGAGTTTTCAGACTATGAGGGTGCAGTACAGGATAGCGTAAATGGGTCTCAATACTTACATCAACTATATACAGCTGCTAAGTCAGACTACACAGGCAGGGTCACAGTTCCGGTTCTTTGGGATAAAGAAAAGAAGACTATCGTTAACAATGAATCGTCAGAGATTATACTAATGTTTAATTCGGAATTTGATGAATTCGGGGATTCTACACAGGACTTTTATCCCGAGGAATTACGGGATGAAATTGATAGAATCAATGTAGTTGTATATGACAAGATTAATAACGGTGTATATAAATGTGGGTTTGCCACCGCTCAAGAAGCCTACGAAGAAGCTTTTAATAATTTATTTAGCACACTAGATCAGATTGAAAGCTTACTTGGTGAGAAGAGATACCTTGCCGGTGATAAATTGACTATTGCTGACTGGCGTCTGTTCACGACACTACTCAGATTTGATTCTGTATATTACACTCACTTTAAGTGCAATCTGCGCAGGATTGAGGAGTATCCACACATATCTAATTATCTTAGAGAACTTTACCAATACCCAGGCGTAAGTGACACTGTAAACTTCAAGCACATCAAAGAACACTATTTTAAGAGCCATAAAACAATAAATCCAACCGGTATTGTCCCCTTAGGACCTGAAATTGATCTATCAACTCCACATAACAGACCATAAAACCAAAATTTAATTTTCCTTAAATAGATTCCCTATTGCACTATGTAAAGTTTAGAATGATAATTAATTCTAATGGCGATGTTGGATTTTCCTTTGATTTTAGTACATTATAAACAAGTTCATTCACTTACAACCAATAGGAGCATGGGATGACGTTCGATTCCGAAAAACCCGATAAACATACAGGATTAAGCAGGCTATTTTCGAGACTTTCATCATCTGAAAAGGGGAGCTCAATGGTTTTGCTATGGGCTCTTTTTGTAGGATCTTTAACAGGATGTGCAGGCGCGCTATTTCAAATCGCTTTAGCTCAGATAGCAACAGTAAAAGACATGTTCCTTAAATTTCTTGAGGTAACGCCTGGACTACCATTAATCGGCTCCATAGTTATATCAGCAATAATGGTCTTTATTGCTTTTTTGTTGGTTAGAAAGCTTGCTCCTGAAACCGGGGGAAGTGGTGTGCAGGAAATCGAGGGCGCGCTAGATGATCTAAGATCACTTAGGTGGAAAAGGGTTATTCCAATTAAGTTCTTTGGCGGTCTGCTCTCACTTGGTAGCGGGATGGTTCTAGGCCGTGAAGGGCCAACGATTCAAGTTGGTGGCAACATCGGAAAGATGATATCAGACATATTTCGGGTAAATAAAGAAGATACACACGCTCTCGTTGCGGCGGGAGCTGGAGGCGGTCTTTCAGCAGCGTTTAATGCACCGTTGGCTGGAATTCTGTTTGTGATGGAAGAAATGCGGCCTGAGTTTAAGTACAATTTCCTATCTGTTCAAGCCGTAATCATAGCGTCAGCATCTGCCGACATCGTACTCAGAATAATGGTTGGTCAAACCCTCGCTATTCCAATGAATATGCTTTCTACTCCTCCTCTAGCATCACTATTTATTTTCCTTATATTTGGATGTTTATTTGGATTATTTGGATTTGTATTTAATAGACTACTTGTACGCACGCTTAATTTTTTCTCAAATTTAACAGGATGGCCTTTTACATTAACAGGGCTTATTGTGGGCGGGTTGATAGGCGCTCTTGTATGGCTTTTCCCAGACACTGTGGGCGGAGGTTATGTAGTAATACCAAAAGCGTTGAGCGGCTCGATTCCCGTAATGATAATGCTCTTATTATTTGCTGTTAGATTTGGAACAACTATGGTTAGTTATGGTTCGGGCGCTATAGGAGGCATTTTTGCCCCCATGTTGGCATTGGGAACATTGTTTGGAATGTGGTTTGGACACTTTGCGCATTTCTTACTACCTGAACTTGTAGTTCAACCCGAAGTATTTGCAGTTGCAGGAATGGCAGCTCTATTTTGTGCAACTGTAAGAGCGCCACTTACCGGTATTGCTCTAACGATAGAAATGACGGGTAACTACCTCATGATATTGCCCCTAATTCTCACTTGCATCACTGCTACAATCGTAGCTCAGGGTCTCGGCGGTCAGCCTATTTATACTGTGCTATTAAAAAGGACTTTAGATTTAGCTAAGAAATCAGGCAACATGCTTATGCCTGAAAAATAATATCAATATTAGATGTTATTATATAAAGTTTAGAAAACAAGTTTAAGCTACTTCTTCCTTACAACCGCCTTCATCAAGAATCTTTTCTATTTCATATCCCGCTGCTATTGTCGCAATCCGGGAAACTAGTTCAAGAGCAGGAGAGCATAGAGTCTCCACGTCCTCAAAGTGTATAGATTCGTCACATGGGTCAATATGGGCAAATTCCATGCCTCTTGAATTTAGATTTTCTAAAGTATTTCGGCTCTTATTAAGCCTTAAAAACCCTCCCGCAACCTGACTATCTATCAGATAAAAAACTGGTTCGGCAGATATATTTGATTCAAACTTAAGAGAAGTAGGTATACCCTCTTGAAGCACTACATCTCTAACCGGATTACCGCCTTTGCTAACTCTCATGCGTTTTCTTTTTTCAGAATTTAGACTTCTCACACCATCTCCGTTAGACACATTCACAACAGCCATTCCATAAGTTCCGGAATTACTCTTTATAAATAAATACGGTTCATCCTCAACCCCTCGTTGCTTGTATTGTTTCTTTAACCTATCAATCATTGAATCCGCAACTTGGGCTATTTTTTCTCTATCTTCTCTGCTGTCAAAATCTATACCATAGTCATCAATTGTATCAATTGAGATCACCCAAGGATCGATCCCAAGAATCTCGGCGACTTCTCCAGCAAGCTTGTTATAAAATTCGAAATGTATGCTTTTTTTCCTTGTGTGCCATCCAATCTCTACAGGAGGTTCTACGGGTTGAATTACGTCTCTCAGAGTTTTGGGACATTGCTCGGAAAAGTCGTTATTAATTAATAGCAGATCAGGAGTATAATTTAGAATTGTTACTTTATTATCTATTTTGGCAGCTTTGTATGCTTTTACAGACTTTCCTAAAGCAGCTTCAAATTCCATCTCTTCCGGAAGATCTTCGTCGCTAATGATACCAACTTCCACTCTGTAACCCACTTTTTCTAGGATAGACTTTAAAACAGAAATATTCTCCCAGTAAAATGTATTTCTAGTATGGAGCTCGGGAATTATAAGAATGCTATTCATCTTTGGATATTCCCGGTCAAAGTACTCTTTAAATAGCGAAGACGCCTGATTTCTAAATATGTCAGAAAGATTATTAAAACCAGCAGGAAAAACGTTTGTATCTACAGGTACGATCTTATGGTCGGATATTCTCAAATCAACCGAGGTATAAAGTGGAATGAAGACTTTACTAATTTGGTCTTTAATCCACAAATCCAGTTTGTCTTTATTTTTTGCTATCTTACTATTTAAGTCCTGAAGATGTTTCATTTATGTATTATTCCTTTCGAGTAGTTATTCCTTTACAACATAAGTTCCTGCAATTTTGTCATGCCAAGATTGGGAGCTTCTATCAAAAATAGACCAGACAAAACCAAGAAAGAAGAAAGAGGCTGAAATATAATAGCCAATCCACCTTACAAACGACTGCCAAAATCCAATTGAATTGCCTTCATCAGAAATTATTCTAATTCCCATTAATATCTTACCAATAGTTTTCCCACCATAACCATTAAGGATAACAAAATAGGAAGAACCTAGAAAAAATAGTAGGAGATATATCGGCACGAAAACTCTACTTAAGCCAAAAGAATCTAGATTCGTATCTTGTAATAAATAAATACCCGCCCCGAACGCAAGTAAAGAGATAATTGCAACTATAACTAGATCTATAAAGAATGCTAAGGCTCTTGAATTTAAACCAGCCAAGTTAAACGANAGTAATTCTTCTTCATTATTATCTGTTCTCTTATTAGATTGAGATANCTCTTTGGGGGAATTTTCAATAAGATCATGATTATCTATATCATTATTTGACATTTTATTTGATGCTCGAATTGTTACTAAAGATTCTTCATATTTTTAGACTATATTAATCTTATTTTTAATATGTCTTTGGTTCTTAGTACTATGTTACTTTATAATTTGAATCTATTGCAAGTTAAGCAAGGGAAAGAGAATTGATTTAAAATACAAACTGCACCTGATCACTAATTTATATAGTTTAGGAACAGGCGCAGTTTAAATTTGTTTAATTTGAATTAATTATGAACCTTCAGTGAGCTTAAGATCAATAGCTGACTTTACTCCCTCAGGGTTAGCTCCTGGAACTTTCATCCCATTGATAACGAAGGTTGGGGTTGAGTTCACACCGATAGTCTGCGCTTCCTGCATATCAGCTTTTACTCTTGCTGCGGTTTCATCCGATACTACACATTTATCGAATTCTGTTGTGTTCAATCCTATCTCTTTAGCATAAGCCTTAAATATATCATCAGCACTTTCCAATTTAATTTTCTTTTGAGCATCAAACACTTTATCATGGAAAGCCCAGAACTTATCATTTCCCTGGTCATATGCGCAAAGTGAAGCAATGGAAGCTTTCATAGCCCAATTGTGGTTTGGTAATGGGTACTGTTTAAAAGAAATTGAAACTTTACCGTCATATTCTTTTAAGATTTGAGGAAGCATTTCTTTTCCTCTTTGACAAAATGGGCACTGAAAATCAGAGTATTCAACTACGGTAATCTGAGCGTCTTTAGCCCCTTTAGTCGGAGTATTATCAAGGGATATTTTTTCCATAGCTTCTTTGTGCGGATCGATAGTTGAATCTAAGATATCCGCGCCAAGACCTGGTGTACCTAAAATCATGTATTTCCCATCTGTGCTAACAAAAAGAGGCACTTGCTGACGTCCGCCGCCTATAGAACCTTTTTTAAGACCGGATACACCCGTATCTTCAAAATCTTTGGTGCTTATTACATCTGTCCCTAAAATTACATACTGAGCATCACCCATTATATATAGAGGAACCTGATTTCTACCTGCCTGGATTGTACCCTTTTTAAATCCCCCAAAACCTGAATCTTCAAAATCCTTTGTGCTTACTATGGTTGCTCCCAACATTAAAGACTGGCCGTCATCACTTACAAGAACTGGTACACTATTTGGACCGTATGGAATAGTGCCCTTTTTGATCCCCTTTACTTCTGTTGCTTCAAAACTTTCCATACTGGTAGGTTTACCTACTAAGACATATTTACCATCGTCACTGATAAGAAATGGGAGTTCTTGATCTCCACCATCAATAACAAGTGAAAAAATACCCTCTTTAAATCCTTCGATTGAGCTGGGCTCAAATCCTTCTACTGTAATTTCTGCTCCTGGTGGAATTTGAGTACCAAACCTATTCTTAAAGAAAGACTGTAATCTAGCAGCCTCATCTTTTGATATTTGTTCTGCAAAAGAAGAACTTCCAATTATAAAAAAGCATAGCGCTAGCATTGCCGCTCCTAAAAATTTAACTCTCATTACTTGCCTCCTATTTTCTAAAAGCTAATTTGATTAGCTAAAACTATACCACTGATTGTTTAGAAAGCAACAAAAATAAAAGGTGTTACAACCGCATGAAATTAAACAATATTTATTGAATTTTAGCTAACTAAAGACCCTTTCAAATATGGTGTCTATATTTTTTAAATCAGCCTTAACATCAAAACATTCCTCTATTTCTTCTGTGGATAAAGAGTTTTTTATACTGTCATCTTTCAGGAGTAGATCTTTGAAATCATGAGCCCCTTTCCAAGTTTCCATTGCGTTATTCTGCACTATTTTGTATGCGTCCTCACGGGAAAACCCCTTGTCCACAAGTTTTAACAAAACTTTTTGTGAAAATACAAGCCCGCGTGTTAACCAAATGTTCTTTTCCATGTTCTCCGGATAAACCTGAAGACCGTCCAAGAGGTAATGAAGTCTGTCGAGCATGTAATCAAGAAGTATAGTTCCGTCGGGGCCAATAACCCTTTCTACAGAGGAGTGACTTATATCACGCTCGTGCCATAGGGGAATGTTTTCCAATGCCGAAATCGCATATGAACGGACAAGTCTTGAAAGACCACACAGATTTTCTGAAATTATCGGGTTTCTTTTGTGAGGCATCGCTGAAGATCCTTTTTGTCCTTTTCCAAAGGGTTCTTCAAGCTCAAGAACCTCTGTTCTTTGGAAATGTCTTATCTCTACAGCAATTTTTTCAATTGTGGACGCGACTATAGAAAGCGTGAGGAAAAAATCTGCATGAATATCCCGTTGCACTACTTGAGTGGATATAGTAGCAGCTTTAAGTCCCAATCTCTTACATGCAGATTCTTCAACATGAGGTGGGACATTGGCAAACGTGCCAACAGCCCCTGAAATTTTGCCCACACTAATTACATCTTTTGCTCTAGTCATACGTTCTAAATTTCTCTTCATCTCGTCATACCATAATGCAAAGACAAGTCCTAAGGTCTTAGGCTCAGCATGTATTCCATGAGTCCTTCCAATCATAACTGTATCTTTATGTTCAAATGCTTGCCTTTTTAGTACCTCTAACACAGAAACCAAGCCTTTAATAATAATTTCAGATGCATCTTTTAGCTGAAGAGCTAAAGCGGTATCCAAAACATCCGAAGAGGTAAGTCCTAAGTGTATAAATCTGGAATTTTCCCCTGCATGCTCTGAGACTGAGGTAAGAAAAGCAATAACATCATGCTTTAACTCTTTCTCAAGCTCATTAATACGGTCCACATCAAAGCCTGCACGAGCTTTTATCTCGTCAACAGCTTCTTTGGGTATTCTTCCATATTCTGCCCATGCTTCACAAACAGCTATTTCTACACGGAGCCAGTTTTTATATTTGGACTCATCAGACCAGATAGAAGACATTTCAGGTCTTGAGTATCTTGTAATCAAATTTGTAGTACCTCCCCTACGGTTTTTCTGGGCGCGACTGTGATACTGACTTCAGATTCGGCGCCATTTTTTTTCAATACTTTTGAGGCGGACTGAAAAGCAACCTCGGGTCTATTATTAACCTGACTCAAATGCCCCAAAATCACATGTTTCAAGCCTTGATGCAGTAAGTCATGCAAAAGTTCAGAAGCCTGAGTGTTGGATAAATGCCCTAATCGCCCTTTTATTCTTTGTTTCAAATCCCACGGATAATGACTGTAAAGAAGTATTTCGCTGTCATGATTAAATTCTATTAATAAAATGTCTGAATTCTTAAGTCTTTCTTTTACCAATGCTGTAACTGACCCTATGTCTGTCACTATGCCTATTTTATAACCATTGGACTGGATAGAAAAGCCTACAGGATCTAAAGCATCATGTGGGACAGAAAATGGAGTCACCAATAAGTCCTTAATAGTAAAAGCCGTATCACTCTCAAATTCCTCAAGTTGATTGACTGTATCTTTCCAAAGATGAGTCGTAGCTGAGGTTACATAAGTTGGAATGTTTAGTCTCTTAATTGCGTGTGTATGGTCTGAGTGTTCATGTGTGGTTATTACGGCATCAATTTCTGATAATTCGACGCCTATAGTCTCAAGCCTGAGGTTAATTTGCCTCATACTAATGCCAGCATCAACTAATACTTTTGTGTTCTCAGTTTCAATGTATAGTGAGTTCCCTGAACTCCCGCTGGCTAAAGTGCAAACTCTCATTTTATAAGAAATTTAGGCTCCTCTTAGATATGGGGGAGTAGTATTGATATAATTTGACTTACTTGTCAACCCTAAACCCTCGAAAATGTTATATATGACTAGAAAAACGAGTTATGAATACAAATCTATAGACAGAATTATCATTAACCTCTTCTTAATTTAAATCTAACATAGGATTAACAAACAGGGAATATCATCTTATCCATACCCTATCAACTCCGTGCTCTTAATTATAGTATAACCATCTTATAATGTTGAATAATAAACCAGTTTTTGACAGTTGCAGTCAAGAAGATTCTAGTGTTTGTATGAATATAGAAGATGGAAAAACAACAAATAGGAGGTATAGATATGAAAATCTATGAAATTTGGGGGAAAATAAAAGATGAACCTAAAGATGTTCAGGATATGGTTATTTCTGCCTTGAATGGACAATTAGAAGAGATATATAAGTATATTTTGAACGAAGAAGTAAAAAAGCTAGGCGTGGTTTACAATAATAATCTCATTGCTGATTATAATACACTTATATCAATGTGTGCTGAAAGTTTAGATAGTTCAGGTCTAAATAATCATTCCAATCTCATGCTTTATAGAGAACTTATTTTCTCCGTTCTTGTTGTTCAGACAAAAACACAGAATAAATATGGGAAACCAACTAATAACATAGACATTGAGGCATTTTATAAAGATGGTACCCAATCTCAAGCAGTTAATAGATTACTTAGGAACATCATGGTTAAAATTTATGAGTCTGAGTTCATAGATATAGATTACTTTATCTAACCTCAAAAATAGCCGTAAATGTTTTTATTATCGTTTCCAAGTGTATAGGGAGAATTCTGCTCAAATTTTTTATTAATGAACAATGGAAAATTTATACTGCTCCCCATTAAGAATCTAGTAGAATTAAGTTGGTTAATTATCTGTAAATATTGACAATTATTCAAGTAAATATTGCAGATGTCCACTAATAATAGTTAATTCTCGTAACTATGAAACTATAATTTGCAAAAAATACTCGCAAAAACCGTGCAAATTAAAGAGTTCTCATGCAAAGATAACCCTATACATAGGTTTTACTGATGACCTGCCCCCCTATAATAGGTCCATAAGTTAAGTTAGATTTTTGACAGAAAACCTTATATATAGGAGGTCGTTATAATGGCAAGGAAACGCTAC
>JGI24023J19991_10002317_pt1 | contig 13967 bp, 14 predicted proteins | sample Cruoilmetagenom1_FD_19991 | JGI IMG/M metagenome (IMG submission 19991) | reverse complement strand
CGACCATGTCGGGGATACGTCAATAGAGCCCGAACGCGTTAAATTCACAGCTCCCTTTCCGCTGAGACCGGAAATGTAAATGTCTCCGTTAGCGCTGAATGCAAGCTGCTTGCCGCTTGGCGACCATTCCGGGCTCTGCTCAAGCTTAAAAGCCTTGGTCAACCTTTTTTCTGCAACCTTTTGACCTAAAGTAATTATATAAAGATCCTGATCCCAGACCTTGTCAGAATTAAAGATGATTTGTCTACCATCAGGAGAACAGTCAGGAGACATAAGTAGTGAACTATGCCTAGTAAGCTGTCTCTTATTAAAGCCGTCATAATCCATAATGAATAGATTTCTCTTACTTTTACTTCCTAAAACAAAAGCTATCTTTGATGTGAAGAACCCTTCCTTCCCGGTAATCTGCTTCATAGCTAAATCGGCAAACTTGTGAGCCGCCTCTCTTACTTTCCCAGGGGTTGCAACATAGGTTCTTCCTAATATCGGCCTTTCTTCTTTGACGTTGTATAGCTGAACTGCGAATTTCGTCTTATTACCTTCTCTTTGATATTGACCTGAAATTAAATAATCCGCGCCATCATCAAATATGCTCTGAAAATTAATATTACTCTGGCCCCCGACTAATGGACCTCCCGCGCTAACCTGAAAGAGGGCGGCATTGTTTAAATCGTTTCTCAACACTTCAATAAACTCTCTACCTTTTGGACTACCTGGTCCAAGGCTNGACAGTTCAGGGACAAAAACAGGAATTCTTTGTATAATAGGGCCTGTAACGTCAGGTAATTTAATCTGTGAAAATGAAGTTGCACTGATACCAAGTAATAAAGCTATTGTTAGAAAAAGTATTCTAAAAACCATTAAACCCTCCATGTAATAGTGTTTGCAAATTATTCAATAAGATGTTGATATTTAGAATAAATTTAGCCTATGGATAGGCTAAAAACTAGCAAAATTCTATTTTGTATAATAATTGTTGTTTACTCTGCCTACTCCTCAAGCTCTACATTCCAATAAGATATATCCACAAAGTTTAAGAAAGGCTTCCCATTCTTTATATCTAATAGCCTTTATGTATATATTTGAAAACGGATCCCATATCGGTTTTTTAGGAACAGTCTTCAGTTTCATTCTAGCTTGGACCGGAGTACGTCCGCCTTTTTTCCTGTTACAATCAATACAACAGCAAACAACATTATCCCATACACTCTTTCCGCCCTGTGTACGCGGCACTACATGGTCTATTGTAAGCTCAGATCGTGAGAATTGTTTTGAGCAGTACTGGCAAGTACCCCCATCTCTTCTGAAAATATTTAAACGGTTGAACTTAGCCTCTTTTCTGATTGCGCCATCATACCTAACCAATATAATAACACGAGGGGTCTTTAATATGGAGCTAACAGTGCAAATAACATCATCTTGTTCTTTGAATTCTGAAATTTGTGACCAGGATTCAAAATCAAAGGTGTTATATTCGGTATCGACTGCCTTAGCAATACCTCCATACAACATTACAAAAGCTCGTCTAACACTTGTAATTGTGATCGGGACAAAGTAGCGGTTGAGAACTAACACGGGAGAGGTTAGCATTTAGTAAAGTGAATCTACCTATTTTTACTTATTTTGCAAGTGCATATATTAAATCTTGCATACTATATTTGCACTTGTCATCTACTAAATTATAAATTTTGACATATAATTTAATGGGTTAAAATTAACTAGGAGATATTGATATGAGCAGCTTAACCACAGCTTTAATAATTCAGATAATATTAATTGTAGTTCTCTTTGCATTTCTAATTTATTTTATGACCAAGAACTCCGATCTCAAAAAGGAAATCAAATCAAAAACAAATAATTCAACTACCAATTCTAAAGAGGGCTAAATGTATCCAGAACTTATTAAAATAGGCGATTTTACAATTTCTTCTTTCGGCGTGATGATAGCCCTTTGTTTTTTAGCCGGCTATTGGCTAATTCGCTTGAGACAAAAAGAAAGAAACTAAGCGAAAAAGCAGTTAGCAATATGTTCCTTGCCACCATGATTGGAGGCATTGTAGGAGCAAAAATACTTTATTTATTTGAAAATGTTCCACTTGGTGATTTAATCAGGCATCCGATCACACATCTGTTATCCCGTGGAGGTCTCACCTTTTACGGCGGCTTTCTTGGAGCGCTAATCTTAGTATGGATAATCGCTAACAAAAACAAGATCAGCATGTGGACGGTAGGAGATTTAGCTGCACCTGCCCTCGCACTGGCATATTCGATTGGAAGAATAGGATGTTTATTAGTAGGAGATGACTACGGAGTGCCTTCTAATCTTCCCTGGGCAATGGCATTTCCCCAAGGGCTGCCTCCAACTACCGAAACAGTCCACCCTACCCAAATATATGAAATAATTATTATGTTTATAGCATTTTTATATATTTGGAAAATCAGAACAAAAATAAGACCTGCTGGCTGGTTATTTTCTATCTATCTAATCATCGCGGGTTTCGAGCGATTTTTTGTAGAATTTGTTAGAAATACTACAGATAGTCCTGTTCCTGGGCTCTCCGTAGCTCAAGTCATGGCGCTTGGTTTAATCATAGTAGGAGCTATAAAGCTATATACACTCGGCAATTCAGGAGAAATTTCCGAGGCGCCAGCGCCTCCAAAAAAACCAAATAGAAAGAGAAAAGCATAAAAACCTTTTATATTTTAATATTCTCGATTTAGTTAGGAGAAAGCATCNTTCCCAACCTTCTGAGCTTGGGTATCTTTANCGACCATGTCTAAAATTAAGACTAGAGATTATATTCTTGCTGCACTCACTGGTGTATTATATCCAGCCACATTTATGGTTCCCTATTTAGGCATACTTGCCTGGTTTCTCTTGATACCTCTTTTTTGGTCAATTGTTAAAAGAACACCTAAAGACGCATTTAAGCTTGGTTTGCTTGCGGGAACTATTGGAAACTTTATAGGCACCTACTGGCTAGTGGGGACTCTTACAAGATTCGGCGGATTTCCAACGATCATAAGCTTCATTTTTATTATTTTCTTAAGTGCGTACGCCGGGCTGTCATTCGGCATATTCTCATATATAACAACAAGGCTTGGATTGTTTAGAAGACCGGGAGCTCTTTCGGTTCTACTTATTGCATCCATATGGACATCGATTGAGTATCTTTTTCCCTTTCTATTTCCGTACGGCATTACCAACTCGCAAGCCAATTTCCTGACTGTTATTCAGATCTACGATCTGTTTGGCATTTATGTGTTGAGCTTCATTATCGTAGTAGTAAATGTAACTCTACTTAGGATTATCAAAAGATTTTCACTAAATGCTCTTCTTCCGGCTCCTGAGCTCGTACTTTCATTTATTCTCTTGTTCTTTACACTGTCCTACGGTTACTTCAGAATATTTCAAGTTGATGCAGAGATACACAGGTCCCCTAAGCTCAAAATAGGTATGGTGCAGGCTAATTTCGATTTCTTGGAAAAAACCGAGAATCAGGAGAAAACAGTTACAGACCAACATAAAGAAATGTCTCAACTTCTGGAGTCGGCCGATCTGATAATATGGCCTGAAACCTCAATACAAGCCTGGTTTTCAAACTCCTCTGATTATCTTATAGTAAGAGATGAGTTGGGAGTGCCTGAGATGGAAGGCAAATATTTCATTGTAGGCGGCATGTCTTATACGCCTACCGATCCGGATGCTGAGGTAATTACAGATGACAACATTATTAAATACAACACTGCATTCTTAACCGATTCAAATGGTATTATCATGGGCAGATACCACAAAATCAAACTTCTTCTTTTTGGAGAATACCTTCCTTTTACAAAATATATCCCGGCTATCAAAAATATAAGCCCTGCATCGGGCGATTTTACTCCTGGGAATGACCTTGATCTTTTTGTAATTGAAGAGAAAGGGGTAAAAATAGCCCCAATTATATGCTATGAGGACATCATACCATCGTTTAGTCGTCAGTTCGTAGATAAAGGGGCCAATCTAATCGTCAATATCACCAATGACGCCTGGTTTGGAAAGACTATTGCTCCTTATCAGCACTTATTAATCTCAATCCCAAGAGCTGTAGAAACGAGAAGATTTCTACTCAGGTCTACTAACACAGGCATAAGCGCAATTATAGATCCAGTTGGCAGAGTAGTTAATCAAACAGATAATTTTGTGCAGACTAATTTAGAGGGAGAAGTTAGTCTCATGAATGGGAGGGAAACCCTATACACTAGGATAGGAGATGTCTTTCCAATTGCAACACTAGTTTTTTGGGTAGGCTTTGTAGCGGTAGTTAAATTAAGAGGCAAGGATTTCAGTCAAAGCGCTTAGGAATGCATCGTTCTCGTCTGGTGTACCAATTGTAACACGCATACAGTTTGAAAGTCTTCCAGGTCTATTAAAATTTCTAATCAGAATATCCTTCTCAACCAATTTTCTAAATAATGTATCGGCATCATCAGCTTTAAAGAATATAAAGTTAGCGTCACTCGGATATGCTTCTATAGAATCCATAAATGATAAGGTTTTATAAACTCNATCCNTTTCTCTCACAATAAGTTGGATGCTCTCAGATACAAATTCNGGNCTCTCTAATACAANTTCTGAAACNCCCTGGCTTAAAGNATTGATGTTATATGGATANCGNACNTTGTTTATCTCTTTAACAAGANTCTCTCTTGNAAATAACATNCCGATNCTGAGNCCNGCAAANCCTACTTTAGATAAGGTNCTTAAAATAACTAGATTCTCNCATTCTTTAACTANTGGCAGGAACGTATAACCGCTAAANTCAGAATATGCTTCGTCTACTACCACTACTCCCTTTGCAATGCTTATAATCTCGGCAATTTTACTAGCTGAGTACATGTTTCCGGTAGGGTTATTGGGAGACGCAAGAAATATTAGATCCGGGTCTTCTTCCTGGATCAATTTTATAGTATTATCGAGATCTATATCAAAATTCTCATCTAAAGGAATCTCAATAACCTCTGNNCCCATNGCCAATCCTGTNATTTTATACATNGANAAAGNGGGNGTTGGGCATAAAACCTTTCCCGAGCCACTTGAGAAAGTTGTTATAAGCATTCCTATAAGTTCATCTGAACCGTTTCCCAAGAGAATCCCGTCTTTAGGAAACTCGGATACTCGGGATATTATTTCGATCAATCTTTTCGCTTCAGGATCCGGATATCTATTAATATCAATTTGCTTAATTGCTTGGTCCACTTTCTTTTGGACTTCTTCCGGGAGTGAAAAAGGGCTTTCGTTACCATCCAGCTTAACCTTACAGTCAAAACAAGGAACTGAGTAAGGGATTATATCCCTGATTTCCTGACTTACTCGAGATTCTACAATACCTAGAGTTTCGGATTCTGGTTTTTTATCTTTAGATGTCATTTTATCTAGCCAATTTAAATAGTTCGTATTTATTGGATATAGAAGAGAATACCTATTTTCTTACTTTTACGGAAAGCGCATGCGCTTCAAGCTCTTCACTATAGGCAAGGTTCATTACAGATTCATTTAGATTATCAAAACCTTTTCTCGAAATTGATATCACGCTTGGCATCCTAATAAAGTCGTAGACACTAAGAGGCGAAGAAAACCTCGCAGCTCCGCCAGTAGGAAGAACATGGCTAGGACCAGCAACATAATCGCCAAATGCCTCCGAAGACATTTTACCTAAAAATATAGCACCGGCATGTTTGATCTTCTTTAATAGAGCTTTAGGATTTTTAACGCATAACTCTAAGTGCTCTGGGGCAAGTGCGTTTGCGACATCAACTGCTTGGTCGATATTCTTAACAATAAAGATCCTCCCCTGGCTCTTTACCGCTTCTCCGGCAATATCTTTTCTACTAAGTTGTGCTAACTGTTTGGAAACTTCTTTAGAGACATCTTTTCCAAACCGCGCGTTATCAGTAACAAGAAGAGGTACTGCCATTTCATCATGCTCCGCTTGTGCTAGAAGGTCTGCAGCTACCCAGCTGGCCGGGGTACTTGCATCTGATATGATCAAAACTTCACTGGGACCAGCAATCATATCAATATCCACTTCTCCGAACACGAGTTTTTTTGCAATGGTTACATATATATTCCCCGGGCCTACAATCTTATCCACCTTTGGAACTGACTCAGTCCCATATGCCAATGCCGCAACTGCCTGCGCTCCACCCACTTTATAAATGGAATCCACACCTGCAACCTGAGCCGCTGCCAAAACAGCAGGGTTTAACTCACCATTTGGACATGGAGTCACCAATATAAGTTCTTCTACGCCAGCTACTTTTGCTGGTATAGCAGTCATCAATACAGTTGAAGGGTATGCCGCTTTTCCACCAGGAACGTATAACCCTGCTCTCTCAACAGGCCTAATAAGCCACCCCAGCTCATTTCCGAGCTTGTCTTTGTACATATTCCCTTTTGGAAGTTTATGTTTATGAAATTCCCTTACTCTACTAGCAGCAGTATTAAGATTCGCTCTCAATTCTTTAGAAACTTGCGACTGCGCCTTTTCTATTTCCTTCTCAGTTACTTTAACGCTTCTCTTGGTAAGATCTATCTTATCAAACTTTTTTGAATATTTAAAAAGCGCTTTATCACCGTCTTTTTTGACTTCATCTACAATTTTTTTTGTAACTGATTCAAGTACCGGGTCTGATAAGGATGTACTTCTCCTTAGGCCTTTCAGGTAACTATCTATCTTGTTGGTTTTTATCTGAACAATTTTCATAACGGAGAAGGATTATACATCGGAAAAACAATATTCAAAAGTTGTATCTCTATCAATCACCATAGATTAGACAAGGGAGTTATACCTCAACTCGTCCCCCGCTTTTCACAATTTCCGGTAAACTAAATCTTAAAAGGGCTATAATTATGAAAATATATTCTTTCGAACGGAAACAAAAAATAAAGATGACTATGAGTGATGCTTGGGATTTTTTTTCTAATCCAAATAACCTCTCTCTAATCACACCACCATCGCTAAAATTAAACATAACATCTGAACTACCAGATAGAATGTACACAGGTATGATAATTACTTATACCGTTGCCCCATTACTAAGTATGCCGATGACATGGGTTACTGAAATAACTCATGTAGAGGAACCTAATTTTTTCATTGACGAGCAGAGGTTTGGGCCTTATAAATTCTGGCATCATCAACATAGGTTCAAAGAAATAGAAGATGGTGTTGAAACAACAGACTTAGTCCATTATGCGCTTCCACTGGATCCATTGGGTAGAATAGCAAACGATCTGATCGTGAAAAAGCAATTAAACAAAATATTCGATTTTAGATCTAAGTACTTAAATAATAGGTTTGGCAAGATTAATTGAATATTTATTTGAAAAGCACCAATCTGATATTAAATTTATAGGTGAACAAAGGTATAAAAACAATGACCGATTCAGTTGTAGATATAACAAAATATAAAATAGACCAGACGGACAAAGAACTTAGGAAAAAGTTAGTGGACTATTCTGAGAAGCCAGAGATCCAATCTCAGCTAGGAGAAGCCTTTTATATCTGGAAGAATGACCCTGAATTTACCAGTGAAGACATTCATGAAGACGAAATAGATGAGCTAACATTTGAGAAATTCTTTGATTGGTTCTTATATGACTTCAAGCTTATTGACTCAGAGGAAAGGCTGGCAGAAAGATTTTATGCCCAAGAGCGTTCAAATTTATCAGCTTCAGAAAAAATACTAATTAAAGACTGGATAAAAAGCATTTACAGTTTTTTTGAGGTTGAAGAAGTAGTGCCTGGCGACAGGTGTCTAATAAAAGATATATTTTCCGGAAAGTCACTAGAAGTTCTAGATAAAGCGTCTTCAAAGCAAATAAAAAGATCTGACATAATAGCAGCAAGACCTATTAAAATTGGCAATCAGTATTACTTCTCCGGCATAGTCTCGCTCTACCCTCCCCCTTTTAAAAATCTAATAACTGAATTCTTTGACAAGGAGTTTATAGAGTACAAAAAACTCTATGGCAAGCAAAAATCAAAGTCGGATTATTTAAAGGACTGGGGGTTTCAGATTGGAGCTTATATTGAGGAAACTACAAATAATCCGCATTTTGTCACCCCGGAAGGACATGAGTTTGTAATAGCAATCGCTGATTATTCTATTGAGCAATACGAGAAATGCTTAGAGAAAATAGAGAGAATTAAATCGCTGAAAGAGGTTAGTGATAAAACAGAGGAACTGAGAGCATTTTCTTGGGAAAAAATTGGCAGAAACAACATTACTGGCACTTTGGAGATAGAAAGGNACAAACTACGATTAGAATGTTATTCAATTGACATGCTCGCAAAAGCAAAAGCAAAGATTGAGAATCAGTGTAAAGGATTTATTACTCACATAAGAGATACAACTAAAGAACTTGATACGTTTATAGACAAATCTAAAAGTGAGTCGAAAAAAATAAAGAAATATCCGCTCGGAGTTAAGAACAAGAAAGAGCTCGATTCAGAATTAGATAATCACTATGATAAATGGGTAAACACACCTCTTGGGGTACTAGGCAATATATCACCCAAACAAGCCATGAAGAGTAAGGAAGGAAAACTAAAGCTGAGTTTGGTAATTGATGAGCTGGAAGCTATATATGAACATGCCAAGAAGCGTGGGGAGCCCTACTACGACGTCAATAAGTTACGAAAGAAGCTAAAAAAAAATAGTAGTTTATATATGACTATCCGTAGCTGGTTTTCTTGTCACTGTAACCATAAAGAAACCATATTACAATTATCATAAGCACTGCTAGAGAAACCTGCAGACCTATTAATGATGCTATCTTCAAGTAAGCGAATTCAGGGCTTACATAACGAATCAACCATCCTCCTGCTATATCACCCAAAGCGGACAAGTAAGATATTAAAATCAGGACCAGTTTCCAGAAATTGCCGATTTTTGTAAATAATATCAAGTGATTCAAGGTTACAAGAATAATAGCCATGGCAAAGAAGTGAAAATGGGCCTCCTCCAGCATTCCGAGATAACTCCTCGGGGGCCTAAAATCCTGTTCAGAGCCTAAGTAATATTGAACCACCGAATCATAACTAAAACCTATTTGAAGATATAAAAGCAGGTTAGTAATCCAAAGAAATAGGAAAAACAGCACAGTAAATGCGACTATTAATTTTAGAAGTGTATTTTTTCTAATGTCGGGTGATATGAAGAAGCGCAACGTTCTATTCCTGCCCTAGTTTAACTGTCCCTCATCCGATGCTACTTTAAACACCGCGAGAATTCTTCTAGTTGCCTGTGATAGCGAATTCGCAGTAATGGTAGCCCCTGTAATGTTTGGGATGTCTTTTCCTATCTTTAAACTATCTTCTGAGGATTTGCCTTCAAAAAGCCCCATCCAATTCTCCCCAGCCTGATAGTCCTGAGGTTCAAAAAAAGCCAGCACCTCAGTCTGTCTCAAGCTGCCGTCAGGGTTTATTACAAACATTACGGTCTCAGTTTTTGTCCTTAAGCTATGGGTGTCTATTATAGCATAACCTAAGGTTTTCTCCCCATTTTTAGCCTCATAAATTATATAGAGTTTAGATTGGTTCTTTGCCCGGGCCAGAGACTCAATAGTTTGGGATTGATCTGAAGATAAAAATATTTCGTTCTTTTCAATCTCAGCCGCATCGGGGAAAGCCGTCTTAAGCGCTTCGTCCCTTTTCATAAAAACTTTAGATTCCGAAGTGGAAACAAAGTTTAGAGAAACAATTATGAATAATATGAATGTTATATATATCCTTTTCATGATTCAAAGTGTCTTTCAAAATACAAAAGGCGCAGAAAACAAGTTTCCAAGCCCTTATTTTGGCTTATATTAAACCAGACTTAAAACACATATCCAAGTCCAAAATTAAATTGATTTTCTGATTCATTTGCCTCGTTATCAAGATATTGATATTCCGCTTTAACAACAACATTCGGTATCGGGTTGTAGTTAAGCCCGATAGTTAGGTCACTCCTGTCATTTGCGGGATTTCTAAAAAAGCCTGAAGGGACTTTTGCCTGAGTATCGTACTGTTCCCACCTTACAAATGGAGCTAAATACTGAGCGTACTGACTAGAGAAATCGGTAAGCGTAAGAACATTATATGCCCCTACCACATAATAACCCCACTGCTCGCTTCCTACGGAATCATCACCTTCAAAATCATTTAATGCGTTGATTCTTGCTACGTCGTCAAGCGTTGTATAGACAAATAAGGCTCTGGCTTCAATACCGCTGTACTGAAACTGTATGTCAGCTTCATACATCTGAAAGAATCCATTAAACTTATCACCATCAAACTGTGATTCAGCGTTTTCTATAGTCTGGTCCTGACCTGTGTTTCCGAGAAAGATAGATCCTCCGATTGCCACATAAGGAAGGGGCTGATACTCAACCCTGCTTACAAAAGCCACATCGTTAAACAGTGCGCGGTTGCCTTTTATTCGAAGGTCTCTGTTATTTACAGCTCTAAACCCTCTAGCATCAAAGCTGTTCATAACGTAAGCCCTGTAATTAATTGATCCGGCGGATCCTAAATCAAAATCTCCAAAAATGCCTAAACCATTCTCTCTCCATGTTGTAGGAATGATGAATCTTTCAACTGATGGTCTGAATACTCCAAAGAAGGTAGTTGGTTCGTGTACTTCGTTTACTATTCCAAATGGAGCTAAGAGTAAGCCACCCCTTAGATTAAGCTCAGGCCATAGGAGAAAATCCAGGAGCGCAAATTCGGCTGACACGGAACCAGAACGCCCGTCCTGATTTGAAGAAGTTGTACCGTGTTCAAACTCAATTTCGGAGTTAAAGATTATTCTGTCCGTAAATTTATATCCGAAATATAGCACTACTCTTTGCGCGTCTACTACATTATCTTCATCCTGCCTAACTTGACCTACAAGAAGCTCTCCATAACCGCCTATAGAGAGACCTTTGTCTTTTAGATATACCTTTGACGCGGCAGGAGCTGCACCATAGACCTGTTCATAAGTTGGATCTGAAACAACTGAAGCGGATTTTATATTATCGATCTCTTCAGCTAGAACACTTATCTTGTCCTCTATTGACTGCAACCTGTCATCCGTCATTCCCGAACTCTTAAGCTCTTGTAATTCTTCTGTTACATTCTGAAGCTTCTTCTCTAGTTGTTCTATCCTTTCATCCTGAGTTTCTGTTTGATCATCGCTTAACCTCTGGGCGACTTCGATTTTTTTAGATTTCTGTTGTTCTTCATATTTAGCTTGCTGAGCTATCTGCTGAGACCTGAGCTTGTTGTAGGCATCTATAGAATTGGAGAACTCTTTTTGATTTTGATTGAGTTCATCAGATAAAGCATCTATTGAAAACATCACATAGAAAACCAAGAAAAACGAAATAAACACTTTAGGAATAGCAGTGCTTCTTAATAGTCTAATGATATCACTCATCCGAATAAAACCTCCTTCAGTTAATATTGATATTCGTTTTCAAATTCAATCTACCAGCTCCACCTCGGTTGTCAAGAAAATGAAATTCATATTCAATATTGTGGCTATGGATATTTATTAAAGGGAGATAAAAAATATTTGATTAGTATTACTTATATACGATGATTAAGGTGATAAGGGTAAAAATTGTTCAATTCACTATAAAAAGCCCGCGCGATTTACATATAGAAGGCTTAGGCTCCCAATCCTCTATTATTGCCTTAGCTTTGATAATTTGATCATCAGTCATTTCTGAACTGATACGATCTATAGATTTTTGGGCGAACTTAATTTCACGAGGCGGACCATAATCAATCGCAAGTCCGAACCATTTATAGGCATTAGTAAGGTTCTTAGCCTCTCCACAGCCTTTTTTACAGTCAAGGGTAGTGTATGGAACCCTGAAATGAGAATAAACTACTCCAAGACTATTTAGAGCCTGTGGCTGCGCCTGCCGAGCTGCCCTACCCCACCATTTAAGCGCCGTACTGTGACTCTTTCTAACGCTTAAACCATTAAAGTATAATAAACCCAGAGCATACTCAGCATCACAGTCACCGTTCTGAGCCATTGGTTTCCACATTTTTTTTGCAATATTGTACTGACCCTGCTGATACCATCTTAGGCCAAGTTTATATCTATCCTTTTGCGTAAAATCGCTGACTGGATTAGGAATGTCCTCTGATAATTGATCAGGAATTTCTTTAGCTCGTTGACAAGAAATACTTAGCATCAAAACTAAGCAGCCTAGCAACAATAATTTGCTGTTCCTTCTATTAAAACTAATCATACTATACGCTTCATCCTCAACTCTACTACAATGACTTATCGAAACAAATAATGTAAATCTATGATATTAAATAATCGTATCAAGTCAAATTTAGACTCAATTTGTTATTTCTTTGATTTGATGAATTTGACAAAGTCCTGTTGAAGTGAAAGAATTTACTGGTTTAAGAATTCTAGAGGTGAATTTATGCTCTTTTCCGATTATTCAAATTACAAAGACAAAAAACCAATTATATCATTTGAGATTTTCCCCCCTAAGACAGAAAAGGGATATGACAATTTAAAAAATGAACTTTCACAGCTTGCAGGTCTAAATCCCGATTTTATCACAGTAACATACGGAGCCATGGGTACCACAAGAGAGAAGACCCTGGATATAGCGTCCCTTATTAAAAATCATTTTGGCATTGAATCTGCTTGCCATCTAACATGCGTAGGAGCAACAAAGAGTGAACTGGACAATATTCTTCAACGTATTTATGACGCTGGAGTTAGAAACATTGTTGCATTGAGAGGAGACCCGCCTGACGGGGAGAAGAATTTTGTTCCACCTGAAGACGGATACTCATACGCTAATGAGCTAGTTGAACATATTAGAAATTATGAAATAAGCACAGGAAATCAAAATAATTTTGGTATAGCTGTAGCGGGGTATCCTGAAAAACATGTAGAAGCCAGTGAAATAGGTGCCGATCTAGCCAATCTCAAAAGAAAAGTTGATGCTGGCGCTGATATTATTATTACCCAACTCTTTTTTAATAATGATTATTTTTTCGATTTTGTAAAAAGAGTAAGAGATATAGGAATAACTGTACCGATAATCCCGGGCATCATGCCTATACTTTCAGCCAAACAAATCCAAAGAATTACATCTATGTGTGGCACGACCATTCCAGAAGAACTAAGAAAAAAACTGGACGCCGCAATTGACGACGATAACAAAGCACGAGATATCGGTATTGAGCAATGTATACAACAATCAAAAGAATTACTTTCACATGGAGTGCCGGGGATTCATTTCTATGTGCTTAACAAATCCGGACACATGATAAGAATTATGAATGCCTTAAGACAAGATCTGCAGAAACTGAGAACATAACACATTCACAACAATACAGTTCTTTCTAAGTCAGCTAATATAATAAAACATGCCTGAAACAACCTCTCTATTTAATAAGATAGCAAAGCACTACGATTCTCTGAACACATTCTTTAGTTTTGGAATGGACAAGATTTGGAGGAAAAAGCTTGTAGGGCAAATTATGGGGTCTCATCTAATTTTAGATATAGCAACAGGGACCGGAGAAGTCGCGATTGAGTCAGTAAAAAAACTGAAAAATTCAAGAGTTATAGGCATTGATCCAAGCTCTCAAATGCTCAGTTTCGCCAAGAAAAAATGCAACTCTTCTGAATATAAAAATAAGATTGAGCTAGTCCAGGGATATGCCGAGGACCTGCCTTTTGAAAATGATATGTTTGATGCTATCACTATTGCCTTTGGAATAAGAAATACGGTCAACCCTCTTCAGTCGCTTAAGGAAATGAAGAGAGTATTAAAATCAGGTGGAAAAGCGGCCATACTAGAATTTACAATTCCTAGAAACAAGATATTTGCCCCGATCTATTTATTTTATTTTAAGAAATTCCTTCCTATTGTAGGATCACTTTTCGGAAGCAAAAAAGAGTAT
>JGI24023J19991_10002316_pt1 | contig 13968 bp, 10 predicted proteins | sample Cruoilmetagenom1_FD_19991 | JGI IMG/M metagenome (IMG submission 19991) | reverse complement strand
CACCATCCAGACTCACTGGAGGAATATCTTTAATAAATTAGGAGTTAGTTCTCGAACTGAGGCAGTAGTGGATTGTTTAAAAAAGGGCTGGATTACTCTGAAACAAGGGGAAGAGCGAAGGTGATGGATTATGAGGCGTGCTATTAAGCTTTTGGGTAATCCTCATTTTTGGGGCATTCTCATAGTCTTCTCCGTCTGCGTTATCCTTCACTATCCTCAGCAAATGCCCTTCTTAGGGGAGATGGGATTAAGTTCTCTTCTGGGCTTATCTCGGCACGCTGTGGAGACGGTTTTGTTCCTGGCCCCCATAATCTATGCTGGATTTATATTTGGGTTAAGGGGAGGGATAGTCAGTCTTGTGGCTGCCTCTGCTGCCATGTTACCTCGGGTGTTCTTCATCTCCCATTACCCCGCAGACGCTTTGTTTGAAACACTTACTGTTCTTGCTGTTGGAGTCATGGTTAACTGGTGGCTTGCCTCGCAGCGTAGAGAGAGTGGACGCCGGGAGCAGGCTCTTCTAAGTCTGGAAACAGCCAGGCATCAGCTTGAATCTCATATCCAGGTCATTAAGGAGAGTGGAAAACGCCTTTCGGCCCTCCATTCTATTTGCACCAGGATCAATCAATCCCTGATATTGGAGGAAGTGCTTGATGCTGCTGCCGACAAGATCAGGGAAGCAATCGACATAGATGCCGTTTTAATCTTTTTCTTAAACGAAGAAACTGGACGACTGGAGCTTAAAGCCCATAGAGGGATTCCAGGAGAATTCGCTTCCCAAGTGGCTGAGCTAGGAATAGGGGAAGGATTTAATGGATCGGTAGCCCGAATTGGGGAACCCTCTTTCTTGCTAGAGGATTCCGCACTACAGTCCAGGCTTTCACCGGAGGTAATCAAGTGCGAAGGGATAAAATCTCAATTTATTGCGCCCCTGAAATCCAAAGATACAGTGATTGGTGCGCTATATGCTGCAACTCGTACGCTGAGGCAATTTACCCCGGAGGAAAGGGAGCTTTTGACCCTCGTTGGTCTTGAACTCGGTGTGGCTGCACAGAAAGCCTACTTTTGTCAAGAGTTGAAGAGAGTTGGAAGTAGGTTTCAGGAAGTGTTTGAAAAGGCTCATGATGCTATTTGGATCCAAGATTTCCAGGGGAAAATCATTGCTGCTAATCAAGCTTCTTCAAGACTTACCGGATATGAAATGGGAGAGTTGATTGGGTGCGATGTGTCTGAATTTCTTACTCCTCAAGCACTTAAACTGGCAGGGGAAGTGCGACAAAATTTACTCTTTGGCAAAGAGATAAAGCAGCCCTATGAGCAGAGAATAGTGAGGAAGGATGGTACAGAGGCGATAATTCTTTTAACTACCAGCCTGCTCGGGGATCAAGGGATGCCATCAGCTTTCCAGCATATCGCTCGGGATGTCACCGAAGAAAGGAAGCTTCAGGAAGATCTTCGCCTTTATGCTAATCAGATCAGTAAAGCGCACGAGGAGGAGCGCAAGCGCATCGCTAGGGAACTTCATGATGATACCGTTCAGGCTATGGTTGCTGCTTCTCGACGTCTAGATAGCCTGACTAGTGGGGAGGAAATATCCGAAAACCTGCGGAAACCTCTAGAAGTACTCCAAAGGGACATTGATGAGTCTTTAATGAGGACGCGGCGCCTCATGGAAGACCTCCGTCCCCCCACTTTAGAGTATCTAGGACTTCTCCCAGCTTTGAGGGAGTTGATAGCTCAATTGCAGGAGCAATGTAGTATAAAGGTAAATTTAAGGACAAGGGGGACAGACCGGCATTTTAGCCCAGAAAATGAGCTTCTGACCTATCGCATTGTTCAAGAGGCCTTACGGAATATATGGAGGCATTCTGAAGCAACAAAAGCCGAAGTCATTATAGAGGTTGGCGAAGAAAGAACCACTGTAACAATCAGCGATGATGGAAAGGGATTTGATGCTGAGGAGAGTCAGGGATTTCTCGAAACTGGGAAACTGGGGCTTGCCGGGATGAAAGAGCGAAGTCGCCTTCTGGGAGGTACTTTGACCATACACTCCAAATTAGATAGCGGCACCAAGGTAACCCTCGATATTCCCAACAAAGATTTAATGGTGTAGACATGTTTGCATTAGCGCTTGTATTAATAGCTCCTCCGAATAACTAAACGATCCATCGGAAAGTGACCTAACAAAATCCTAGAATGTGCAATTTGGATGAGCGGCGGAAGGCAGCACCCTTAGCCTCGTACTCCGTCTCTCCAACCATCAGGCGAAATCAGTCAGGCGGCGGGTGCAGCCGGAGTCGGGATGAGGTTTTCAAGGGAGATTCGGCTTAGTTCCTCAGTGCTCAGCCGGGTGCTAGCATCGAGGATCTCAATACCCACAATATGCTTTTCGGCATCCAGGTCAACCGTGACCCCTTCCTCGATGTCGATGTTGTCATCCACCGGCACTTGACGGAGGTGGATGTACAGCGCGTCTGCTTCTCTATCATATTCGATTCTCATGTTAACCCCCTGGGCCCTTTTCGTTTAAGTACTGCCGTGATTACCACTGCGCGACCTGCTTCCTGTCGATAGGTAACACGAAGGAACTTCGCTCCCATTCTTAGCCAAGCATTGCTCCTACTCCCAGCTGTGCGCTCAGTGAGATCAGGTGAATTAAGGCAGGTTGAAATATCCTGCTCCGTAATGCCATGCCAGTGCATCCGGTTCCGGGCATGCCTGGTGAAATACAAAGCCTCTATGAATTGCCCTCCTGTCTAGAATCGTCCTTCGGTGTCCTGAATCCAATTCTATTACAACTAGACACCAAAATCAATACGCATGTAGCTTTTGGCCAAGTCTCAAGGAGTTGTCAGAATTACTCCGTCCAAAAGCTGAACATCCACGGCGATGACGGTTGGTAAGCTTTCCCAAAATCACGCCGTACCCTCTTGGTAAAGCTGGCAGTGATCCGGCCCCGGTCCAGCTACCAGATGAGCCGGCAGTCTCGGACACTGCTGACGGCGAGGCAAAAGCAGATGCTCCTACTTGAGACGCTACACCTTCGAGCAGCTATCTGACTAGCCTGGGGGTGGGTGACCCACCCCCAGGCTATATATACCCCCCTGAATTGCCTGCCTGCATAGCTGAAGGATGCAGAAAACCGCATAGCCTGGGCATCCTGTTCAAATACCACCCTACAGGTGGTATGCAGTTTTCTGGCAGGCGCTTGCAGTGAGACTGACCGTGGGTGACATCAAGTCTATAATCAAAAATTACGATGACTCACAACGAAAAAGCTCACGCGGCTCTTGACAGCAGAATAACGATATGTTATTATATGGTTATCAAACAAAAGGAGCGTGGCCTTGAGTAAGAATCAGTTTATCGCTGTTCGGGTTACACCAGACATCGTTAAATCTCTGGATGAGGTAGCTGCACACCGTGGCATATCCAGGTCGACATTGATCCGTGAGTTACTAGCTCACTGCCACTCCTTCTATCATTTCCTTGAATCCGAGAAAGCGAGACAGCAAACTGATAGAATTATACTGGATGGGAATCTGTCACAATGGATTCTAAAAAACATGCCGGAGAGCATGACTCCTGATTGGGTGCACTTTCTCGGGGAGGTCATGCACCACGTAGCAGAGGAGATGGTTACAAAAGAAAGGGGTGAAGGAGATGAGCAATCTGCAAATAGGTAGGCGGTGGCGCTCAGAACGCTCACCGCCTACGGAATAGACCAAATTACACGCGCCAGCTAAGCAACCTGTATTTGGCTATCCCTCTTTAATTTTATAAGGAGGGAAGCAAAATTGCAAAATTGTTTAAAAGAGGGGGTTACAAGATGGAAATGGAACAATGGTTGGAGGATGCAATGGTAGTTACGAACAAGTCACTGCGCCTAATGCCCTCAAGCGTTTTTAAGCGGTGCCTTGAGTCGTGCCGGAACGAGGGCGCTTCACTAGTGACAATAGCAAGGGCGGGCAGCCAACTTGGCCTTGTTGATGAAACGAAGCTGCCAAAGCTCAAGGAGAGTATTCCGGAGCCAGGTAAGACGCCACCCACCGACAAGGAAATTTTAGCCTTCAAGCACAATTACGCAACACAGATAGAAGCCTATCGCTTCTGGCTTCACTACACGACTGGTGCAGCGAAAGAAATCCCGGTCGTGGTGGATTTCCAGGAAATTGACCAAAAGGCGGCTGCTGACCTGAATAGAGTTCTGGGTCGCCTGACGCGAGAGGCAACAACTAACAGAGGAGAATCTGAAAAGGAGACGAAACATGGAGACAGCGATAATAGTGCTTCGTGAGAGTGACGAAAATTTGCTCCAGGGAGGCGGCACTGAAATACAGGAAGGGAGGGCCAGAACATGGGCGGCGAAAAGGTGTATTGGCATTGTCGGCACCGAGCTTGTGGTTGAAACAGCCAGAAAGTGGGAGCGAGATAGATTCGACGCGGTGGTAGAAAAATGCATCCAGCGCCATCGCACGGAGGGGGTCAAGTGGGTGATTTTTGACCGGGTGGACAGAGATGCACGCAAGCAACTTATCTTCGGGTATTATATCGGCTGGCTCTGTAAGGAAGGCATGGAGGTGTCCTTCGTTTTGGAAGACATCACGACCGAAGACCCACCGGAGAAAAAACTTTTCCTCTCATTTCATGCGTATAAAGCAGAGGTTGATGGCAACACAATCGTGGGTAATCTTTGGGATGGGAAATTGCGGCGGGCTAAAGAAGAAGGGCGTTTCCCTTCCTATGATGGCGGGCTATGGCCGTATCGGTATATCCCCAGCCGCAAGAAAAAGGGAGGAGCAGTCAGGGAGCTTATCCCAGAGAGATCTCAGTGGTGCCGGCAATGGTACGAGTGGCTAAAGCAGGAAATGAAAGGAAATGAAATAGCAGAGAAAATGAACCAGTCTCCGGTGCCCCCGCCCAGAAGTAAAAAGTGGAAACGACAAACCATATTTAGGATCCTCAAGAATAAGGGGCTTCGGGGTAAACCCAGCTGGGGTGGCATCCCTCTGCCGACTGAGGCCAGCCCTGCTATCTTTACTGACGAAGAAGGCGAGCACATTGATAGACTCCTTGCCGTCAATATTGAAAAGGCACGCCGCAATGCCCGCGAGGATTACGAATTGTCCAGACACGTATTCTGTGAGTGTGGTGGTAAAGTTTGGGGCAGACGAGACAAAAGCGGGAAATATCTCTACATCCGCTATGAGTGTCAGCAATGTGGCCGCTATGTCGATAAGATTTACGCTGAGGCGGCAGCAAAGACAAAAGTTCTGCCCCTATTTACAAATCCAGATTGGCTAAAAACCTATCTGAATGAGCGTAAGCCGGATGATAGCAGGGAGTGTAAGGAGCGTTTGGCGAGGGTGGACAAAGAAATTGATCGACGGCTAACTTACCTTCATAACCTGAAACGCCAGCACGCCTGGGGTGACTGGACGGATGAGGACTATCAGCGTGAGCGAGACAAGGCGAAGGTCGAGCTGGAGAGAGTGCAACTGGAGAAGGCGCAGGCGGAGAAAGCCTATAGTACCTCTATTGATGGCGCCCATGATATGCAAGCTATAGAGCAAGTTGCCGACCAGATCCACGAGCGCCTTCTCATCGGTGATATAACCGCACTCCGTCAGGTATACGATGCCCTGAAGCTGAGAGTTACACTGACCAGGGAGGGCCTGCGCATCAGCGCCTTGGTGCCACTGGAACATTTGGATGTTGCGGCAACAGCTTCACGGAGCAAGTACCCCCCAGCAGGCTCACCCTTTCCTTCATGCTGAATAGTCCTCTACCCCGGCCTTTTTCATCTATCCCGGTGAACTCGGAGACATCAAACCCTTGGCCATTGTCGCTGATGCATAGCAGGAGCTCATTCGCCTTGCACTCCAGGGTGATAGTGGCACTGTTTGCCTGGGAGTGCTCTACAATATTACCTATGGCTCCCTGGGCAATACGAAAGAGCCCCACTTCGACTTCTGGTGGCAAGGATTGACCTATCCCTTTGAGGTTCAGGGATACATTGATGCCCAGGGGACGAAGGTTGGCCTCAGCATATTGGCGAAGAGCAGGAGCTAACCCAAGTGTATCCAACAGTGTGGGACGAAGGTCACCTATCAGCCTACTCACCTCAGCGCCTATCTGAATGGCCAAAGAGTGTACCTTCTTCAGCTCTGCTTTGAAGGCAATATCCGACATGCCAGACATTTCGCACATATCCGCCAACGCTTGCAACTTTAGTGCCAGGCCAGTAAGCGACTGGCTGGTTTCATCATGCAGTTCCCGGGCAATTCTCCTTCGCTCCTCCTCCTGAGCCACCATAGTCTGTCGGGCAAGAATGCGATACCTTTCTCTACCCTTTCTCAATTGTTCGTATAGCTTCGCTTGCTCGATGGCGATACCCAGTTGATCTCCAATCGAGTGTAGGAGATACATATCGTCTTTGGTGTAGTGGTGCGGCATGCGGCTGGCAACGTTTATCACGCCAAGAATGCTGTCTTTTGCTCGCAGGGGAACACTTATGAATGCCTTTAGACCTTCAGTAATTATAAGATCCGGGTGAGCAGCATCTGGGTCCGTGGAGATATCCTCCAACAGAATAGATTTGCCACTTTGAGCCACCCTGCCTGCGATCCCCTCACCCAGTCTCATGCGCATCTCCTCGACATATTTGGTGGACAGACCACAGTGGACACGGTAGGACAGTGTCTGGGTTTGTTCGTCTAAAAGCAGGATCCCTCCAATGGTTCCGTTCATAACATTGAGCGTGCTATCCAGGCCAACGCTAAGGATAGCATCCAAATCTTGTAAACCACTAACCGCAGCTGAAACTCGGCTCAGCGCCATAAGCTTATCATGCCACTTTGCAGTTGCTCCATTCTTGGCTTCCATTTTTTGCCACCCTCCTCGAAATGACTTAAGGTCTCAAGATAAGCGTACGCAAGATGTTGAACTTTTGTCAACTTCACCGCCTGACCTTAGGACGCAAGTTCGGATAAGGGATCTCCTGTGAAGATAAAATGAAGGGACATCTTTATTCTTGATAGTATTGATGGCCACAAATTCAGCGGTTTGTTCAAAGTCTCAAGCGGGAGATCCGCCATGCCTGAGATCAAGAATGCCGCAAGAGGGATTAAAGGGACTGGAGCTTAGCCAGCAAAGAGTCAACTGTTACCACCACAAGGGTGGTAGCTTGTGATTGAACTGAAGTCCATCACATTTGGCTGATAAAGAATCCTCTCACCAACTCAGAGACTGAATGAACGGATTCAGCTTTAGTGGCCCCGGATGTTAGCTCCATTGCACAAACATGGGCATGACCACATGAACATAGTTCTCCAAGCCCACTGGGCGGATAACCCCCGGGCTCGATGGGGTGGTAACCTCTAAGGCTACTTGTCCCTCACGAAGTACGCTCAATACCTCTATAAGATACTTCCCATTAAAGGCAATTTTGGCTGCTTCACCAACAACCTGGGCGTCAACCTCTCCCACGTTATCGCCAACCTGTTCAGAGCGTGCCGAAGTGCTTATCCTCCCCGGGGAGAGTTCTCCACCGGGGGTTATCTGAAACCGAACAATACCACCGCCATCTCGTGCGAATATAGAGGCAGTCCGCGTTGCTCTTAGGAGCTCTGAGGTGCCAACCACCGCCCGAGTAGCGTAACTTTGAGGGATAAGCTGCTTATAGTTGGGGAAGGTACCTTGTATTAGTTGGGAGACCACCTCTACATTCTTCAAGCGGAAGAGCAATTGACTTCTATTAGGGTTAGTGGCTATTTCAACAGGTTCCTCTTGCTCTGCCAGCAGGCGGCTCAGTTCGCCCAGGGTGCGCCCGGGGATGATAAGCTCCATCTTTTCCGCTACTTTGGAGGCCAGGGGTACCTTATGCACTGCTAGTCTGAAGCCGTCGGCAGCGGCTAAACTCAAGGTATCCTCATCAAACTCGGCATAAACCCCAGTGAGCACCGGCCGGGTATCCTCTGAGGCGGTAGCAAATGCCACCCGACTGATCGCTACCCGGAGGATCTCAGGATCAACCTGGATAATTACCTCATCACCCACTTTAGGTATCGGGGGAAAGTCTTCAGCATCTATCCCGCTGATCCGCGCCTTAAATCTGGCGCATTCAAGCTCTAAAGTGTGCTTAGACAGGGTTAAGTCAATCCTATCATTGGGTAGGGAGTTAACAAATTCACTAAGCAGTCTCGCCGGAACAGTAATTGCCCCTTCTTGCTCCACTCTGGCGCCAATCCAACAGCTAATGGCAATCTCTAAGTTAGTGGCAGCGAGCTTAAGTCGAGATTGCTCTGCGGCAAGGAGCACGTTATTGGTAACCGGTAATGTGGTCCGCGTGGCCACCGCTCTGCCTACTACACTTAGCCCCCTGGATAAGTTCTCTTGAAGACATGACATCTTCATACCACACCTCCCCTTGCATGCTAAAGGATAGTATATCGCATACGCCGCTATTGCTCAAGATCGATCCTCGGTGCTACAATTAATATATCTGAAGAGGGCCAAGCATATGTCTGTTGATGCCATAGTGGTTAGCGGGGCACGAGAGCATAATCTCAAGAACATAGAGGTCATCATTCCTCGGGACAAGCTGGTAGTCATCACCGGGGTTTCCGGCTCAGGGAAGAGCTCTCTTGCCTTTGATACTATTTATGCTGAAGGGCAGCGCCGCTATGTCGAGTCTTTGTCCGCCTACGCCCGTCAATTCCTGGGGCGGATGGAGAAGCCAGATGTCGATTATATTGAAGGGCTGAGCCCAGCCATCTCTATTGATCAAAAGGGTCCATCCCGCAACCCCCGCTCCACTGTGGGAACAGTGACTGAGATTTATGACTATCTACGGCTGCTTTTCGCCCGCATAGGTCATCCCCACTGTCCTAAGTGCGGCAGGGAGATATCACGGCAGACAGTGCAACAAATTGTTGACGCTATCCTCGCTCTTCCCCAGGGCAGCCGCATCATGATTATGGCCCCCACGGTTCGTGACCGCAAAGGTGAGCATGAAGCAATCTTTGCCGACTTAAGGAAGGGGGGATATGGGCGAGTGCGCCTTGATGGGCGCATTTATGACCTCTCCGAGGAATTCCAATTGGATAAGAACAAAAAACACTCCATTGAGGTGGTGGTCGACCGATTGGTTATCGGCGAGGAAGCCCAGGCTAGTCGCATCGCCGATTCAGTAGAGACCGCTTTGAAGTTGGGGAATGGGATGGTGTTGGTTTCTCTTTTAGATGGGGAGGAGTTGCTCTTCTCCGAGCATTTCGCCTGCGTGCATTGTGGAATCAGCTTGGGGGAGATCGCCCCCCGAACCTTCAGCTTCAATAGCCCTCATGGTGCTTGCCCTGCGTGCACCGGACTGGGGATCAAATTGGAGATTGACCCTGACTTGGTCATCCCCAATAAGGAATTTAGCTTAGCTGAGGGTGCCATTCAACCTTGGATGCGCTCCGGCTCCGACACCACTTGGTTTTCGAGCTTGCTTGAAGCAGTGGCCTCCTATCATAGCATATCGCGCCATACCCCAGTCAAGGAGCTAAGCGGGCGGGATATTCATACTATCCTCTATGGCAATGGGGGAGAGCGCGTCATAATGAAGTATAAAGACCATTATGGCAGAGTAAGGGAGTATTATACTAACTTTGAAGGGGTGATTCCCTATTTGGAGCGCCGCTATCGGGAGACAGATTCCGATTATGTTCGGGCTGAGATCGAGCGCTATATGTCTTCATGCCCCTGTCCTGTCTGCCAGGGAAGACGCCTTAAGCCAGAATCACTAGCGGTAACTATTGCTGGTAAGAACATTACCGAGGTGACCTCTCTGTCCATTACCCAGGCACTGGAGTGGATACAATCTATCACCCAGCAGCTTAGCCCTCGAGAGATTACCATTGCCCACCAGATCCTGAGGGAGATCGAGGCTCGCTTGGGTTTCCTCATCGACATCGGGTTGGATTATCTCACCTTGGATCGCCCTTCAGCCACCCTTAGTGGTGGCGAGGCACAGCGGATTCGCCTCGCCACCCAGATAGGCAGTGGGCTTATGGGAGTACTTTATATTTGTGATGAGCCTACCATAGGTCTACATGCGGCGGATAATTTCCGCCTCATCACCACTCTGAAGCGGCTAAGAGACTTGGGCAATACCATTATCATTGTAGAGCATGACGAGGCGATGATGCGGGCCGCAGATCATATCATTGATCTCGGGCCAGGGGCTGGTGAGCATGGTGGCAGGGTGATAGCTAGCGGGACCAGAGAAGATATTATGGCTTGCCCCACTTCGATAACCGGACAATACCTCGTTGGGGCACGGCAAATACCCCTGCCCTCGAAGCGTCGCCGGGGGGTGGGGAAGGAGCTGGTGATTTTGCGGGCGCGCGAAAACAATCTTAAGGATATTGAGGTTCATATTCCTTTAGGCAAACTAGTTTGCATTACCGGGGTATCGGGCAGCGGCAAAAGCACCCTGATTGACGAGATACTGTATAAAAAGCTGGCGCAAACATTATACCGAGCCAAAGACAAGCCTGGTGCCTGTGATGGCATTCTGGGCGTGGAACATATCGACAAAGTGGTCAATATTGACCAATCCCCTATCGGGCGAACGCCACGGAGCAACCCAGCAACTTATACCACCACCTTTACCCCCATTCGAGAGCTCTTTGCCCAAGTCCCTGAGGCAAGAATGCGAGGCTACACTCCGGGACGTTTTTCATTTAATGTCAAAGGCGGGCGCTGTGAGGCCTGCCAAGGGCAGGGATTCATTCAGATTGAGATGCAGTTCCTCCCCGATGTCAGTGTGCCCTGCGAGGTATGTAAAGGGAAACGCTATAACCGTGAAGCCCTGGAGATCGAATTTAAGGGCAAAAACATCGCTCAAGTGTTAGACCTGAGCATAGAGGAGGCCCTTTCCTTCTTTACTCATTTCCCCACAGTGAAGAGTAAACTTCAAACCTTATACGATGTAGGGCTGGGTTACCTCAAACTGGGACAGCCTGCTCCCACCCTTTCCGGAGGTGAAGCCCAGCGGGTGAAATTGGCTACTGAGCTTTCCCGCAGATCATCAGGCAAGACACTTTATATCCTCGACGAACCTACTACTGGCCTTTCCTTCGAGGATATTGCTGCCCTATTGAGAGTATTGCACCGCCTCACCGATGGCGGTAATACGGTGATTGTCATCGAGCACCACCTGGATGTGATCAAAAATGCCGATTGGATTATTGACCTCGGGCCAGGAGCCGGTGATCACGGTGGCTATATTATCGCCACAGGAATCCCTGAAGAGATAGCCCACCATGAAGCTTGCCTTACTGGCCAATACTTGCGCCCGGTGCTCGAGCGGCATCGAGTGCCATATCCAGAACTAGAGTTGACCAACTGAACGGACAACAAGCCGAGCCATCACCGCTTTGAGAATGGTAGAGGTCGCAAAAGCCCTGGCGGCGAACTAGCTCATAAGTTCGTAAGGCAAGCTCATCAGCGATTCTATTGTACTCCTGGAAATGTTCCGGGAAACGCTGGGCTTGCTTACGCAGCCCTTTAGCTATATACCAGTTGGGATAAACCCAAGTTTGCAAGCCACGCCAGATTATATGATCTTCCCTCTCCTCCTTGACACTCTCCAGGGGTACCACTGGCAAAGGGTATCTTAGCCAATACTCCTGGGGGTTTAGCAGATGCTCATCGATTAATCTTTCCACCTTCCCTTGATCGATATTGTCTAACATGAGGGGCATTAGTGAGGAGATAGTATTAACCTCCAGCTGTTTATTCTGGCCCCTCCTGGCATCTAAGCTATAAAATAGTCCGCTTTCCTCATCATACATCTGGCTCAGGATGGCCTCCTCTACCTTAAGCCCCTGACGGTGGAAAAATTCACCCCAGTTATCCTCAACAACCTGGCAGAGGCGGCCAAGGGCAAAGAGGTTTTGGGCATAAATGCAGTTGACCAGCACATCCTTAACTCGGAACTTGTTAGAAGCGGTGATTTTGTTCATATCCCATCCCATCAGGCGGTGCCTTAGCATTAGCTTCAGCATTGGCCCTCGCCATACCGGCTGGGCATTAGACTCACCATAGACCAGATCATATTCGGGGCTGCGGTCTTTACCCGATTCATAGGAGATGATGATTTCGATTAGATTATCTCCATTTCGATCGCGCTCCTTATCCAGATAGAGGTAGTATCTCTTTAGCTGGGGCAGGACGCGGCGGACAAATTCTATGTCACCGCTTCGGCCGTAGATGGCTTCCACCGCCTGAGCCAAAGCTGGAGGCTGAATATAGGCCGAGGTGTGCCTTGAGGGGTAAACAAGTTGCAGAAGCCTATCTACCCAGTGCATCCTCGGTTTATTCCATATCATGTGAGGTATGAACCCATCCTCTCTCTGGGCATAAAGTAAGCTCTCGATCTCTTTCTCCGCCAGCCCCACATCAATGCTTGACAGCACAATGGCATGAGCACAGGAGTCCCAAAACCATTGATGCGGATAGATTTGCTGCCACGGTAGCATTATATTCCGCCACAGGTGTCTCAGCCAGCCAGGAAGCCAGGAGGGAAGATCCCCTTCGAGAGAGGGGGCGTGAAAAACGCAAAGCTCTTCCCTTCTGTTCCAGGTTCGCTGCTCAGTTACTCGGTTGTTTTCCAATACCGCGCTCGTTTGCTCCTCCAGCCACGGTAAATCTATTTCCCCTGGAGGGACTCCTCGGCTTGCCATCATTGGCACAAGGTAGCTACTAGCTAGTATCAGGATTGCTAAGTGAGTTGCCACAAGCTTTGCCAGCGCATTCATAACCTATTGTAAAACTCTAATATCTAAGCTCTGAATCCTAAACAATACCAAATGACCAAAATCCAAAGAACCTAAACCGTTTCGAATTTATGTCATTTAGTTTTGAGTTTTTAACTTCGGTCATTTGAGCTTGTTTAGGGTTTAGAAATCAGTATTTAGGATTTGCCTCTATCCTTAGTCGGTATCAAGCACTTTGAAAGCTTACTACATTAGCTCCATCTCTATGAGTCCCTGGCGGATCATCCTTACTGCGATTGCTGCCAGAAGCAAGGAGGCAATTTTTGCCGCTGCCCTTAAGCCCCCGGTGCCCAAAAACTGGGCTATCCTATTGGCTTGACTAAACACCAGCCAGGCGAGGGCTAAATTACCCACAAAAGCCACCACCACCACCCCAATGCCGTATTGGTCAGTCAGAATCAGAATAGTAGTAAGAGTGGCTGGGCCAGCCACTAAGGGTGTGCCTATAGGCACAACCCCGGCCGTTTGTTCCCCGGGGGTGGTTTCCATCATCTTGCCGGTCACTAGATCTTTGACCGACAAAACCAACAGGATCAGTCCACCAGCAATTAGAAAGTCGGCCGAGAGAATACCCAACATTGAGAAAATGAATTTGCCCAAGGCCAAAAAGCCAAGCCCCAGACCCAAAGCAGTGAACAGAGCATAGTGCAGCGTTCTTGTTCGCTGTGATGGCGATTCATCTGGGGTTAAGGCAAGGATAAACGGCAGTGTGCCTATGGCATCAATAGCCACAAATAAAGGGATGAAAGATAAAGCTAAGTGGTTGAAAAAAATGGTGATGTTTCCCCCCTTACATTATATATAGCGCCCTGAACAGGTGGCCTAAACCCTTCAGGCTAGCATCTCAGAGGGATCAAATCCCAAATTCTAAGCACCAAATGCTAAACAATATCTAAATCTAAAGAACCAAAAACTCAATGTGAGCATTCAGCTAGCAGTTTTCAGCAGTCAGTAGCTCCCTCTAGGCTTGCTTACAGGATTCATACAAAACCTAAACACTTACCACTTATTTTGTCTTACTTGGGTCATTTGAATCTATTCCGAAAATGTTTTACTCCGAAAATAGATTCCCCATGTGTCATTGCGACCCTGAGCGAAGCGAAGGGGAAGCAATCTCACTCTCATTACCCCGAGCTTGCTTCGGGGC
>JGI24023J19991_10002315_pt1 | contig 13970 bp, 13 predicted proteins | sample Cruoilmetagenom1_FD_19991 | JGI IMG/M metagenome (IMG submission 19991) | reverse complement strand
CGAAGATATTTGTCTCGAAATCAAGACCCAGAGAAAAGCCCAGAAATTCATGAGAGGGTCTGGCATAGCAGTAAATACAGCCGTGCTCGCACCCTCTGTAAGGGTTAATACCCGCATTGAATCCAACATCCGGGCTGTCGTTATAGGAGATTATTGATTTTGCGGTGTCCTTGTAGAAAACAGTCTTAGGCGACATACCCTCTCTAATCTCTTCCTCTGAAGGCTCAAATTCTATCTGCTCAAAACGGTTGGCGGGGTTCTCTCTTGACCCCCTGCCCTTTATGCCCGGAATGTCTGTGCTCAAAGATAATCCCCTATGGGCCAAAAAGATAAAATGAAATCCATAAGAAAATTATAAAAGATGGTTAGGGATATTAATATAGGCTTTATTACAGATTGAAATCTATGTTGAGCGGTAGGGGAAAATTAGTTAAACAGGTTCGGCAAATGTCTCAAGCTCTTTTACAAGCTCGTCTACAATCTGGCTTTCTTTAAAGGAGCGAACGAGCTTGCCGTCTTTATAGAGCATCCCTTTGCCTCTTCCGCCGGCNATGCCNATGTCTGCTTCAGACGCCTCTCCGGGACCGTTTACTACACAGCCCAATATAGCGACTTTAATAGGCCTTGGTAGATTAATGTTGGATATTCTGTCCTCAACGTCCTTTACGAGCTTCATAAGGTCTATCTCGAGTCTTCCGCATCCGGGGCACGATATAAGCTCAATCCCGTTCTGCCTGAGGCCAAGTGATTTAAGGATATTAAGCCCCACCACTATTTCGTCCACAGGGTCTCCGGTAAGAGATACCCTTATCGTATCGCCAATTCCTTCAGCCAGCAGTGTGCCTATGCCTATGGAAGATTTAATCGCGCCGAGCTCATAAGTACCTGCCTCAGTTACTCCCAAATGTAGTGGGTATTCACACATATTGGCTAACAGCTTGTATGCGGCGATCATTTTTTTAACGTCCGTAGACTTAACGGATATTTTTATGTCCCTGTAATCAAAGTCCTCAAGTATATTCACGTGCCGCATGGCGCTCTCGGCAAGTGCTTCGGCGGTGGGCGAGCCGTATTTTTTTAGTATATCTTTTTCAAGTGAGCCAGAGTTCACACCTATCCTGATCGGGACTCCTCTTTCCTTAACTGCGTCCACGACGGCTTTTATCCTGTACTTGGCTCCGATATTCCCAGGGTTGATTCTCATTCCGTCTACACCCTGTTTTACGGCTTCTAGTGCGAGCTTATAGTCAAAATGAATGTCTGATACAATTGGAATACTAGTACGGCTCTTGATCTCGCCAAGGGCTTTTGCGGCATCCATGTCGGGCACTGCCAGACGTACTATATCGCAGCCCGCAGCCTCTAAGCGTTTTATCTCATCCACTGTGGAGGCAACATCGCGCGTATCTGTTTTAGTCATAGACTGGACGGTAACGGGCGCACCGCCGCCGACTTTTATTCCGCCCAAATCGATCTGTCTTGAAACTCTATCCATTTCCGCCTGAGTAGTTGTCAATATATCCCTTTATATTATATCTGTATGGATATATTGTAAAAGATAAATTAAGGGGTTTCTGAATTTGGTGTAGGAGCTTCTGAATCCTCTTTTTTAGCTCCCTTTGATTTTGGGTGTTGTTTCCCCTCGACGATATTCCCTTTCTCATCGATATTCTTTATATTTCTGCACTTTGGATAACCAGTGCACCCAAGGAATTTCCCGTACCGGCCCTTTCTAACAGCCATCGCTTTACCGCACTTCTCACACTTTATGTCTTCGCGGATCTCGGGCTCCTCTTTCTCAATGACCTTAATGTTGCCTTCGGGGTCAAGCTCAAAAGCTTTAGCGTTTTTACATTCAGGGTATCCGGAGCATGCCAGAAACTCTCCGCGTCTTCCGGTTTTTATCACCATCGGACGGCTGCACTTCTCGCACTTAATGTCTTCACGTATCTCGGGCTCTGCCCTTTCTATAATCTTAATCTTTCCCTCTTCATCGTACTCAAAGGCTTTCGCGCTCTTACATTCGGGGTACTTAGAGCAGGACAGGAATTCACCGTTCCTTCCCCATTTTATGATCATGTTGGAGTGGCACAGGTCGCATTCAATATCAGTTGCTATACCGTCCTTCCTGAGACTCTTCATAGAATCATCAGCACCTTCCAGTCTCGTGGAAAAGCCGTCATAAAACTTTTTCAACAGCTCTATCCAGTTGACGCTGCCCTCTTCCACATCATCTAGCTTCTCTTCCATTTCTGCGGTGAACTGTACGTCCATAATCTCGGGGAACCCTTGGATTAATAGATCGCTCACCGAGCAGCCGAGCAGTGTGGGTTTTAGCCTCTGCTTTTCCCTCTCTACGTACTCACGGTCCTGAATAGTGGATAGGATGCTCGCATAAGTAGAGGGGCGCCCTATGCCCTTATCCTCAAGCTCTTTTACGAGTGAGCTTTCGGTGAACCTCGGCGGAGGCTGAGTAAAGTGCTGCTTGCCCTCTACAGTTAAGAGATCGAGGTTATCGCCTTTGTTCAGATCGGGGAGCTTCTTTAATTCATCTTTTTCCTTAGCTTCCTCTTCTTCCTCTTTACCCTCCAGATAGACTGCCGAAAATCCAGGGAATTTTATAATCGACCCTGTGGCCCTGAAAAGCCCTGGACCGGCTTTGACCTCGGCCGTAGTCTGGTCATAGATCATAGGCTTCATCTGTGAGGCAACGAACCTCTGCCATATAAGTTTGTAGAGTTTGTATTCCTCTTCGTTCAGATAATTCTTAATTGAGTCCGGAAGCTTATCAACAAAAGTAGGTCTTACCGCTTCGTGAGCGTCCTGAGCCGCTTTCTTTACTTTAAATGAGTTTGGTTTATCCGGAAGATAATCCGCACCGTAGGATTCTTTAATTAAGTGTCTTGCTTCTTCTATTGCGCTTGGGGATATCCTAACCGAGTCTGTCCTCATATATGTGATAAGACCAACCGGGCCCTCATCTCCGAGGCTAATACCCTCATAGAGCTTTTGAGCTATGGACATCGTCCTTTTCGGGTTATATCTGAGCTTTCTCGAAGCCTCCTGCTGAAGTGTGCTTGTAATAAACGGAGGCATGGTGTTTCTCTTTTTATCTTTTCTTTCAACAGATGTAACGGTGAAAGACTCGTCTCTTACCGCGGCGAGTATTTTATTTGCCTGCTCCTCATTTGATACCTCTACCTTCTCGCCTTCGAATTTGGCCAGCATAGCCGTAAATGAGGCTCCGGGCTCGTCCTGCGCTCTCTTGAGCTCAGACTCTATGGACCAATATTCGACCTTATTAAAAGCCTCGATCTCACGCTCTCGCTCAACTATTATTCTGAGCGCAACGCTCTGTACCCTTCCCGCGCTGAGACCCTTTCTTACCTTTTTCCATAGAATCGGACTTACCTGATAACCCACAAGGCGGTCTAGCACTCTGCGGGCCTGCTGAGCTTCAAAACGCTCCTTGCTAAGCTCCGTAGGATTGTCAATCGAGTCTTTAACGGCGCTCTTGGTTATTTCATGTATAAGCACCCTGTGCGAGCGGTCGTGAATATCCAGCTCGTTTGCTATATGCCATGCTATAGCTTCCCCTTCCCTGTCAGGGTCAGAGGCGAGATACACCTGGTCTGCGTTCTTGGCGGCTTTCCTCAGTTTATCCAGGAACTTCCCTTTTCCCCTTATAACCACGTATTCGGGGTTAAAGTCGTTTTCCACATCCACACCGAGCTTACTGCTGGGAAGATCGATCAGATGACCTGACGAAGCCTCTACGCTGAAGTCGTCACCAAGGTACTTTTTTATCGTTTTAGCCTTCGCTGGAGACTCTACGATTACAAGCGATTTAGACATTTAACCTCCATTAGTCGGTACATATATAGTAAAGAGTAATCACAATCGGAATAGATTCAACGTGCTAATTTTTTACACTGGCATTTTACCTGAACTGAGAATAATGCAAATACAAATAGGATAATTAATGATCAGATATGGATTCGTCAAGTGTAATATATGGAGAAAAACGGTTATTTGATAATGCCTAAGTACTTATTGTGAATGAGAAAAGGGAGTCAAAACTCCCTTTTCTCATAATCTCATTCAGATAAATTAAATTATTACTCTACGCAGTTGCTTTCATTCTCCGTATAGCCAATAACCCAATAATCCCCAATACTCCCGCCATAGCAATTAACCCCCACTCGGAAAGGGTGGGTATTGGAGTACGCTCAATTGCAATAAAAAGACATTCCTAGCTGAAATAGTTAAAAGCGCGCAACCTAATAGCCTTGTTTGGGTCTTATGTGTAACCGACTCAGAATAAATAGGAACTAACAATAAGTCATACCAGCATTATAATTATTAGAAGGAATCATCCGAATTGCGTGATTAAGAACGTAATATGTATAGTGGCCTATTATTATGTTGAATAAAACTACAGAAATATTACTGGTATCGGACTCAAAGCTACTCATTGACGGACTCCGTAAAATCCTGGAGTCCGAACCCTATATTAGGGTTTTAGCAGATTTTTCGGAGTTATCTGAGTTGAGTGCATTTTTGAAGACAAAGAGCCCTGACTATATATTCCTTGATAAGAGAGTACAGGATCCAGGTATTGTAAAACTCCTTCTCTCAAAAAAAACTAAGTCCAATGGTAGTGAAATAATTCTTTTATCCGATGAAGATGAAAATGAGAACGGCCCCGGGAGCTTTATAACTGTGAACCAGAGTACTAGTGCCGCTGAGCTGGTCGATATCATTATTAACAATCGAAAGCTTCAAAAAGACTCGATTATACAAAACGTAATCATAAAAGAACCTGAGATCAACGTGACTAAGACAGAGTCGAGAATTATTAACCTAGTAACTTCAGGTCATACGAATAAAGAGATTGCCGAGAAGCTAAAGGTAAGGGAGAAAACCATTAAAGCACACGTTACGAGCATATTCACCAAGCTCAATCTTCAAAACCGCTACCAGCTCATGGTCTACGGCAGAAGAAATACTAAGAGAACTTAATATAAATCCGTCAGTTCCCTATACCCACTCCAATGTATTTAAATCCGCACTCGGAAAGTCTCTCCGGGTTGTATAGATTCCTTCCGTCAAAGATTACAGACTCAGCCATTATTTCCTTTAGCTTTGTGAAATCGGGCTGGCGGTATTCGTTCCACTCTGTATTTATTACGAGTGCATGGGCACCGTGACAAACGTCATAGTTTGATTGTGCATAGGTGAGCCTATCCCCGTAATGTTTTTTAAGGTTATCCATTGCGGCGGGGTCATGTGCGGAGACATGAGCGCCAGAGTCCAGAAGCTTATCTATTAAAAAGAGAGCCGGAGCCTCTCTGATATCGTCTGTTTCAGGCTTAAAAGATATCCCCCAGAGCCCGATCTTTTTATCTTTAAGATCGCCTCCGAAATAATCCTCTATCTTATTCCAAAATAGCTCCCTCTGTCTTGTATTCACCTCATCGGTAGCGCCGCACACCTTAAGCTCATAACCAAGCTCCTCTGCGGTACTAATGAGGGCCTTTACATCTTTGGGAAAACACGACCCCCCGTAACCTATCCCCGGGAATATGAAGTGTCTCCCGATCCTTGCGTCAGAGCCTATCGCGTTTCTCACCTCCGAGATATCCGCACCCACTATTTCACATAAATTAGCAATCTCGTTCATAAAAGAGATCCTGGTGGCCAGCATTGCGTTTGCAGTATACTTTGCAAGCTCGGATGATTTTACGGAAACAACGAGAGCCCTGTCGCTTGAGCGCATAAAAGGGGCGTAGAGATCTTTCAGTACCCCTGCCACAGAGGGTTTGTCTGCGCCAATGATTACCCTGTCGGGTTTCATAAAGTCCTCCACAGCAGCCCCTTCTTTTAAAAATTCAGGGTTTGATGCGACATCGAACTCAACATCTGAGAATTCCTCTATTACCGCTCTTATTCGCTCCGTCGTGCCTACCGGTACAGTACTCTTCGTAACGACTATCTTATAGCTATCCATACTCTCACCAATGGAGCGTGCCACGCTCAGTACTGCATCCATATTGACTGAGCCATCAGAATTTGGCGGAGTGCCGACAGCTATTAATATTACAAGCGAGTTTTTGATCGCATGATCTATATCCGTAGAAAAGCGAAGCCTGCCCTCTTTTAAATTCTTTTTTACCAGGTCTTCAAGCGCGGGCTCATAAAAAGGGACTTGCCCTTCACGGAGAGCATTTATCTTCTTTTCGTCTATATCCACACAAATTACGTTATTACCGCTTCCCGCAAAACAAGCGCCGGTCACAAGACCCACATACCCGGTTCCTATCACACTTAAATTCATTTTAATAACTCCTTTTGACTCTGAGTTTATTAAAATCTAATACGACTTTAATAGTATAAACCCATATACGGATTAATTTATTTACTTGTAGGAGTTTATTCAAGAATTTGAATAAGGCCAACTATATAAATCAAGTATATGAATAAGCTAAGGTCTATGTCACAAAACCATGTCTGAAACCGAACAGAATGAGCTCCGAGCGGTTTTTGACAGTGAGCTTTTTAAATATCTTGTATAAGTGAAACTTCACCGTCTTTTCACTGATATAAAGCTCATCCGCAATACTCTTATTCGTGTAACCATTGAGGACAAGCTTAATTATCTTGATTTCACTTTCCGTAAGATCATATATCTGCCCCTTACCCTTCTCCGCTTTTTGCGGGTAGGAGGTGCCGTCTATTACTTTACCCATCAGCTTTCTCTCTACCCAGAGCTCGCCGTTGTGGACAGAGCTTACCGATTTAATCAGATGGTTCGAGTCGGTGTCCTTGAGCAGATACCCCCTCACTCCCGAGCGGATTGCATTAATAAGAAGGCTTTCGTTATAGTCGTTATCTATAATCAGTATCAACTTGGCCTTGTTATTTTTTTTGATCAGACTCAGTATTTTAGTCAGATTTAACCCTTTAAGCTCAACATCCAGAAGTAGTATATCAAAATCGTGCTCTTCGCACGCTCCTATCAGATCAATCAGGTTCGAGACCCTTGATACGACTTCTATAGCTTTGTCTTCCTCCAGTATTTTAGCAATTCCGTCTCTGACCAGAGGATATCTGCAGGCAACTATAGTCCTAATGCTCTCAGCCTTTTTTTTTGCAGTTGCTTTCGTAGTTGCCATAAACTCTTCACCCCCATTACAAAATGGGATATTTAAAACCCGCGTGGGTTAAGCCCCAAACAGGTTAAGACTATTGTTATATACTATAGTATTAATTTAAGTGCCGGGCAAGCAAAAAGTCAACATACTTTAGTATTAGAATTTTTCATACTAAAGTATGCAAATGAATATCTGCCTACATGCTTAGCTGAAAATATTTTCCCTGTAGCTGCACTACAAAACCGTTAAGCTCAAGTGATAGCAGAACGGAAAGCACATTTGAGGGCTCCATATCCGTGAGCTTTATTATTTCGTCCACATGTAAGGCATCGGTTTTAAATACGGAATAAACTGTCCTTTCATTTTTTGTTAAGGAGTCCAGGACAGACTGCCTGTCAAATGGAACATCAGTACTTTCGCCCATAGCTATCCCAAGCTCAGTAAACACATCCTCTGCCTTTTCAACAAGCTTAGCACCCTTTTTAATGAGCCAGTTAGGTCCGAAGCTTAGTTTTTTACCTGCCTCTCCCGGAACTGCAAAGACCTCTTTATTCTGATCGAGCGCAAAGGACGCCGTGATAAGTGAGCCGCTTTTTTGAGAGGCCTGAACCACTATTACGCCCAGCGCAAGGCCGCTAATTACCCTGTTTCTCTGCGGGAAGTTTTGCCCGAGGGGACCTGTACCTAGAGAAAATTCCGATATCACAGCACCGTTTTGGGATATCTTATCGTAAAGCTTATCATTCTCAGGTGGATATATAACATCAAGGCCCGAACCAAGCACCGCGATTGTCCTTCCCCCGCGCTCAAGCGCTTCCTGTTGCGCTATTGAGTCTACACCGCGCGCCATACCGCTCACTATTGTAATCCCTCTTGCGGCAAGCTCCCCTGAAAGTCTCTGAGTCACGGTCCTCCCGTAACGATCCGGTATTCTCGAACCTACAATCGCCACAGACAGAGAGTCTTGGGGTAAGAGCTCGCCCTTCACATAAAGAATCAGAGGAGGATTGTATATATTAAATAAGCCCTCTGGGTAGGCGGGATCACTCAGCGTGAGTATCTGGAACCCGCGTTTTTCAATTCCTCTTATCTCCTCTTCAACAAGGATCCAATCGGAGAAGCTGCTTATAGCCTCTATGATACTCTCAGCACCCCTTTCGAATACCCTTTTAATACGCCCGAGCTCGCTCTTACTTGCCTTAAACAGGCTCTCCGGGCTCTCAAACTCAGCCAGAAGTTTTTTGGCAGACACATACCCTACTCCTTCTACCATGCTAAGAGCTATCCAGTACTTTAAGTTCTCATTCATTGTGGTTAATGTATTCGCGCTCAAATTAAGCGCAGTTTATAGAGAGTAATTTTAAAATTCCCGATTAATCTATTTTATCTTCAAGGCTCTCCATTTTCCCTGCCATCGTATAGGGCTTGTCTGTCCTTTCGCTTATTCTAATCGACGTGTTAATCCTCTGAACACCCATTTTTTTTAGCTCATCATGACACTTTTTCACAAGCGGCGTTATATCGTCCCACTCGCACTCAATATTTGTGCCCATGGAGTGAGACTCATACTTAAGTCCACTGTCCCTGATCACCCTCATAACTGAAGCCACATATACGGAAAGCGAAGTCCCGACTCCTATCGGAATTACGCTAAGTTCAACTATCATACAACCCTCCGTCAATAGTCGTTTAATACTTTTCCTAGAATATATATGATATTACACAAGAATTCCCCCTTTTGGCATAGTACTGCAATTAAGCTACTATCTGAATAAATAGACACTAAGACTATACTGCTCCCTATTAAGAAGCTTGTAGAATTAAGCTCTTTAAATGCCGCTTGACAAAGGGGGAGCAGTATAAATAATGTATATTGGATAGATAATTGAGCTATGACATTTGTACCACTTCACCCGTTTTATCTTTATTGTGAGGGTGAAAGTGCACTTAAGGAAACGAGGTGCAATATTAACGAAACTCAAAAATTTAGTTTTGGAGATGACTCGGTCGCGAGTGCCTACGACAATGTTTTGGTGCCGGTTCTTTTCGAGCCGTGGGCGGTTCGACTTATCAAGGAATATGGGCCGTGGGAAGGCCGACGCGTCCTTGACTTGGCCACAGGAAGCGGAATCTTCGCACAACTAGTGGCAGGACAAGTTGGCCCCGGCGGGAAGGTGTCGGGCACAGACATTAACAGCGGGATGCTGGCTTTAGCTAAGAAACGGTGCGCTGGCCTGACACCGGAAGTGGAATTCATTGAATCCCCCGCGCATCCTTTAGAAATCTCTAGCGACTCGATTGACTTTGTCGTCTGTCAACAGGGCTTTCAGTTTTTCCCAGACAAAGATGCAGCTGCCCGGGAAATGTACAGGGTGTTGTGTAAAGGGGGAAAAGTTATCATAACCACCTGGCGTCCTGTAGCTGAATGTCAGCTTTTCGAATCTATTTGTAATGCACTTAATGTGATTGGAGAGCCGGAGATATCCGACATGATGCGCCTTCCATTTGACTTCATGCCGGATTCACATTTAACCGACCATTTCGAGTCGGCGGGATTCGTGAATGTTCAGCTCAGCCAGCAAGAGCAAGNCCTAGCAATAGGCGGCGGAGCAACACATGCCATAGAAGTAGCATACGCAACGCCCATTAGGCCAAAACTTCTAGCCTTGTCTGATGAGCAACAGGCTGAGTTCCGAAAAACACTTACAGAGCTTCTCCATGAACTGAGCGCCAACAGAATTACTATGGGACGCATGGTTTCAAACGTGCTATCAGGTGAGAAACAAACCTGATGGACACTATTTTGTATTATTCATAAATCCAACTTAAACCGAGCTTGGCAAAAGGGGAGCAGTACAATACATGGGATTGAGACCTCCTTTAAGGAGAAGCCGAATATGAAAACCCTGACCGAGTATCTATGGTTTGAGACAGAAAAGAGAAGAGAGATCATACACATAACGGAAACAATAAGATCAATAGTGGATAAGAGCGGGGTTAATGAGGGCTTTGTACTCGTATCGGCGATGCATAATACAGCGGCTGTATATATTAACGACCCGGATAGCGGGCTGAAAGAGGACATATGGGAGTGGCTTGAGGGTATTGCCCCTTATAAGCCCGATTACCGGCACAGCCAAACGGATGATGATAACGGTGATGCCCACCTTAAAAACCTGATTATGCATAACCAAGTATTGGTGCCGATTACAAACGGCGAGCTTGACTTAGGCACATGGCAGAGAATATTCTACGCTGAGTTTGATGGGCAGAGGAGAAAAAGCGTAGTGGTTAAGGTGCTGGGTGAATAACCCGTATATTTCAGATATTGGTTATACTAAAGTTATGGTTGAAAATAGTACCGACGAGCCACGGGTGTTTATCGATAACCGTGGTAATTGGTTCCAGGACGGGATCGAGATAAAACACAGGCTGACGTATCTATACAATAATAAGCTCCTTGATAGAGACGAAGAGGGGCATTATTACATCGATGACGGAAGCTGCAGGATGTACATCCGTGTGGAGGATACCCCCTTTGTAGTAAAGATGCTCCGAAAAGAAGGCGAGGACTACTACATTATTCTAAATGATGAAACGGAAGAAAAGTTAAACCTTGAGACGCTTCGGATAAATGAAGAAAATATCCCCTACACGAAAGTAAAAAACGAGAAGTTCGACGCCCGCTTCACAAGACCCGCCTACTATGAGATGATGAAGCACGCTGTTCAGGATGGAGATGGTTTCTACATTGAATCCAAAGGGCAAAAGTACTACCTATCTTAAAACTAAACTGGGCTTAGTGAATCTAAAAACCTTTCAATAACGGCATTTGAAAGCAGGTTTCCTTTCTCCGTCAGACGCACCGAGTCGCCGTTTATTTCTATCAGACCGCCTTTAACCAAATATCCGATTTTATACTCATCAGGGGTAACACTGTAAGAATCTCTAAGAGAGTTAAATTCAAGCCCCTTATTCAGTCTGAGACCCATAAGGACAGTATCCTCCAAAGCCTCGTGCTTCTCTAGCTCTTCACAGAAATCAAGCGGTTTCTCACCAACCCTTACGGATTTCATATATAGCCCCGGGTTTTTAATATTCCCCTGTCTTGTTCCCCATCCCCTGCCCTCGCTTTTCAGATGTGAATGCGCGCCCGCGCCTACGCCTAGGTAATCGTCTCCACGCCAGTAAAGCATATTGTGGCGGCACTCATACCCCGGCTTTGAGTAATTTGATATCTCATACTGTTCGTAACCGCTCTGCTCAAGAGTCTCTGTAGTAAACGTTATGAATTCCGATAGCTCATCTTCAGCAGGAAGAGTCAGTTTTCCCCGCTTAAAGAGATTTCCGAACTGGGTACCGTCCTCGATCATTAGGCAATAGGCGGATATATGGGTCGACTTAAATGTAAGCGCTTCTTCCAAATCACTTTTCCATTCTTCTGGAGTCTCATCCGTGGTGCCGTACATAAGGTCAATGTTGATATTATCAAACCCCGCTTTCACCGCGTCCTCTAGTATTGACCTGCTGTCATCAGGAGAATTAATCCTGCCCAGGAACTTTAACTTTCTTTCTGAAAACGACTGCACTCCGAAACTTACCCTGTTTACCCCAGCCCCTTTTAAACCCTTAAGCTTCTCAAGGTCAGCGGTCTTTGGATTAATCTCTAGAGAAACCTCCAAATTATCGTCAGGCGAAGCAGTATTCTTAATTTTCGTAATAATTCTCTCAATATTCCGGGCTTCAAACAATGAAGGCGTGCCGCCGCCGAAGAATATAGATGTTAAGTGGGTATCATCTAATAATTCCGCATACATTTCCAGCTCATTTAACACCGATTCCGTGTAATCTCGCTCGGGGAAAATATCCCCGACACCGTATGAGTTAAAATCACAGTAAGGGCATTTTTTTACACAGTACGGGATATGAACGTAGACTCCAAAGGCCATGCGGATATTTTACGCCATGAGATAAATCTTGCAACGACTATGTTTTAGAGTCATATTTATTGACTTATACACATGAAAAAATCTATGCAACCGTCCTTAACGCGTTTTATATGTATGTGCCTAATATTGATTCTTTCCGCACCTCTTGCGGAGGGGAACTCTGTTCTTACACTTGATGAGGCAATTCAGATCGCACTTGAGAACAACCCTGGCATAGACGCCTCGGATGCGGGAATCGACATAGAAAGAGCAGGCGTAAAGAGGGCGAAATCGGCCTACTACCCGGAGATCAGCTCAAGACTGATTGTACCCTTTATAGGCCGTGAATCGGGATTCTTCTTGGATCAGCTGATATATGATTTCGGGCGCACCTCAAACCGCGTGAAATCGAGCAAAGCCCGTCTACGATCATCAAAATACGACAGTGAGGTAACAAGAGAAGGCCTCATTCTGGATACGCAAGTTGCATATTACACCGTACTTGCCAAAACACACTTAGCCCGGGCCAGTGAGAAGAGAGTCATAGAGTATGAGAAACGTTTAGAGCGCTCCAAAGGTTTTTTGGAGGCCGGGCGGATACCTCCGATCGATGTAACTAAAACAGAGGTTGATCTGGGAAACTCAAGGTTGGAAGCAATCTCGGCGATAAATGAGCTAGAGATTGCAAAGGTCAATCTACTGACCGTTATGGGACTGGAAGGTGATTTTACTTTTGAGCTTGAAGACACACTCACTTACAAAAAAGAAATAATTGATCTTGAGTCCGTGATAGATCAGGCTCTTCAGAGTAGGCCCGAGCTTAAGAGTCTAGAGGCACAAGAGGATGCCATGAAAGCCAACCTCAAAATAACAAAAAAGGAGTTTTACCCTGTCATATTCGGAAGAACAGCATATAGGTTCGAGGGTAAGGGCGCAGAGACACCTGGATTTATAGCGGGCGTCGGGCTCAGGTTCCCCATTTTCGTAGGGTTCTCAAGGTTTGCCGACGTTGAAAGCGCCAGGGGCAGCCTCAAAAGGGTTAAAGCGCAGAAAGCACAGGAAAAAGCCGCCATAATCTCGGAGATTAAAAAGCTTTATCTGGACCTCGAGTTCTCGGAAGAGAATATAAAAGTTACCGAGAATACCAGAAAATCAGCTCTAGCCAGCCTTGATCTTGCAAAAGAGAGACACAGATTAAGAAGGGCATCAGACGTCGAGCTTGCCGAGGCGGAAGCCCTCTATGCTTCAACAAAAGCTACATACATGCAGTCAATATATAATTATAATATAGCAGCAGCGCGATTAAAGCGCGCAATAGGTGAAAATGGATATAATCAAGAAAAATAAATTAGCCGCAGCGGTAATAATCTTAATCGCTATTGCGGCCATATTCATTGTACCGGGGTTCCTGGACAAGGGGAGCGAAGGGATATCCTACAAGACCGAAAAGGTCGACAGGAGTAAAGTTACTTCGTATATAGAAGCTTCGGGCACCATCAATCCGCTCACTACGATTGAAGTGGGCACTCAGATATCCGGGACTATCAATACAATTCACGTCGACTACAACTCAGAGGTGAAGAAAGGGGACCCGTTGGCGGAGATTGATCCCACACCTCTTAAGACCGCAGTAAAAAGCTCTGAAGCAAATAACAATAAAGCACAGGCCGATCTAAACGTCGCTCAGTCCCTTTACAATACGAATAAAGAGCTATACGACAAAAGACTTATATCAAAAGAGGAATTCGATGACTCGAAATCCCGTTATTCATCCGCGCTCGCTTCCTATGAGCAGGCCAAGGTCGAGCTTGAAGTCGCCTCAACAAACCTTGAGAACGCGACCATCCGCTCCCCGATAGACGGAATTGTGCTGCGANNAATGTAACTT
>JGI24023J19991_10002313_pt1 | contig 13975 bp, 10 predicted proteins | sample Cruoilmetagenom1_FD_19991 | JGI IMG/M metagenome (IMG submission 19991) | reverse complement strand
ACGTCATATTTATTTGCCTGCCGCCATACCGTCTCAGACTGCGGCTCGACGCCTCCGACCGCACAAAAAATCGCGCAGGCGCTGTCCAGCACGCGCAAAGAGCGCTCGACTTCGATAGTAAAATCGACATGCCCCGGGGTGTCGATGATGTTGATGCGATGCTCCGGGAAGCTGCTGTCCATGCCGCTCCAAAAACAGGTCGTCGCCGCCGAAGTGATCGTGATGCCTCGCTCCTGCTCCTGCTCCATCCAATCCATCGTGGCCGCACCATCATGGACTTCCCCAATTTTGTGAGACACACCGGTATAAAAGAGAATCCGTTCGGTTGTGGTTGTCTTGCCCGCATCGATATGGGCCATAATACCGATATTTCGATAACGCTCAATTGGAGTTGTACGTGCCACTTCTAAAACCTTATTGTTTATTCAAGACAAGAGCAAACGGCTGCAAAAACTTGGGTCACCAGCGATAGTGGGAAAATGCTTTATTGGCTTCTGCCATCCTATGGGTATCTTCACGCTTCTTCACCGCCGCCCCTCGATTGCCATGCGCATCCATCAGTTCACCGGCGAGACGCAACGGCATCGTCCGTTCGCTCCTCTTGCGCGCCGCGTCGATCAGCCACCGCATCGCCAGCGTCATTCGCCGCGAAGGCCTGACCTCGACCGGCACCTGATAGGTCGCGCCGCCAACCCGCCTGGACTTTACTTCCACCTTCGGCTCGACGTTTTCCAGCGCCTTCTCCAGCACTTCCAAGGGGGCCTCGCGCCCTTTCGCACCAATGCTGTCCAAGGCACCGTAAACAATTCGCTCCGCAACCGATTTCTTGCCGCTTTCCATGATCATATTCATGAACTTGGCCAACATCTCACTATCGAAACGCGGATCAGGGATGATCTCACGCTTGGTGGCAAACCTTCTTCTAGACATACCGTTAATCCAACCTTCTGTTCAATCAGCTTTTCGGTTTTTTGGCGCCGTACTTCGAACGCCCTCTTCGACGACTATCAACACCGGCGGTGTCGAGACTCCCACGCACGATGTGGTAGCGCACACCGGGCAAATCCTTCACCCGCCCACCACGAATCAACACGACAGCATGTTCTTGCAAATTATGCCCTTCGCCGCCGATGTAACTGGTTACCTCGGCGCCATTCGTCAACCGGACACGAGCAACCTTTCGCAACGCGGAGTTGGGCTTTTTTGGAGTCGTCGTGTACACGCGAGTGCAGACCCCACGTTTTTGCGGACAGGCGTCCAGCGCCGGAACATTGCTTTTCTCTTTTTTCCGTGTTCTCGGCTTCCTAACCAACTGATTGATCGTGGCCATTTATATAACTCTCCAAACTTAACTAAAACTCCGGGGATTTGCGAAACAAAAGAGCGTGCCGCCCCCAAAACACGCCGTCTCCGCTCAGCCGAACAAACGCTGCTCCGCGAGCATCAAAAATGGCCCGCTAACGATGTCAAGCCGACCATGATAAACACCCAAAACACCTCTGTCAAGAACCCGATCCAAAATCCAGCAATCCGTCTTTTCGAAAGTTTCTCTCGCCCGACGATGACAACCCTGCTCAGGTGTTCAACGCCTTTTTTAAGGCCTCCTCGACACCATCCTTGTCCGCGTCACTAAGCGTGCCAGCCGGCGTTTCTGCTTCCAGCTGCCGCTGCCGTTTACGCTCCGCGTGATAAGCAAGCCCGGTACCGGCGGGAATCAACCGGCCTACAATCACATTTTCCTTGAGTCCATGCAGCGGATCGCGCACGCCCCGCACTGCCGACTCGGTCAACACTCTTGTCGTTTCCTGAAATGATGCGGCAGAGATAAAAGATTCGGTCGCCAACGAAGCTTTTGTGATGCCAAGCAGGACAGGATCATAAACCGCCGGAATTTTCCCTTCCTGCTCTACTTTTTCGTTCTCTTCGATCACGCGCCACCGCTCGACCTGCTCGCCCTTGAGAAAGCCGGTTTCGCCCGGGGCGGTAACTTCCACCTTCCGAAGCATTTGCCGGATCACAACTTCAATATGTTTATCGTTGATCTTGACACCCTGAAGCCGATAAACATCCTGAATTTCTTTGACAAGATAAGAGGCGAGTTCGGCAACCCCCCGTAGCCTTAGAATATCGTGCGGGGTCAGCTCACCTTCAGCAATGGTTTCACCGCGCTCCACAAATTCGCCTTCGAAAATCGTCACATGACGCCATTTTGGGATCAGCGTCTCATGCTGCTCACCATCGGCATCGGTAATAATGACTCTTTGCTTGCCCTTTGTTTCTTTGCCGAAACTGACCGTACCCGTCTCTTCCGCGAGAATCGCCGGATCCTTGGTTTTGCGTGCTTCGAACAGGTCCGCCACACGCGGCAAGCCACCGGTGATATCACGTGTTTTACTGGACTCCTGCGGTATCTTGGCCAATACATCACCGACTTCGACCAGCCCGCCGTCACGAATACCGACAAGAGCTCCCGATGGCAGAAAATACTGGGCGGGGATTTCAGTCCCCGGTAGAAAAATGTCGTTACCCGCCTCGTCCACCAACTTGACCATCGGGCGCAACTCTTTCCCGGCAGCACCGCGTTGCTTTGGATCCATCACAACCAGGGAGCTCAGACCGGTCACATCATCGGTCTGTTCCCGAACGGTCGCACCTTCAATGAAGTTGACCAACTGGGCCTTTCCTTCCACTTCAGTAATGACGGGATGCGTATGCGGATCCCAGGTCACGATCACCTGCCCGCTCGACACCGGACTACCATCTTTTATGGTCAGTACGGCGCCATAGGGAATCTTATAGCGCTCGCGTTCTCTCCCGTATTCGTCGATCACACTCACCTCTCCCGAACGGGAGACGGCAACCAGATGATCCTCCTTGTTTTCGACCACTTTCAGGTTGGTCAGCTTCACGGTGCCGGAGGATTTGACCTCCACACTGCTGATTGCCGCCGAACGCGATGCAGCACCACCGATATGAAAGGTGCGCATGGTAAGCTGGGTTCCAGGCTCGCCGATGGATTGAGCGGCAATCACACCGATCGCTTCGCCAATGTTTGCTTTGTGGCCTCTTCCCAAATCACGGCCGTAACAAGTAGCGCAGACACCATGCTTAGTCTCACACACGATGACGGAGCGCACACGGACCTGATCGATGCCATGATCCTCCAGCACGCCCACCCAATCCTCATCGAGCAGCGTTCCGGATGGCACTACCACGTCCTGAGTACCAGGCTTTATGACTTCATCCGCAGCAACACGCCCCAACACCCGCTCAGCAAGCGGTTCAACCACATCCCCGCCCTCAATCAGCGGCGTCATCAATACGCCGCCACTTGTTCCGCAGTCCTGCTCAGTCACAACCACATCCTGGGCGACGTCAACCAGACGCCTGGTCAGATAACCCGAATTGGCCGTTTTCAACGCAGTATCGGCCAGCCCCTTTCTCGCACCATGAGTCGAAACAAAATATTGCAGAACATCCAAACCTTCGCGGAAATTAGCGGTAATCGGTGTTTCGATGATCGATCCGTCCGGTTTCGCCATCAACCCCCGCATTCCCGCCAACTGACGGATCTGAGCCGCCGAGCCCCGCGCCCCTGAATCGGCCATCATAAAGATCGAATTAAACGATTTCTGGAGAACCTTATCCCCTTTCGCGTCGATCACTTCATCGTGCCCCAATCCTTCCATCATGACCTTGGCGACTTGGTCATTGGCATGCGACCAGATATCCACGACCTTATTATAACGTTCACCGTCAGTCACAAGACCGGATGCATATTGATTTTGGATCTCCTTGACCTCCTGTTCGGCTGCATGAATGATGCGCGCCTTTTCCTTCGGTACCGCCATATCTTCGAACCCGAACGACACACCGGCTCTGGTCGCGTAAGAAAACCCCATATACATCAACTGATCGGCGAAAACAACCGTTTCCTTGATTCCAAGGGTTCTGTAGCAACGATTGATCAGTTGGGAAATCGTCTTTTTCGTCAAATCCCGGTTGATCACATCATAAGGCATTCCATCCGGAACAACGGCCCAAACCAACGCCCTACCGACCGTTGTCGATACGCGCCGCACCGTAACGGACGCATCGTCGACATTACCCGTTTTTTCCCGAATGCGCAGATCAATTTTCGAATGCAACTCGACCGCGCCATTCTCAAGGGCACGCCGAACTTCATCGACATCGGCAAAGACCATCCCTTCACCCTTGCCGTTTACCCGCTCGCGGCTCATATAATAAAGCCCCAACACCACATCCTGCGTTGGATTGATGATTGGCTCTCCGTTAGCCGGAGATAGGATGTTATTGGTCGCCATCATCAAACTGCGCGCTTCGAGCTGGGCTTCGATCGACAATGGAATGTGGACCGCCATCTGGTCGCCGTCAAAATCCGCATTGAACGCGGTACAAACAAGGGGGTGCAGCTGAATCGCTTTCCCCTCGATCAACATTGGCTCAAATGCCTGAATACCGAGACGATGCAATGTGGGTGCCCGGTTCAGCAAAATCGGGTGTTCCCGGATCACCTCTTCGAGAATGTCCCAGACCTCCGGGCCTTCCCTGTCGACCATTTTTTTAGCTGCTTTGATCGTTGTCGCCAACCCGCGAAGCTGAAGCTTACTGAAAACGAAAGGTTTGAACAGCTCCAACGCCATCTTTTTGGGCAGTCCGCACTGATGCAGCTTGAGCGTCGGCCCAACCACGATAACCGAGCGCCCGGAATAATCCACACGCTTGCCGAGTAGATTCTGCCGAAAGCGACCTTGCTTGCCTTTGATCATATCGGCCAACGACTTCAATGGGCGCTTGTTCGTTCCGGTAATCGCACGCCCGCGCCGGCCGTTATCCAACAACGCATCCACCGATTCCTGCAGCATCCGTTTTTCGTTGCGCACAATAATATCGGGCGCGTTCAGGTCAAGCAGCCGATTGAGCCGGTTATTCCTGTTGATGACTCGACGATACAAATCGTTCAGGTCGGAGGTTGCAAAACGACCGCCGTCCAACGGAACCAGAGGTCTTAAATCGGGTGGCAGAACAGGCAACACATTTAAAACCATCCATTCCGGCCGATTGTTTGAGTTCAGCAGGGAATCCATCAGCTTCAGCCGTTTCGACAACTTTTTGATCTTGGTTTCCGAGCTTGTCGAACTGATATCCTCTCTCAGCTGGGCGACCTCCCCTTTGAGGTCAAGGGATTTCAGCAACCGATAGATCGCTTCAGCCCCCATCTTGGCATCGAATTCGTCGCCATGCGTCTCAACCGCTTCCAGATAGTCATCATCATTCAGTAACTGACCCCGCTCCAATGGTGTCATACCGCCATCGATCACAACGAACGACTCGAAATACAAAACGCGTTCAAGCTCACGCAGGGTCATATCCAACAACAGCGCAATTCTTGACGGCAGTGACTTCAGAAACCAGATGTGCGCCACCGGGCTCGCCAGCTCGATATGCCCCATCCGTTCACGCCGCACCTTGGACAAAGTGACTTCGACACCGCATTTTTCGCAAATCACGCCGCGGTGCTTCAACCGTTTATATTTTCCGCACAGGCATTCGTAGTCACTCACAGGGCCAAAAATTTTCGCGCAAAACAGGCCGTCCCGTTCCGGTTTGAAGGTCCGATAGTTGATCGTCTCCGGCTTTTTCACTTCGCCATAAGACCAGGAGCGAATCATGTCCGGAGAAGCCAAACCAATCCGTATGGCATCAAACTCCTCTACCTGACCTTGACGTTTCAAAAATTTTAGTAGATCTTTCAAAATCTTATCTCCGGTTCAGACGACAGAATTCAAAAAGACAGAGAAGATGGAAAAGACGGAATTCTGCCTCCTGTCTTCTGCCTCTGTCTTCTGTTTTACGATTCCTCTTCCAGCTCCACATTGATGCTTAAAGATCGAATTTCTTTGACCAGAACATTAAACGATTCCGGCATTCCCGCTTCCATCCGATGGTCGCCATCCACAATATTTTTATACATTTTCGTCCTTCCAGTGACATCATCCGATTTGACCGTCAACATTTCTTGCAGAGTATATGCCGCTCCATACGCTTCAAGCGCCCAGACTTCCATTTCCCCAAAGCGCTGTCCACCAAACTGTGCCTTACCTCCCAATGGCTGCTGAGTCACCAGACTGTATGGACCTGTTGAGCGGGAGTGCATCTTGTCATCGACGAGATGGTTCAGTTTCAACATGTACATATAACCGACCGTTACGTCGCGCTCGAACTCATCACCGGTACGCCCGTCATACAAACGAGTTTGCCCTGTCTCGGGCAAATCAGCGAGTCTGAGCATCGCCTTGATTTCCTCCTCAGTGGCGCCGTCAAAAACCGGTGTCGCCATCGGCACACCGCCAACAAGGTTTGTCGCAAGTTCAACGATCTCCTGATCTGAAAGCGAACCCAACTCCTCTTTCTTACCGCTGCTGTTATAGATCTTGCCCAGAAATTCACGAATGTCGGCAACCTTTTCTTTTGCCTCGAGCATCTGGCCGATCTTTTTACCCAGCCCTTTAGCCGCCCATCCCAAATGTGTTTCCAGAACCTGGCCGATATTCATTCGTGAAGGCACACCGAGCGGATTGAGAACGATATCGACTGAAGTGCCATCCGCTGCATAGGGCATGTCTTCCACCGGCACGATTTGCGAGATAACCCCTTTATTGCCGTGACGCCCAGCCATTTTGTCTCCGGGCTGAATCCGACGTTTCACAGCAAGATAAATCTTGACCATTTTTAGCACGCCCGGCGGAAGATCATCGCCCATTGTGATCTTCCTGCGCTTTTCCTCAAAGCGCTCGTCGAAGCTCTTGCGCTGCTGTTCGATCTGTTCGGCAATCGATTCCAACTGCACGTTGGCATCTTCGTCTTCAAGACGAACTTCCAGCCATTGAGAACGCAACAGTCCCTGCAGATACTCAGCCGTAACACGTTCCCCGGATTTGAGTCCTTGCGGCCCGGCCTCGGCTTCGTTTCCCAGCAACATGTTCTCAACCCGCACGTAAATATCTTCCTCTACAATACGCAATTGATCGTCGAAGTCCTTTTTGGCGCGCTCGATCTCCATCCGCTCGATCTCCAGCGCGCGCTCATCCTTTTCAACGCCGTCACGGGTAAACACCTGAACATCGATGACCGTACCGTCCATCCCGGACGGCACCCGCAACGAGGTGTCTTTGACGTCCGATGCCTTCTCTCCGAATATGGCGCGCAACAGCTTCTCTTCCGCAGTCAGTTGTGTTTCACCTTTAGGGGTCACCTTGCCGACCAGGATATCGCCCGCCTTGACTTCAGCACCAATATAGACCACACCCGATTCATCAAGCTTCGAGAGCGCTTCCTCGCCGACATTGGGTATATCCGCGCTGATCTCTTCCTGGCCAAGCTTGGTGTCGCGGGCCACGCACGTTTTTTCTTCGATATGGATCGTCGTAAACCTGTCTTCTTCGACCAGGCGCTCTGAAATAAGAATCGAATCCTCGAAGTTATATCCATTCCATGGCATAAAAGCGACCAGCATATTCTGGCCCAACGCCAACTCCCCCATATCGGTCGATGGACCATCAGCCAGCACGTCACCACAAGCAACCTTGTCGCCCGGCTTGACCAACGGCCGCTGGTTAATGCAGGTATTCTGGTTCGATCGAGTGTATTTCGTCAGGTTGTATATATCGACACCGGGTTCGCCGGGCTCGGCTTCGTCATCATTGACGCGCACCACAATCCGGGCCGCATCGACCGACTCGATTCGGCCACCGCGTCTTGCAACCACCGTCACCCCGGAATCTTTGGCGACCGTCCGTTCCATGCCGGTACCAACCAAAGGCTTTTCAGCACGCAACGTGGGTACCGCCTGCCGCTGCATATTCGACCCCATCAAGGCACGGTTGGCATCATCGTGTTCCAGAAAAGGAATCATTGAAGCGGCGACCGACACAATTTGTTTGGATGACACATCCATATATTGAACTGCGTCCGATGCTGCAAGCGTAAATTCATCCTTATGCCGGCAGGAAACCAGATCATCGACGATTTTGCCATGCTCATCAACAGCGACACCCGCTTGAGCGATGACATACTTGCCTTCCTCGATTGCAGACAGATAATCAATCTGATCCGTCATACAGCCATTCTCGACCCGCCGGTAAGGCGTTTCCAGAAAGCCATAATTGTTGGTGCGTGCGTAGACAGCCAACGAATTGATCAGGCCGATATTCGGCCCTTCCGGCGTCTCGATCGGGCAGACCCGCCCGTAATGGGTCGCATGCACATCCCGCACCTCAAAGCCTGCACGCTCCCGAGCCAACCCTCCGGGACCGAGCGCCGACACACGCCGCTTATGCGTCACCTCCGACAAGGGATTGTTCTGATCCATAAACTGCGATAGCTGGCTCGAACCGAAGAACTCTTTAATCGCCGCGGCAACCGGTTTCGCATTAATAATTTCCTGCGGCACCAAGCCTTCAGAATCGGCCAACGTCAGACGTTCTCTAACAGCCCGTTCGACCCGCACGAGCCCAATGCGGAACTGATTTTCAACCATCTCTCCGACTGACCGGACACGACGATTGCCGAGATGGTCGATGTCGTCAACGACGCCATTCCCGTTACGGATATTGATCAGCTCTTTCAGCACGTCAATGATATCTTCCTTGCTCAGGACCCCAGGTCCTGTGATCGTATCGCGACCAAGCCGGCGGTTGAATTTCATACGACCGACAGCTGACAGATCATACCGCTCCGACGTAAAAAAAAGGTTTTCGAACAGATTTTCCGCCGCTTCCTTCGTCGGGGGTTCACCCGGGCGCATGACACGGTAGATCTCTACCAATGCTTCCAGCCGGTTATTCGTCCCGTCAATCCTTAGTGCGTTGGAAATGTAGGGGCCCCTATCCAAATCATTGACATAAAGCGTTTCGATTGCGGATTTCCCGGCCTCAACAATCCGTGTAAGCAACTCTTCGGTCAGTTCGTCATTCACATGAGCAATAATTTCACCGGACTCATCGTCAACCAACGTCTTCGCCAGGATTTTCCCATAGACATATTCGCGTGGCACCTCGAGTTTTGTGGTCTTGGCCTTTTTTAGCTGGCGAACATGCTTGGCCGTAATCCTGCGTCCTTCTTCGACCAGAACTTCGCCATCAATCTTGATATCGAAGCTGGCAATCTCACCGCGCAAGCGCTCGGGAACAAGATCCAGAAAAATTCGATCCGATTCGAACGTAAACGTGTTGGTCTCGAAGAATATTCGAATGATTGCCTCGTTGTCATACCCAAGCGCTCGCAACAGCGCTGTTGCGGGTAGTTTTCGGCGCCGGTCGAAACGCACGAACACGCAATCCTTGTGATCGAGTTCGAAATCCAGCCAAGACCCTCTATAAGGTATTACCCGAGCGTTGAACAGCAGTTTACCCGATGAGTGGGTCTTGCCTTTATCATGATCAAAAAACACCCCCGGCGAACGGTGCAGCTGGGACACGATCACCCGTTCGGTTCCATTGATGACAAAGGTGCCGTTATCCGTCATCAATGGAAGTTCGCCCATATAAACTTCCTGTTCCCTGATGTCCTTGATCACTTTCCCCTTCGCCCTGACTTTGGCCGGCGCATCCTTATCAAAGATCACCAACCGCACCAACACCCTTAGCGGAGCCGCATAGGTCGCCCCTCTTTGCTGACATTCTCTGACATCGAACATCGGCTCACCCAGCTTATAATTCACGTATTCGAGTACGGCATTACGGGAATTGCTTTCGATTGGGAAAACCGACTTGAATGCTGCGTTAAGCCCCACATCCTTCCGCTCGGCAGCGGGCGTCTCAGCCTGGAGAAATGTGGCATACGAATCCAGCTGCGTTGCCAACAAGTACGGCACTTCCAGCACCTCCCGGCGCTTACCGAAACTGTTGCGAATGCGTTTTTTCTCAGTGAAAGAATAGGCCATGGGATTGCTTACCATAACTATACCAACTATTCGGTTCCGCTCGTAGAATACAAACGGCAAAAGGCCGGCGGCAACAGCCGCCAGCCAGGAAACTGCCTTGACCGGCAAACAGTACTAAATAACTCAAAGCTATTTGATTTCGACTGAAGCGCCGGCCTCTTCCAGCTGTTTCTTGATTTCTTCGGCTTCGTCCTTGCTTACCCCTTCCTTTATGGGCGATGGGGCGCTTTCGACAGCCGCTTTCGCCTCCTTCAAGCCCAGCCCTGTGAACCCGCGAACCGCCTTGATGACAGCCACCTTGTTCGAACCAAAGCTGGTCAAAATCACATCAAACTCCGTTTTTTCTTCCGCAACAGGCGCCGCAGCCGCAGCCGCGGGCGCTGCAGCAACCGCCGCCGCAGCCGAAACACCGAATTTTTCCTCCATTGCGGAAATCAAATCAACCACTTCCATGACACTCATGTTGGAAATCGTTTCCAGAATTTCTTCTTGAGATACTGCCATTGTCATTACTCCTGAATCTATGAAATCGCCGTTAAGCGCTAGGCCGGTCAGGCGGCTTGTTTTTGGTCACGCACAGCTGCAATCGTCCGCACCAGCTTGGCATGAGGCTCGGCCATGGTACGCACCAATTTCTCGATCGGTGCTTTCATAACCGACATAAGAATGCTTATCGCTTGCTCGCGGGTCGGCAGTTTGGCCAGTCGGCCAATTTCCGAAGCGTCATACAACTGCCCTCCGACAGCGACCAATTTGGCTTCGCATTGGTGATGATCCTTTGCGAAGTCACTGATGAGACGCGCAGCCGCCCCAGGATCTTCCATTGAAAATGCCAGCATCAACGGCCCCACCAATCCTTCGCGCATGCACGTGAAATCGGTATTCTCCAATGCCCTGCGAGCCAGAGAATTTTTGACGACCCGAAGATACACGCCTGACGCCCTCGCGATTGAGCGCAGCTCAGTCATCTCCGCTACTGTCAACCCTCGATATTCCGCCGCAATGGCAGAAAGCGCGTTACCGGCAACAGCAGCGACCTCGTCAACAACGGCCTTCTTGGCATCCAGTCTCATTGCCACGATTTACCCTCCGGTTATTTATGATCCGGGTGGACCAAAACACCACCCAAATCCGAACATCGCATCGTTAAAGATGCACCGTAACGGCTCAATCCTTCACCGGCAACATAACCAGTTTCGGTTCACCGTCTGCGCAGGCTGGGATTAAGCCCTTCACTCGTCCCACACGATTTACGTATTTGACCGAACGCGACGAATCGGGCACCTGCGGTCTTTGACGATTACCGGCCAATCCGGCAATCCAAAGTCATTGAAGCCGCCTGCCCCCCATGCGACAGACCCTTCATACAATCTGTTATGCGGTTATCGAGCTCTGATCGATGCTAAGCCCAGGCCCCATGGTTGTCGAAAGTGTGACCTTTTGCAAATAAACGCCTTTTGCAGCGCTGGGTTTCGTTTTTTTCAGATCTGTCAACAAAGCCTCGACGTTCCGCCTCAAAGCCTCGACATCAAAGTCGACTTTTCCAACCGTGCAGTGAATGATCCCACCTTTATCGGTTCGATAGCGCACCTGCCCTGCTTTTGCATTCCGAACAGCTGTCGCCACGTCCGGCGTTACCGTTCCGACCTTCGGGTTTGGCATCAATCCTCGAGGGCCGAGAATTTGACCAAGCTGTCCAACGACACGCATAGCATCAGGGGAGGCAATCACAACATCGAAGTTGATCTCGCCTGCTTTGACCTGGGCGGCAAGATCATCCATGCCCACGATATCGGCCCCCGCCTCTTTCGCTGCATCAACATTCGCCCCCTGTGTGAACACGGCCACACGTATGTCCTGGCCGGTTCCGTTAGGCAAGACGGTTGAACCGCGTATCGCCTGATCGGACTTTTTCGGATCGACACCAAGGTTGACGCTGATATCGACGGATTCGTTGAACTTTACCGAACTCAGCGTTTTCAACAGCGCAAGGGCATCATCGATTGGATACGGTTGGGTTTTATCGATCGCTTCCCTGATTGCCTTGAATCGCTTGGACAATTTAGCCATCAGACGCCCTCCACTTCCAAACCAATGCTGCGAGCGCTTCCTGCAATGGTGCGCACTGCCGCATCCATATCAGCAGCCGTCAAATCGGGCATCTTGGTCTTGGCAATCTCTTCCATCTGCTCCCGCGTAACCCTTCCGACCTTATTGGTATTCGGTATACTGCTCCCTTTAGCAATACCGACCGCTTTCTTAAGCAAAACCGACGCAGGCGGTGTTTTGGTGATGAACGTAAAGCTACGATCACTATAAACCGTTATAACCACCGGGATCGGGATCCCTTTTTCCATCTCCTGCGTACTCGCATTGAATGCCTTGCAGAACTCCATAATATTGACACCATGCTGGCCAAGTGCCGGTCCTACCGGAGGGCTGGGATTCGCCTCGCCCGCCTTGACCTGCAGCTTGATATATGCCTCTACTTTCTTTGCCATTAACCTCTCCCGACGGGTACGATCGCTTATTCAGCTCCCCGGAACAATAGAACGATTTGCAACCATAAAAGATTTCGGCGGGGTCGCAATCGGTGCGTCACACCCCGCCCGATAAACGTGATCGCCGAACACCTCTTAGGAGGCTGTCCGAGAATAGGGCGCTTTAAATTCTTCATACAAGATATCGTGCTGTTGGGCTTTTGAAAGCACATGATATGGTATATAAAAAAGCTTGGTTTGCATTCTCGGACAGCCTCCTAGGCATTCAGCCTTTTTCTACTTGGCCAAAGTCCAGCTCGACAGGCGTTGATCGGCCAAATATCAACACGGAAACCCGGAGTTTGCTTTTTTCGTAATTCACTTCTTCGACAACGCCGCTGAAATCTTTGAACGGCCCGTCGATCACACGCACGACCTCACCAACCTCAAAAAGAACCTTGGGTTTTGGCTTATTGATCCCTTCTTCGACACGATTCAATATCGCGGCCGCCTCTTCGTCCGAGATCGGCGCAGGCCGGTCGGAGCTCCCACCAATAAAGCCCAGCACCCGGGGAACATCTTTGACCAAATGCCAGGTTTCGTCCGTCAACTCCATTTGCACGAGCACATAGCCAGGGAAAAACTTGCGCTCGCTCTTCCTTTTTTGCCCCAAGCGCATTTCGATCACTTCCTCTGTCGGCACCAAAATCTTGCCGAAATACTCCTCCAGCCCTTCACGTTTTATGCGTTCTTCCAATGAGCGCTTGACCTGATTTTCGAAGTTGGAATAAGCATGAACAACGTACCACCGCAACGCCATGTCAGCTCCCTTGCCCCGTCAACAGACGCACGCCCCAGAATAAAAACATATCAAGCAACCACAATATCATGCCAACAATAAAAACCATGACGATTACGATCAGGGTCGTTTGAGTGGTCTCCTGCCGGCTTGGCCACACCACCTTTCGCACTTCCACTCTCGCTTCGCGAATAAAAGCCCATAACTGCGCCCCCGGCCTTGTTGTAAAAAACGCAGCACCTGCCACGGCGACCACACCCAGCAAGCCGAGCACACGATACAACAATGTCTGATCCACAAAGTAATAAAAGCCGAAAACGCCCCCGACAACCAATGCACCGGCGACCGTCAGCTTGAACATATCGAACACTGAGGTATCCGATTCAGAATGTGCTGTCATTTATTTATCTAAAAATAAAGCGTAAAAAAAAGAGGCGGGCCCGAATATTCAAGAGACAGGCATTGAAACTAACATGGCAGGCCAGGAGGGAATCGAACCCCCAACCTGCGGTTTTGGAGACCGCTGCTCTGCCAATTGAGCTACTGACCTATGTTAGCCGTAAAACCGCTTACACCAAAAAACAGTGGCGCCGAGAAAACAAGCGATCACTCGATAATCTTGGAAACCACGCCGGCACCGACTGTCCGACCACCTTCACGGACAGCAAACCGCACACCCTCTTCCATCGCGATCGGCACGATCAGCTTGACCGTTACCTTCACATTGTCGCC